>Ga0123357_10003512_pt1 | contig 18011 bp, 14 predicted proteins | sample TergutEmb28metaG_FD_89873 | JGI IMG/M metagenome (GOLD analysis project Ga0123357, IMG submission 89873) | Embiratermes neotenicus P4 segment gut microbial communities from Petit-Saut dam, French Guiana - Emb289 P4 | ecosystem: Host-associated > Arthropoda: Insects > Digestive system > Gut ... | reverse complement strand
TCTTATGTGCTCAACATGTTTCGGACATTAATATATCCATCATCAGGAGCTTGCGACTATTCTGTTGAATTACCACATTGGTCGCATTGTTCTTGGTTCGATGTGTGTTGGAGTTTCGGTGTGATTGGGTTGGAGTGGTATCAGTGTTGCAGTTGTGCTTCAGCCTGCAACACAGATACCACTCCAACCCAACCACACCGAAATTCCAACACACATCGAACCAAGAACAATACAACCAATGTGGTAATTCAACAGAACAGTCACAAGTTCCTGATGATGGATATATTAATGTCCGAAACATGTTGAGCACATAAGAAGTGAAATAAAATAGCAAGTGACATCAAGTTGGTCTTTTATTCTTCAACTATCATAATGATGCACGGTCCAAAAACATAATACATCCAACGTAATTGTAGCAATTACTGGCAGTAGGCCTTTCAATGTATCAACAGGGGTAAGACAGGGTGATGCAATGTCAGAAGCATTATTTAATACAGCAGGAAACATAGTTTTGTAAGAAATTATAGGAAAAGGAAATATAAATCCATGCAAATGTGTGCATATGCATGATGGCACTGTTGTGACTGCCAGGAACATTACAGTTTTAAGTATCATTGGCACTGGAAACTGGAGGCAGAAAAATGGGACTGAGGGTGAATGAAAAGAAAACCAAGAACCATACTGACCCAAATGCAAGATGACTCTAATCTCAGATGACGCCCCCAATTAAAACATGTCTGCTAAGGAAAAATGCATTTATCAAATCAAAGATGACCCACCAAAAATAAAACATGTCCAAGGAAAAACTATTTTACTATTACTTTCATACACTTAATATACACAGCATGTCAGATTCTGTCTACCTTTACCAATCAGTATCGCTGTCTGCATCTTCAGCCAGTGTCTTCATCTTCCTCACATTCCCATACTCTTCACTACCACACCGCAACATACCATCATCACTCTGACCCAGTGCATTGGATATAAAGCCCTTCTTAAAACCCCCTAGTCATTTCGGGCGAGATATGCGGCCATGCTGTTAAGATCCACATTCACTAAGTACTATATTGATATTCTTGGTTTACGAAGTTACTTGAACCCATGATGAAGATTCACATTTCTCTCCACAGATGGTTTTAAGAATTTTAAATACATGTGTTTTGAATTTCTGTGTTGTGTGTGTGGTCTGATCAGTCTGAGTTCAATGCTCTTTTTATGATTTGTAATTTCTGGGTTGGTCCATGTTTTATTTTTGAGTCTTGTGGTTAATTTTTAATTTTTCAATAGCCATTTTCCTGTTACTACCCTTGGGCTAGATATGCTCTCTGGTGCATATCTTAACAAGTTTATGGTTTCTGTTGTGCCCAGTAACTGAGAGTAGGTACACATAAGGGGTCCACTAAGTTAGGTACTTCTTTGCTTGAAAATGGAAACAGAGCCAACTTCCAAAACGCAGTTCTTCTTTAAAAAGTCAGATGATGGACTAAGTCTAAAAAATAAGACTGTGTCGGCTTTAGTCATGGTCTGTTCTCTGTTTTGTCTACACACATCAATTTGGATGGGCTCCACACAGTCCTGTTCAGAGCAATCTAGTTTCGCACTGTTTGGTTCAGTACTTCCTACATGAATTTAGGGTGACCTCACATATTTAAGCACCAGATTTAAGGAAAAATTTTCATCTTGCATTCAAGTAAATATGATACATGAAAATGTCAACGACACAAGCAAGAAGATATTTCCAAAATTTGACAACAGGTAATTTTAAACTTGAATATGTTGACAGCATTACACACATGGGATCAGTTGTAAACAATGAAAACAAACCATGGACAGACCTCCATTCCAAAATAATGACAGCAAACTGTGCATGCCTAGCACACATCAAATGTTTCAGGTCCAAACTCCTGTCCTGAAATACTAAATTAAAGCTATATAGAACTCTAATATGACCTATTGTGCCCTATGTGTCAGAAACTTGCACAATAACCTTAGAAGAAACAAATATGCTTGGAATATTTGAAAGTAAGACTGTAAGAAAAATATATGGATGTTGCAACATAGAGAATGATGGCCAATAAGAACAAACAATGAGATAATGGATATGCCACATACAATGGGAAGACAATGTAAAATTTATAAAATCCCCCTAAGATGGTATGGTCAAGTTGAAAAAATGTGAAAGCAAAGAAGGCCTGAACAAATTGCAATAGCTACAATGGAAGGGATCGGCAAAAGATGATCATGGAAAAGATGGAGAGATGAGGTAGAAGAGGACTTTACATGGGAATAAAAAAGCAGACATGCAATGGCCAGAGACCATCGGGGATGGAGGAAGACTGTAGTGGAAGCCAAGGTCCACAATGAACTGTAGTGCTTGAGAAGATGAAATCAATTGCTAGGTTATCCTATACAGAATCATAAGGCTGGGAATCAATAAGGATGTAAGAGAAAGTGCCTACTGACTATTTACGGTACTGTCTGAGCATTTGTGTAGATGGGCTAAAAAAATATGAACAACCAGAGTCAGAACAAACAACAACAAGTTCAGACTGGAACTTATAACTCTCACATACAAAGCAGAAGTCCTAAACACTACACTACAAAGTTTGGTGTAAAGAGTCTTAATGAAGTAACAATCCAATAACCATGACAGAATATTGCAATGACTTACTATTTTCAACATCCAAAATGGTCTTCCGCTGCAGCCCCAGTTTCTGCTTGCCGCAACCAGCGTATGCTACATGTGTGATGAGCATCTCATTTCCCTGGTCTTTTAATGTCCCTTGCCCCATCGAGTCAACTATCAGTCCAGAGTGCAAGTATTTCCTCTGCTCAGACTTCAGTTTCTTAAGCTCTAACATCCTCTTATGAGCAAGGTATTTGCTAAGCTCTGTAACATGTCACCCACCAAGAATCACCCCTAGCATTTTTGCTGTTGTAAACAATTTTTTTCTTCTTTCACCTGCTGTGTGCATAATTAACTTGAAGAATACTTCCTTCTGCAATGAACATTTGCCTTAATAAGAAAGTAATATACATCATTTCACAAGGAGGTGTTATCAGCTTGTGTGTATACAACTGATTTAACCATTTTTGCACTGACATATTTATGACTAAATAAGAAAATCAGAGTAACTGGAATGCTTGGGCTCCCTTCCAGTTCAGTGCTATCACACAGGGAAATTTCTGTAGGAAGATGAAGCAGCTGCAGCATTCTGTAGACCGTGCTGGGCAAAGGCGAAAGTGGGACAATTTCAGGCTGGCACAATGGGTGGAGTATGGACAGCTGCAGTGGCCATGATAACATCTTACAACAGCTCTGTTAAACACACCAGACCTTGAAACATGAGTGTGAAAAATTGCACTGTAACAGAGAACTAGCTAAAGCAATAACGTGAGTAATGCCCAGCAGGATAAGACATGGGTACCATGGGGGGCATAGGGGTGCACAGCCCTACCAACACCTACACCATCACCCCACACAATAGATACACTGCAGTAGTGGTACAATGGAAGAGACCCACTGCTTGTTATAAAGGAAGGCACAAACAAGTTCCTATGGAAATGAGAATCACACATGTGAACATGCACATACATACACAAGAACTTAATTGGTTTTAATATTATGGTTGCACTAGCTGGCATTAATAAATTGCTGTAAATCATCATGTCGCCATACAGTACGCTTGTTTTACATGTGAATATAGTGCATATTGTTCATGTTTCAATATATAGGATCATGTAACAAAAATGGACAACAACAGGATTCTGAAAATAGTTATGAATTATAGACCAAATGGACGAAGACAACTTGAAGACCTCTGAAGACACTATTAGATTAAAAAGGTCTATCAAGGCCTGATTTGTGATGATGATGATCCCAATTGCTAGTTACTTCCCACCAGGCTGCTGATCTGATTCAACCCAGCCCACTCAACAGCTTGCTCCCACATTTCTTGTTAAAGAGAGGTTGTGAAGTCTCTGTGCATCATTTGCCATCCCAGTACAGAACTGCAGTTTATTTATAATACATAAACCAAATACAATTCCTACAATAAATGTCATCTTAAATTCAAAGTTTTACCACTCCAAATAGGACAACAATTTAGAATTATGTGAAAAGGTTTTCAGCAACAGGTTCCATTTTATGCTGCAATAGAACAGGCACAGAAACTGAGCAAAAACTTGACAGAAGTTGTGCTAGACTGCAAACACCTTCTACAAAATCAATAGTATTATTTGCACAGCAAACAGTGTGCTTGTATCATCAGCACAAAATGCAATACAACTGCTGTATGAGCATGTGTATAAGACAAATGTAGTTTACGCACTCTATGACACGGATTGTGAAGCAGGTCTGAAGAGTAAACTGGAACCTGCAAGGAACCCATGATGGAGAAACAGACAACCAAACATGGTCTGTTTGGTGGTGAAGCTTGGTTTCATTCTAGCGAATATGTGACCTCTTAGATTGACAGGTTTTGCAACTTAATCTACAAAGTGCCATTTCATGATACAGTTGCCATGTGATGTGACAGGCACACTACTATGATTATTTGACCCATTTTATCTTGAGACTACAAATTCACTGCAATCTGTTACACAAACCTAACACCAATTCTGAACACATGTTCAATTACAACAGAACCCACATCTTTTTTTTTTTAGCATTACGATGCAACAGCTCACACCAGAAACAATTCTATGCAGTGTTACAGTGTTTTTTATGATATAATAATAATCAGGGAATTGTAGCCTCCACATTTGTCACATCAATCCTCACACTGAAGGCATCTGCAAAAAAAGAATTCAGAACGTGGTGTTTTCAATTTGACCAAAAGAACTTCAATGTGCAATGAGTGTGTGCCTTTCATGCGACAGGTGTCCCCTAGCAAGTAATCCCAACTTAATGTGGTGGATACATTCCTGTAGTATTGGAAATTCTACCGAATAGATATTATGGAGAATGAGCAAAAGCAGGGGTTACTGTGCAACACTGAACTGAATACATCTTACTTCTCCTCTCCATGTTACCTACCACTGACATGTTTCTTGCCTTTGCGATGGATGGCGAGCATACTCATTGTGTTGAAGATGGGCCGATGGGTACATATCATGCATGTCAACCTGTGGGAAAACATGAAATATACCATTACTGTGACAAGTCTGCATACATACTTGCAAAGTTACAAACACCACATGTAGTCTCTGTTAACAGCAGTGACACAGTTCACCACCACATGATCACAGGCTATTACTGCATTAGAAGAAATTCCTAAAAGTTCCAGCCTTATCAAAGGAATTGAAAAATAAATGTACAGTGTACGCTCAATTGTCCATGTGCAGATAATCTGGTTTGTGGCTTGTTCATGCATGGTCGTAAGTTACTAATGATGAAGCGGAAAATAATACAATTTAGTGCTGAGCGCTCGAACAAAATCCCCAATACAAACAAAAATTACAGACTATGTAAACAATATGTATGTATTATTTGTGCAATAGAGAAATCAGTTTCATTTTTTGTTTGTGGCTCACTACAATATATGTTTTGGATTATCCATGTTTCTCAATTATCCTTGCACCCCTCCCACCATTATAATGGATAAATGAGAGTACACTATATTTGTAAATGAAAACTTGTGTACTTTGCTGGTAATATAATCAGGCTGTATGAGTATTATTTGTGGAGGACAATAAGCGAGGGTTTATGTGTGAATCACATACTTCACAAGAACTGGAAGACAATATGAAGAGATGGTGCTAACATTTCAAGACTGCAGCCTCATCAAGCACTGACAAGTATTTTCAGAAGATGTGCAGCCTGCAGGTCACCACTTCAAAAATGCACAATAAGGTATGCTGCACTTCAGGGGAAACACAAATTTCAAATTCCTGGCTAATGCAGATTTTTTATGCAAAAATACTTCCGTAAAAGTTCCAGTGATCTAGGACACAACAAAAAATACTTCCCATATGAGATATTGTGTTGTTCCACTTAGACTAGTTGTAGCACGATTGTTACACACATCCGTAAGTGACAACACACTTGCATCTGACAAGTAACCAGGGAAGTCTGAACTCTATCTGTGCTAATCTCCAAATAATAGCAAATCTAACCTTCCATTCTTCAATAACATAGCTTCATCATCTGGTATGTGATTGGCTAACAGCTCACACACACGATGGTGCTAAAAAAAAGAATCAATCATCAGAATAACTCAACATAAGAGAATATTAAATTAACAGTGTTACATGCACAATAATTCATTACAAGTGCAGCATTTGGGTGCCAGACTATCGTACTTTCCTACTATACAAATTAGTGGTTCCTACCATCTGCCTGTAACATTATGTTTTTCCTTCTCTTGAGACTCTTCGTGTTATGAAACCCAAAATGTTATCATAATCACCAAAAAAACCTTGCACTGAAGTTTTAAAGGTAAAGCAATCCCTGTACAGGCCTGGACAGGCACTGAAGGTACTAGGAGTTTGAGGCTCCCAACTTCATGACAGTCAGCACATGAAGGTGGTAAGTTTGTCAGCCCTATACACTGGCCACCTTTACGCCCCCCAGTAAACATTCCTGGTACTCATTTCTGTCAGAGGCTGAGTCGACCCAAGAATCATGGTGCAGCTGGAAGGATTATGACAATGAAAAATTCCAATCAGACCATTAGTAATTGAACGTGTGACCTTCTGGCCTGTAGCACAGTGCCTCAACCAACCGCGCAATCGTGTACTCCGAACTGAAACTGTAACTGAGCTAATTCAGTCTAGCATATTCTTCTTTCTCTGCATTAACAGCACCAAACAATTAATTCAATTCAGAGACACCCTTCCTTAGGGGGTGGGGAAAAATAGTAGAAGTCATTTGTAAATCCAACTCAATGACTCTATGAGCACAGGCTTACGCATATGTGGTAGTAAGATTACCCCTTTGTCTCTATGAGAACATGCTTCTGAATGTGTACGTATCCTCTTTTCAACTTTTGAACCAAGCAATTTTCATAACACACGGTATGCATGTAATGCAACAAGAAACCACCCAAACCAAACACTGTGAATTCCTTGTCTTCAGAAATAACAGAATATGTGGGCACATTTGAGGAATGGAAGATGGAATCCTAAAGGCAATGAACATGAAACCAAACAGAAAATGCTGAAGAATAAGAGTGAGACCACGATGAAGCTAAGTTGGAAACATATCACAAAGAACGTGTGAGGAAACTGAAAACAGGCCGATATAAAAGAGATGGATGAATTGCGTTTGTTGTCAGATAAGACACATAAAGCAGAAATGTCAAAGGAACAAGCAGTATGAGAAGAAATAACACTGTGGCAGAAAATCAAACTTGTGAGGTTAGCGTTAACACTAACAATAATTAACGAACCAAGGAACTATTGGAGCTGTGCATGTGACATTTCACAGTGCACAGACAATTACAGGGTTAATTATGCATGAAATGTTTTTGTACATTATCAATTACAAACATGAAATAAACAAAGTTCTGTATCACAAACTTAACACAGAATCTGCACTTTCATAGGCTCTTAATCTCCCCAGAAATGATAAAAAAGAATGAGGAGGAATGATGATGATTATGATGTAGATGACAATGAAAACTGTGGAGGAGGAGGAGGGGGAGAAGAGGTGGTGGTGATAACAAAAACCACTGTGACTAATAACATTTTGTTGCATAAGTGCAGTCATCAGGAATGTGACCCAAAAGGATTTAAACCATACCACTACACACACAGAAGCCCAGAACTCTATTCTATTTCTTAAACTGTATTTCAGTGAGGAATTATAAACTTATATTAGCCAAACATAGCATCAGCTAAAAGAGGTCCGAACGACTGCAAACACGTGTGACAGGAAAGTAAACTTTACTCAAAACTAATTTGAAAAGCCAGCCCCTACTATCTGCAACTGCTTGTTTGACATGTTCACAGCTATTCCACATAACTGGACAGCTGATCAATCATTGTTAAAGAGAGGACATGTCATACTATGATAACAAGCATTCACTTCACTTGTTTTACACAAATGAAATCATAGTTCAATGTCTTGTGTACCAACAGGTCAGATACTGTAACATTGCCAGCAGGCTTGGCCAGTCCAATATGGATACTTCAATATCGAGTTACTTGTATATTCAATTGCAAGAGTTTCTGTATAAATGTGAAAGTTAAAATACTCTGTGTGACTGCTTTGTGTAGCAAGAAACTGATGATTTTATGCTCACTACTGCTACCATGCTTGACATATTTTGAATTCAGCTATCAGCAAATATGACTCCACACATCCTCAAACAAAAGTTTGTAATTGGACTTGGCCAAGTTTCCAGTACAATGGAAATTCTGCAGCCCATGATACAACAGACCTGTAATGACTAACAACCCAACTTTGATCATCCATTATTCAAAACAGGCTGGAATGATTATCCTGATAGAAATACTGTGGTTCTACTTAGTACCTTTAAGTGAATTTCACAGTATGTACAAAAAAAATGGTCACTTAATACTATTTTGAAATCAAGAAACTGTTTTTCAGAAATACTGATATCCTACAGTACTTCAGTATAAAGCCACATGCCAATATAGAACTGCTGGTTAGAAAACAAGATCAAATGGCATATAATCCTATAATAAAAGAACCTACACCAGTCATGTTTACTGTTGTGTCTCAAGGGTCCTGGGATCACATGACTGGTCATGCAATTGTTTGGAGAGTCGCTGTTGGGGGTGAAATGATGGCTGCTGGGAAGTAAACTATTAAAGAGTAGCTGTTGGGGGTGAAATGATGGCTGCTGGGAAGTAAACTATTAAAGATGTCTGCCACACAGGAACTGATAAAAGTTACCCTTTGACAACAGTGTGGCTACAGTAGCAGAGCACTGTCCAGCATGAGCTACACAAGGAATTCACATTAGTGTGAACTGTACTGAGTCTGACTCGACAACATTTATTGGTCATCAAAGCATGCAACCCTATAATGTTACCAGAGTAGTGGATACCAGAAAATGCCTCCAACTTTCCTAGACTTTGTGTCCTGCTGCCGTTTATCAATGTCGCTGCCTGTTTGTATGGTAGCCCTTGCAACATATGTGCCAAAATGTATGTTATGAATACAACTTGTTTACTAATTTTATTGAAAATAACAGTGGAGATCAACAAGTTACAGAGCATCACAAAATGTATGTTGCATCCTCAACACTTACAGCAGAATTAGAAATGATTTCATTGCATTTATTAATCTGCACATGTCACCTTCATAATAATAATAAATAAAATTATTCTTCATAATATCCATATAAATGTAAAGGTGTCCCTGCCCACACCATGAAGGCATACAGCAGGAGTCAAGGCACAGCTCCCTCATTCTTAACCTCATTGCTAGATTGAAACAAGTGGTTAATTACTCCCCCCAGCCATTTTTCCCCTGGGAAAAAAACTGCAGTACCCATTAATATGATGCTGGGTGGGCCCCAGAGCTGGTCTGGATGATTCTGGAGGACCCCTTGCCCTTGCCAGTATTCGAACACTGGACCATCCAATCTGCCACTAGTCGCTATATAGAGCATGCTATCCCGGCTCTGTAATATCCTTACCCTTTGTAGTAATACCTCAGAAATAATATCTGTAGACAATTTTGTAAAAGTTCATTCATTCTGTAGTCTGTCTTAAGACAGTTCCATAGCCTCTTCGAAAGTGAGTTCTCCACAGAGTGTGATTTAGTGTTTCCTGTTTCAATTTCCGGTATTCTTTCTTTTCCTGAAGGTTATCCAGTAGCTGCTTACATCTTCCTCCCACCACTTACATCTTTCCTTTTAACGAGCCCTACTAACCTTCCCTCAATCTTTCCTTCAATAATGTGTTTCTGAAGGCAGACAAATCCAGCTAGCCTTCCTTCTACATATATAATATACGTATATAATATATGAAGGATATTCCTCTCCTCTTTGACTCGTTGTAACACTTCTTTATTTTTCACGCGATTGGTACAACTGATCTTCTCCATCCTTCTCCACCACCACATCTGAAAACTTCCCAGGCATTTCTTCTCTTTTTTCTGAAGTGTCCAAGTTTCAGTACTAAACAAAGCTATGCTCCAAATATAGCACCCCACTAGTTTCTTCCTCAAATTTAAGTCCAATTTGCTGGTGAAGAGTCTTCTTGTTGAATGCTGCCTCTGCCATGGCAATCCTGGATTTAATTTCATGCGTACATTTTGCACGATTTGTTATCACTTTACCCAAATAGTTCAAATATTTTATATTGTCTGTGAAGAGCTCGGGACGATTACTTTGAGATTCTCATTATATTAATTTCCATTCCATAATATCTTCCAATATTAAGTAGTCTGTCAATGATGCCTTGTACCAACACCCTTCCTTTACCAGTAGCACAACATCATGTGCATATTTCACAGTGTGAATTATTCTCCAATTTTGAAGTCTCCAAACCCTTAGACAGCTTTCTTGGTAAGGTATTGGCTCTACAAGTTGAATAAAATCAGTAACAAACAGCATCCTTGTCTAACTCCTACCCTAACCATCACTTACTAAAAATATCCTTTTGTAATATTACCCATACACAACATGTAGTCATGTTAATAACATACAATTATTAACCCATATACAACATGTAGTCATGTTAATCACATACAATTATTACATCAAAGGAATCCAAGGCTGAGCAATTATCATCTGATTCCAGCACCTTCATAGCCACAGATTTAATGAAAGTGAAATGGACACAGGTGTGACTTGAATGTTGAGAATACAAGACATGGACTTCTATAAGAGGGAATGGAAAGGCTGCCCCCTCATATGACGTGTCAGATGCAGGGGACTATGTGGAAAAGTAGTGTGACTGCAGTGCAGTTAAATCTGAATGATTCTTATTAGAATTTTGAAGTATTCCATTCTTCTTAGTATAGTTTAAAACAAAGAACCCCATATATGCATTGTAAATTTATTTTCTGATTGACCCCTGCATAATTTCATAACCAGCAGTCACACAGCATATGAAACACAAGGGACCACCTCCTGCATTTATATTTGCAACGTGCATTCACCATAATTCCACATATGGCAGTAAAATTCATTTGCATACACACATGTCCCCCTGACTAAGATCACTCAACTTGCACCATACACATAATGAGAACAGATGTAACTTCAACCGCAAACTTGAGAATTAAAAATGCTTATTTACTTGTAGTTTATTAAATGACACTGTCAGTAGCTCAGACTAGACAATGACGAACGGATGGATTAGTAATAATGAATCTAACAGGATGAAGTGACGGTGGCTTGCACGAGGCTCGAAATGGGCACTTTCTTAATACAAGGCAGAAATGTTATCACTTCAGCCAGCGTTCGGTGAATAGAAAACAATCAGCATCTTTATCAGCAGGTCGTATACTGTCAAATAATTGGCACAAACGAGTAAACTTCTCAAAGAACTCGCAAATGTTGTAGCTTCAGCCTAAAACCACTACCGTATTAGCAATTTGCTTTTATGTGGGCAAAATCGCTCATATTATACTTAATACTTATTGTTCCCACCGACCTTGTGCGATATGCGTATTCAAACAGTTTTCTCAATAAAACCATGCGAAGGCGCAACGGAAACACAACAAACCATACTGTTCAAACACAAGTATCTTTAATCAATGAAACTGACTTCACATTTATGCTACATGTTTCGGCATGTACTTAAGCCATCCTCAAGCATTTCAGCACGAGAATATACACATATGAAGATAAAATAAAAATTGCTTGCGGGTACTTCTACACCAGCTGACGAACTCTGCTGCCTTATACCGAAATATAACACACTACCTTAAGTCTTCGAAGCATGTCTAGATCGTCACCGTCCCTCTTGAACGACATTTTAGCTTACTGCTAACCCGCTACAGGTGGATAAATATTCAAGGCATTAACACGATGAACAAATTCACGTTGTCAATTACGGCATTACCAACACTCCGGACAGCCGACACAAAATCGCCACTGGTCGCAGCTTAGCACAATTACGAGCACAGATTAATAATACTACCATCACGGTTAATATCAAATGAACACCATGGATTAGAAGTAGATACAGAAAGTCTGTGCAATATTTAAGGATTCAACTAATGTAAACGATAGGCATAATGCAATGAAATATATCGAGTTATCTGATTATAGCAAACAGCTTCTGGACATGTTAAGTTATTCGGGTACAGTGTAAAGTACTGAGTACCAGCAACAGGAAACGACGACTTATTACACATATGATCCGCGCGTAATTAGAATGGAAGGTATATATGTTGACGATGACGCTAGTATAGACTTGAAGAGGGGTGTGTCGTAACAAGTCGTGTGGTACACAGTTGGGCAAAAAGGTGATTGGTACTAAACTAATATATTCAAGTACTTGAACCTCATTGTATGCTTAACATATAGTCGGATGCACAAATCATTGTCGCCATGTTTGTAAACGCATAGGTGTACACGATTTGAGGGACGACCTTGGTGCGTGAAACAAGGCAACGATAACAAGACCGCGTGTCATGGCTATCTGAGTACAACGAAGATGCAAGTAGAGTAGGCCAGACGTTGATTGTCTGGCACCACGACACAACTGTCAGCCTGAGATGATGATATGAAATTTAGTCGCCTTGACATGATTCTTCTACATTCCCATTTTCATACATATGGAATCATGTGCAAGTTAAGTGTTACCGTTGACCCACCTGACCTCGCTACTGCTACAGATTCTAAACTGTACCATACTGATTACTTCTTTCATTGCACTTTGTCAACGGAGATTACTGATAATGCATGAAAATATGCCCATCTGCCATTGCTTAGGTCATTTCAAAGAACTGTGACAGCAGTTGTGAGGAAAGGGCACAAATATAAAATGTAAACAAAATAAATATTGGAATCTGAAAAACATGATTTTTTCCTAGACATTCACAGACTACTTACAGGAAGGTTACGATTAGCCGAATGTTGCATGGATGGGAGGGAGGCACTCTTCAACTTGGCTGTCTGCTATTTTTGTATTTATTTGGGACATCATACCATCCACCTCTACCCCTTGCATATAATCTTGCCTTACAAATTAAGAAGGCTGACATGCTCATTAACAGATCTCTTACTATAAGCCGCTGTGCTGGGAATTGGGGGGAGAGACACAAACCAAAACACCCCACTTCGTACTATGCAGTGACTTACCCCTACATTTTCACACATAAACACAAAAGAGCAGCTGTACTCAGGATAACTATCAAGTATATAAAACACTCTCTAATTCTCCACTGCATAAATAACTACCCTCATGTCCAAATAACAAACAGAAAGCAAACCCACAATCAAATTAATGTAAACTGAACTGATGACAAAGTAGCTGTATCATCATTACGTCTGCTCCCCAACTGAGTGCATACCCTAAGGTGAACCACTGTTGAACCTTGGGGATTCTGGACAGCCTTCTTACATGCTAGTAGCACTAGACACTTCTTGTTGTATATGAAATTAATATTTCTTCTTTTTTTTTTTTTTTAAAAAAAAAAAACCACATACACACACCTAATTCAATACAGTTATCTGATTTGCAGTCCCCTGTATAGTAAGAGTTGCATTTCAAAACACATGTCTCAAGAAACAGTGAATTCATACACTTTCTACTGCTAAGTCAAACTGGTTTTCACAGAACAACTTTCATTCTCACAACCATCACTTAAAAGTCACTTGAAGAGCCAGTGATCCATGTCACTTATTTTTAATATGGTTTCTTAAACACAACATATCCAGATGCCAACAGCCAGAAGGTATGAGCAAATGTTCGATGGTCAATCAATGGACACCTGACTGACTTTGCTTGCAAGTAATCTTTACTCTTGTAAAATACTGTATTTCAAATTTAACAACATATTGTGATTTATGGGATTATTCTGTTACCAACATTCTTATTTAGCTTTGTGAGCAGGGTGTGGAAGAGTGACAACAAAGACCTGTTATTCTTGTAAAGAAATGTGTATAGTTTACATGTAACCTACAGGTTGCAGGACTTTTTTATTTTCTGAGTACACATAGTTCTGCTATGCTGCCAGGAAGAGTAAACAGAAGAGCACAAACAGCTTGTGCACCTCCTTCAACAGAAATTCAACAAAACATGTATTTAAAAATCATACATTTCACTTTGGCAAACAAAGCTAACCCGTATATTAGCCAAATTTCCATCCTTGATCTATGTGATGTCCCATGAAAAACTTAATACATTAAATAACAAAATCAGCACAATATATCTCACAAAATTCAGTAACAAAAGTTTACACTGTTCTGCTCATGTTGTGTTGGAACTCACAGTCAGCACATGCTGATAACTCACTGAGAGTCTTTTGAAACTTCATTTAGTAATGCTGCGACTTTGCGTTCTCCATGCTGAAGAATATCCTCAATGGGTTTGCAATACATTGCTTGCATGCATGGTACTCTCACCAGGCCACAATGGTAACCTGCAGCAAGCCACAAGAAGCTGCGGCAGTTAGGGTTCCAGCTTACCTGTGGGACATAGGCATAAAGAAGGTAGAGACAAATGCATCCCCTGATTGTACAGAGGTATCATTCAAATCACTGTCAGTAATTACAGTGTTATGTTAACATGCAACTAATGAAAGTAATGTCAACAAGATTCAAGACAACCAACACAAAATTCAGCACAGGAACCACTTCTAAGTATGTTAAATCCAGTCATTATCACACCCTACTCTACTGCCATTCATTTAATGTTATCCTCTCATTTCCTCGATGGTCTTCATATTAGGTGATATTTGGTAACATAACTACAAATCTTTACAATGTCTATCACCCTAACTACACAATGCATTAGTATCTCGACTCAATGAGAGATTCTGACTACAGCAGCAGCAGCAGCATTAGTGTTGGTGGTGGTGGTGGTAGTAGTAGTATTATGGGAAGCAGGATATGGTGAAGCACTGTTTTGCTGCACCTGTCTGTAGTTTCACCAGTCTTGGTCTGTGAGCCACACAGTACCACCTACGGTCTAGTCAGTACCTGTCTGATGTGCTTTCACCCGTAGCCACCAGAGACCACAGTTGTTGCATGATGTATTTGCTTCCTTGGAACAGCGGAGAGCAAAGTGAAGTCATACTAATGATTCCTTCACTGTCATGTTTGTCTGAAACATTGGTACTTATCTCCCAAGGTACCTAGCATCATGTCCCAGTAAACACTGAAGAAATGTGAGTGAAGATCACTGCAACCTCACAGCTGTTTGGTGGACATATGAGAGAGGTGTGTATATTATCCGGTATACATCTCAATGCGTGGACCGGGTAGCTCAGTCGGTATAGCGACTGACTATGGGTTGGACGGTCAGGGATCGAATGCCGGTGGGGACGAGATTTTCCGCCCGTCCAGACCGGCCCTGGGGCCCACCCAGCCTCCTGTAAAATGGGTACCGGGTCTTTCCCTGGGGTAAAGTGTGGCTGGGGCGTGCTGCGGTCATGGAAGAGTAGAGCTATACCTCTACCCACCCTCTGGGCCACACCGGGCCTGTAACAGGATCACTTTATACATCTCAATTCAGCCAAGAAAAATGCCCTCAAGCAAAAAGTAGCTTAACATGACACAACATGGCTTACTCTGATGAGAAGACAGAATAGTGTACAGTTTGGCATAACTTACAGCTCTTGAAAATGAAGAAGAGTTTGTATTCCAATTAGTTCAATACTTAAGTTCTTTTCTAATTCCTGTAGGGTGTGGAGATTAAGTACCCTACTTTCAGTTTAAGAAATACTTGAATATGACCTTTCCTTGCAGTGCTATGCAAGGCTGTAAATGGAGAGAGGACACAATGAGACACAAGCCTGGTAGGTCCTGTTGCATCTGGAGGTAAACTAAAAATAATGCTGGAGACAAGGTACATGCAGATTTTGCTGACCAAGAAGTGCATACTCCTGTAAGGATAATGTACTTCAATGTACTGGAAACTGTACTCACAGAAATGACTCCCATGTACACTGTAATATGAGACAGTGAAGTTGCCTGTACCTGCGTATGGGCCTACAGTAGAACAAAATTGCTCATACTGACTGCTGAAGAGAGAGAAGACAAGTTTACATGGTGTGTCCGCTTTTCTGAGAGAAAACGTGAATACAAGGGTATCAAAATAAAAGTACATGATAGCAGAAAACATAAACAGATGTAATACATGGATGCTGCTCTTTAAATCCACAACAGTTTCTGGCCTATCAATGAGAACTGTGTACATAAATACTGACATATAAGTGCTGAATATCTCTGCTCAACTCTAGTACTGGGCCAAGCATGCACACGCGCGCACACCACACACACACACACACACACACACTCAAAATCAATTTAAGTTTACATACCATGACACACACTACAATGTACAATAGCTGTGTGGCAACAGCGTCTAAGAGTGCATCCATGGGAACTGTAGTCAGGGAATTTAATTGTGTTTTGTTATGGCTGGCACAATGCTTCGTGTACAGTGCCTTATTGCCCACCCTGTACAGTTTAGACAAAGGTCAGTCTTCAGGGCCATGCCATGGCTCAGACAGACAGTCACTGGCCTCTCACCAGGGAGACCTGCATTTGATCCTGTGCCAGTCCACGTAAGATATGTGTGGGACAAAGTGTCAATGGGAAATGGTTTTCTCCAAGTGTGTTAGTTTTCCCATGTCAGTGTCATTCCACCACTGCTCCATACCCATCTGCATTTTAATACTACTCCTATAAGAAGGACAAACAGTTGAAGTATGGGAACCTTCACAAAATGCAAAGCTCTTTGGGAAACCTGGGAGCTTTGGACAGAAGAGTCTTTGCACACTGCTTTTGTCAGTTCTCAGACAAGAATAATAAGGGTGGAATTGAGAAGAAAAACATGAAATTCAGAAATAAAATTACATTTCACCTGTATTCACTTAATCCTTGCAATCTGCAACCATGTCACAATGTTTCTGCAGCAGCTCCTTCTTGAAGTTGCCAATAGCAGCAGCAGCAGCAACAGCACAACTACAATATGTACACTAATGTACAAGTGCACTTACCCTGTTAATGGAGCCGATGGGGTATGCATTCACATCCACTGTTCTCATCTTGTCTGACTGTCGCATCCACCAACGTGCTTCACGTGGCATGTGCTTCAGGTTGTCCTGAAAGAGGAAACAGTTGAATGTCTGCTCTTTAATACACGCTCTAAGTCAGACAGCAGATTTACTATAAATGTCTTCAGCTATAAACACAAAGAATAAAGAAAATAGCACCACTCAGAAGCAGACTATATCCAGCTGGCCAAAAAATTCCCTGTTGTGATAGAACTACAGGCTCATTGCAGAGTACATAGAAACCAGCTATTCTTAGCTAGTTTCAATTCTTCATATTTGGAAACTTGGTATATTTTAAAGATCCAGTTTTCTGAATGTTGCTAACTAGTATGTAGCACTCCTGCTTCATACTGGGAGGTCCCAGATTCAAATCTTGGCCTGCCAAAAGGCTACTCTGAAAAAGATTCTTCATGGTGTTAAGTCTCTCCAGGTAATTTTCACAGCGGTAACCCATATTAGGACTTTTATCACTTCATTTTATACTTTTTAAAGTATCAAATCTGTGTACTGTACACATGATTGGCTGAAACACGCAGGAGTTCATTGTATGTATATAAATTAATTTCAATATACTTGTGTGCATATGTTGGTACTATTACTGTATATATTATGATTAGCTGTTTCAGTATTGTGTGTCTAATTTTAAAAGGGGGGGAATGTAATTTTTGCTGAGTTGTCTCACCAAGAGGAACATTTCTTGTGCAGTAAATTTAGGTTCTTATGTTTATTGGATCGTGCATCATCTTGATAGTTGAGTAAAGACAGACCAACTTGATGTCACTTGCTTTATTATTTCTTTATTTAATGCTCAACATGTTTCGGATGTTAATACATCCATCCTCAGGAGCTTGCGACT
>Ga0123357_10003510_pt1 | contig 18020 bp, 7 predicted proteins | sample TergutEmb28metaG_FD_89873 | JGI IMG/M metagenome (GOLD analysis project Ga0123357, IMG submission 89873) | Embiratermes neotenicus P4 segment gut microbial communities from Petit-Saut dam, French Guiana - Emb289 P4 | ecosystem: Host-associated > Arthropoda: Insects > Digestive system > Gut ... | reverse complement strand
GCCCTCCGCGCCCTCCGCGCGCTCCCCGCGGAACGCCGCCCGAAAAAAGTCCTCGGCTGCGAAGTCTGGCGCGACCTCGACTGGCTCTGTGACACCGACAAACACCTCCTCGACGCCAGCGCGCACCCGAACATCGCCGCCGCCCTTGTGAGTGTTTTCGATTCCCAAATCGCCGGAGGCAAACGCTACGACCTCGCGACGGCGGGCCGCCGCCTTGCGCACGCCACCTATCACACCTCGCACGCCACCGACGCCTGCGAGTCCATCACCTGGGCGATGGACCTCACCCCGCTCGTGGAAAACCCCGCGCTCTCCATTGCCGACCACACGCAAACCCTGATCGACCGTTTCCGCGAAGACGTCGCCGCGCGCCTCCGCCGTTTCACCTGACGCACGGCAATCCCCACAAAGTTTCACCTGACGCGCGGCAATCCCGGCCAAATCCCCTTCCCGAGGCGCCGCCAGCGCGGACTGGCGGAAAATGCACCTTCGCTCATTTACCCCTGATTTCGCGGCAGGGCGGAGAGCGGGGGCATTTTTTGAAAAACCGGTTTTTAGAGGAGGGGGATCATCTTGCTCCCCCTCCTTTGTTGGATTTTTCAAAGTGCCCTATTGTCATATTGTCATACAATGAGTGACAACGTGGCGAATGCCGTGTTTCAATTTCAACCGCGGAATTCAGGTTGATGGTTGATGGCGGCGTGCGCGCCCATGCGCAAAGCCCCTGCTCATGGCAACGCAAACAGCGCGTCGACTGTTGACAAGCATGTCCGGTAATCACGATGCTTTTCAAAGGGCGCGTCGATTGCCTGCATGGGCGGGCGCGCAAGAATTACAAACCTCATATTAAAATACTCAAAATGGCCTCGACACGCACAACCCTGGAAAAAGGGTTCTCATTAATCAGCAAACTCCTCCTGAAGGACTGCCTGAAAAACGTGGAGACAACAAGGTCCGACTTGTTTGGAAGCCTGGATGATGAAGCGCGCAAGGCCGAGGCGCGCGCCGCATGCAAACGCGCGCTTGGCGAAAGCATTCGGAAAGCCCCCGCGAAAAAATGGGAGCGCTTGGTCGAAATGGCATCCTCATTGTTGACCCGCGTCCAGGCCATGCCCATGTCCGACGACTTGCGCAACGTGGCATTGGGCGTCGAGGCGTTCAACTGGGCGCCGGCGGATTTGCCGGAAGGCTCCACGCTGCATCCCGAGCAAATCGACGCCGCCGCCGCGCTCACGCAGAGGTATGTTTTGCAAATGGACACGGGCGAGGGGAAGACGTATGCGCTGCTGCCGGCCGCGTTCGCGCTGGCATGCAAGCATGAGCGCGTCTATATTCTTTGCGCCAACAAATACCTGGCCCGCCGTGATGCCACGCGAACACGGCCCTTCTGGGATTTTGCCGGCCTGGATGTCGGGCTTGCGCTGGACAATCTTTCGCCGGAGGAGTGGGCGCATCCCGTTATTTATACAACACTCGAAACGCTGATGTTCCAGGCGTTGCGAGACGAGATAGCCCCTGTCGCCAGCAAGAATCCCGTCCAATACGGGGCGATTGTGCTGGACGACGCCGACGCGACGTTGCTGGACAATGCCACGATGCCATTCTCCCTTGCCGAGGACCGGGATGAAAAACCCTTTGACTGGGAACCGGCCTTCGGCCTGGCGGACACGCTGGAGGCGGGCGTCCATATTGAAGTCAACCAAAGAAGCAGATACGCTTCCCTCACCATAGAAGGCGAAAAGTTTCTCGAACGCGCCATCGGGAAAAAAGATGACGAGCAGGAAAAGGAGTATTTGATACTGCGACGCGCCGTGGAAAACGCCTACCTGGCGAAGTATGTGCTCAAGGAGGGCAAGGATTATGAAACACGCCTCTTCCAGGTGATTCCCATGAATCTCATAAGCGGCCAGTTGCAACCCGGCGCCTCCTATGACTGGGTGCCAGCCGTGAGTTTTTTGAAAAACTCCTTTTTTTATTCCCGCATCCAAAAAGGCTCCGTCACTTTGCACCAAACGACCCCGGCTTTGTTATTAAATGATTTCGCCCATGTCTCCGGACTGTCAGGAACCACCGTCGGGGACGAGCTGGAGTATTTCCTCACATACCGCCTTTGGACCGCCGTAATCCCGCCGCACCGCCAGCGACATGAAGACGGCATGCTGGAGGACCTGGTTTTGAAAGACCGGAAATCCGCCATCAAATACCTTTGCGGCGAAACCTTGAAGGCGCGCCAGAAGGAACGCCCCGTGTTCATAGGAACCCAGACGGTCGACGACGCCACGGCCGTGGCCAAGGCCTTGCAAGACATGCCGTTCCCCGATGGGACGATCTTCCGCGTCTTGACCGGAAAAAACGAAGAGGACATGGACTCGTTGCTCGAAGGAGCCGGGGAACCCGGCTCGGTTCTTGTCGCCACGCAAATCGGCGGGCGCGGAGTTGACATCCGCCTGTCCGAAAAAGCCTGGGAAAACGGAGGACTGGCGTTGCTCGGGCTGGGGCACGCAACCGAGCTTCGCCATGACCGCCAGTTCCTCGGTCGCGCCGGACGCCACGCGGCGCCCTTCACCGCGCGATTTATAAATTCAAAGGACGACGACTTGATAAGACGCGCCATCACCAAGGGCAGCATAGCGGACAACCTCGTCGCGCTGAAAGACGACGAGGCATTGGAGCATTCCTGGCTCACGGGAAGAATCCGTTATTTGCAGACAAAAACCCGACAAGTGGAGCAGATCAGACGGTTCAACCTGTCCATCATCCGTCCGGTGGAGGCGCAAATCAGGCATTCCTATAAAGAATGGATGGCTTATATACAGACGCTCAACACGCAAAGCGACGGCATGGAAATGTTTTATGACTGCTCCGACGAATTTCTCAATTATATAATCACGCGCAGTTTGAAGACGCTGCTCGCTCCCGACATGGAAAAAGGGGCGCTCAAAGCCAAAAGGGCGGAGGCCGTGGTGGAAACCCTGGTTCGTGAACTGGGATTGAAAACCATAAAAACCAAGCTCAAAAGCTCGGAAATCGAAGGGCGCCCGACAAACCTGGCGCTGGAGGAGTTGCGAAAACAGTTGATGAAATGCCTGAAGGTCGAAATCGCGAGAAACGAGCAACACCACGCATGGCAGAAAGACGAGCGCAAGCCGCTGGCCGACTTGATGGCCGAATACGAAAGAAAGATGGCGCTGCAAAACGACATTGAAAACATGCTCAACGAGCGCGCGGAGTCGACATGGGCCGCCGTGCGGTCAACCCTCCGCCCGCCCGCCGCGCCGGAAACGGATGAACAGCGAGAGGCGGAAAAGCCCGATCCCCTCGATGAGAAAATAGAAGAACTAAGCGCCCACCTGCTCGAACACCCGCACGCCCGCGTGGAAACGGCATTGGAAAAAATCGAGGAGTTTTTGAACGAGCACGGCCTTGGCAAACAATACGCCCTCGCCGCCTGCGACCGCCGGTTGGTTGTCGTCCGCCGCGACGAGCAGGCGCGCGCGGACAACGCGGACGGGCCGCTCGCGGCGCCGGCCCATGACTCCGCGAGCGGGGCAGCGCAAGGAAACCCAAGCGCAAACGAAGCGGCATTGGCCGCCTTGAACGAAAAACTCAAAACCTCCTGCGGCCCCGGCGACACGGACGTCGCGGCCTTGAAGGCGCCCGATTTCCTAAAAACACTCGACGAGGAGACTTGCCTGATAGCCGCGAGCATCAGCGACCTGGAGCGCAATGAATCGCATAGAAAAGAAACTTTCAAATACACGCCGAGGGCCGTGGCGCTGTGGACGTTCCGCCAGAAATGGTCCGTGTTTCTGGAGGAATACGAAAAAATAAAACACCGCGCCGCCCAGGAAACCAGCGGCCTGCTTTATGCGCGCGTGGTGATCGACCAAATCGCCCGGCGCTGGATGGAGACGGAGTCCCGCCTGGCCATCGACATACTGCGCAATTTGTTTCTTGTCGGGGAAAACAAACGCCTCGACCGGCTTTATGCGGAAAACACCCGCGTGTCTCCCCAGCATGCGGACATGCAGCGATGGCATGAAATAAGAAGCCAGTTGGACGACAAGGATGCCGGAACGTGGTTTTTGAACTGGCAAGGCAGCTTGATATGGCAATTCATGGAAAAAGCCCGGCTGGGACTGGAAAAAGCGGACATCAGCCTCGAACAAGCGCGCCAAGTGCTGCGCAAATTCGTCAAGGACGCGCCAATAAGCGCGCTGCAAACGCCGGAAAAAGCGGATGAAGTGATGCAAAAAAAACCGTGGCTGGACAAACCGGGGACAGCCGATGGCAATGCAAATGCGAAAAAACAGTGCGCGCAGATGTTTTTGAATTTTCTGAGGGCGCGCAGGCTCATTGCCAAAAAGCCCTCTTTCACGGAGCGCTGCCTGGCCAGGGTCGCGCCGGTTTTGGGCAAGCTGCGGGACCGCTCCTGGTTTTTGTCGCTGCCGCTGGCCGGCATCCTGATCGGGACTTTCATCCTGGCGATTAATTTTGGATACCGCGCGCCCTCCCACGTCATGGCGGGCATCGGCAAACTGGCCGACGATTTGTTTTGCGCGGGATTGCTCGGAGCCGGAAACATAATCGCCCCCGCGATGGTCTCGCTAATATTCGGGATGGCGGTGACGCGATGGTTCGTCCCCAACATGCAGCCCAACGCCAGGGGCGCCGGATTCGACAGGCTGGTCGTCCCGCTGGCGCAGATTGTCCTGGCCGCCTGCATGGCGTGGCCGAGGGAGGGCGGCGGCGTCGGAGGCGCGCTGTCATCACTAGGGCTGTTTTTCATGATAATGGCCGCGTGCTGGATTATACAACGGGCGTCATGGACATTCACACGGCATAGCGACATATCGCTGGAGGCGGCGTGGCTGTGCATCACCATACCGCTGGTTTTCATGCCTGGCCTGGCGGCGTCGGCCCCGATTGGCGGCAAATGGCCCGCCGTGTTCGCCTTGCTGGCGGCGCTGTTGCTGACATGGAAGTTTTACAACAAAAAGGAATTGAGCTTTGTCTCGCTCCTGGTGGCGGACAGCCACAACTTGAACAGCGGCATATTGATGAGGCACACCAAGAAGTTTTTTGGCGACACGGGAATCAGGGGCCAGATGATCGCGATATTCATCGCCTGGTGCGCGTGCGAGATTTATAACATGCAAGGTTTCATTCCGGCCGTCGCAATCGACGGGCTGACGGGCGCCGGCATCGCCGCCCTGGCGGCCTACCTGCTGGCGCTTGTGCTCTGGATTAACTGGGTGTTGAAAAAACACTTGTCGCCGCTGGGCGTGCAGCAGTGGATCAACCAGAATCACCTGTGGCTGGACGGCGCGACGACCTTGGATGATTGCCTGGCTTGCTATTCGGCCACAAGGAAGGCGCTGGTGCGCAGGGAAATCGCCTTCCATGTCGTGCTGGCGGCCCTCGCGGCGTCGTGCGCCCAATACTTCGGCTTCATGAAAAACGGCTTCCCCTCGGTCCTGTTTTTCCTTTCGGTGACGTTCTTGTTCGCCTATTGCGCCCGCGATGTCGCGACCAGCGCCTACAGGTATTTTTTGGCGCGCCAGCGGATGGCGCAAAACATCATGGATTTCGGCGGCGCGGATCGCCAGGAGGATGATGAAGAGGCCGGTTTTCTCAGCCGTCACAAAAAGCTGCTCCGGATTATATACCTGGGTTACGGAACGATTTGCGGCTTGTTTACGTTCTGGCAGATTTTCAAGGAGCTTTTCCGCTAGGGCGCCTCCGGTTTGTTCAATCGGAGTGTTTGTGCGATGGGCCGATAATGCGTGTGATAATCCGCGCGACGATGAACGCGGCCAGGAAGCCAATTCCCTTCGCCACCCAATCAGGGTGAAATTGTTCGGGCACCCATTGCTGGACGTAGGAAGCGATGTAGGGCGGAATGAAATACGCGCCGCCCACGCCCGCGGCCACGCAGACGAGAAATGCGATGAGGTGGCCGAGTTTCTTGAGGCACACCAGAAGCAGGATGAACAGCACGAGCACCGCGGCAATGGGAGCGGCGTAATTTTTCCAGTTGCTCATGACATCGTCCAGAATGACCTGGCCGGAAACGATTTTTTCGTTTTGGGAAATCTTATACATGGCGCCATCCGCGAGCGGCGTGGAATCCGCGCGCACGGTGACGATATCCACATAAACCGGCTGTCCGCCGTCTGGCTGCCTGACAAGAAACGCGGACCCCGATTTGAGTTGCGCGGCGGCGCTCTTGTCGATGTGAACCTCGGCAGTGAACACCCCGCCCGTGTTGCGGACGCCGGTGACCTGTCCGACCTCCGCCCCCTCATGTCGGAGCAGTGTGCCCTTTTGGATGGCCACGCTTGGGTCTTCCCAACTGATTTTGATTGTCTGCCCGCAACCGGCGAGCAACAGAGTCATCGCGACGAGGGCGATGGAGAGAAATGAACGTGTGATGTGTTTTGGCATGGAGGGTGAAGGTTAAGGTTAAAGGTTAAGGAGGCTGAGTTTACAGTTTACGGTTTACAGTTTACTGTTGGGCGGAGTTCAGAGTTCAGTGTTCAGAGTTGTCCTCGCTCACTTTATCGTCTCCTCCCTTGACAAGGGAAAGGCAGGCCAAAACTGGATCGGGTTTGTTTTTGAACAAAAAAACAACATGCATTAGATACCACGCGACGAAGAACGGTAACAGGAAACCGAGGACAATACCCGCCGCGATTATTATGATATTATCAGGCACCCACCATAAGCCAAACACACCAAGGCAACCCACGGACAAGCAGATGGCCAGCGGCATGAGTTTTAGGCGGATACCGGGAATCAGTATGATGAACACGATTATTACCATCACGAACCCGAGAAACGCCCAAAGCCTCCAAGTTGGGGTCTGCTCATGGTTCACGGTGATATTCATCCAAGAAAGGTTGTTTTCATTCTCTGAAATCCTATACATGGTTCCGTCCCTCAGAGGCGCGGAATCCTTGTTTAATGTGAGGACATCCAGAAAAGCAGGTTGTCCCTCGGTTTGTCTGACAATAAACGCCAATTCTGATTTGAGTTGAGCCGCGGCCTTTTTGTCGATCTGAGCATAAGCGGAATAAACAACCCCCTCATTGGTATTGACCGCCGTGACCACCCCGACGACCGCCCCCTCCTGCTTGAGCAGCGTCCCCTTCCGGACAGCAAGCCCGAAATCCGTCCCCCCGCTAATCTTAATCCCCACCCCGTCGTCCCCTCCACAGCCAGCAAGCAGCAGGGCCAATGTGAATAGAAATAGTAACACAGAATTGCGCTGTATTATTTTACTCATGGTTTTCCTCCCGTGAATTGTAAGGTCTTATGGGTATCGCCACCGGCTCTTGCTTTATGTTGGCCGCCCAGCCAGCGGGCATCACTCCTATGCCTTCATGATCTTGGGTTGGAACGGTTTCTACGTAGGCGTAGTTCTTTTCATCGCAATTCACTGAGATGTGCCCTTCGTTGAAAGGCACATGGTATCCGATCGCGATGTGCCCGCAGTCTTCGAATCCCACCCAAATCAGAATCACGTCATGACCAAGAGCGCGCAAGATTGACGCCGCCAGAATACCGTGATCCTCGCAATCGCCGCCTTTTTTCCAAAGTATCTCTATCGGGTAGGTTGCGTAATCGTCGACGCCGAAGAGCACGTCGTCGTGCACGTAGTCAATGGCGCGCACAAAGCTGACACAGTTCATAACTTCCTCGTCGGGAGAAAAATTTCTGTCATTGTCCTCCGAGAGGTCTCGTAAGATTCTTGCCATCTGGCCGACGCTGCTGACGCCGGCTTGCAGGGGTTCCCACACATAGTTGGCATAGTATTGCACGGGGCGGCGGTCATAGCGGGGGTGCGTTGTCTTGTCGCTGTATTGCTCGTATTCGTCCTTGCTCAGATACACAGCCTTTTCGAAGGAATCGGTGCGCAACACGCCTTTGTATGACCAGGCAAAGGTGGCTAGTTTGGACGGTCCGGCAGGTTGTGTCTTGATGTCCTCCATTGTGGGCAGCGCAAATTTTGGGGCGGGCAGGATTTTCAGGTTTTTGGGAAAACTTTTGCGCCATCTCACGAGGTCGGTTTTTCCGATGACATCGTGAAGCGCCGCGACGATGGCGATAAAGAGAAACCAGCATGGGAATGGCATTGCCTCGCGCAGTAGAAGGGCCGCAAAGCCCGCGGCGATTAGCAGGATGCCGCAGGTGTTAAGCCATGCGCATCCGTGGACATTGAGGAAATCGCGCAGTTTTCTGTCTTGTGTCTGGTCGTCCTCGCGCGTCGGGCCGGTGTTTGGCGGCGTCTGGCCGGGCTTGTTTTTGCCTGCTTTATTTCCGATTCGTTTCTGGCCTTTGTGCTCATCCTCCTGCTCAAAATCCTCATAGGCGGCCTTGCGGATGTGGAGCACAATATAAATCAGAACCCAGAGCAGCACATTGGCCGCGATGGTCCCGATTAGAGCCTTCCGCGAGAAATCCGGCCAGCCCGCCAGCAGCCACCACACTAGCAAAATCACGGAGCTTAGCAGGACGTATATAAATGAGGTCAGGAATATCATGACTCGCCGCCTTTCCCGTTGGGACACCTGATTTTATACTTGAGCAATGGCAGCGGCCTGACAATGACAAGCCAAGGCAGCTCCGGATGGCGGAGGAGGTGCTCTTTTCTGACCTTCAGATTGGCTAGCACGTCGGAAACTTCGCGTCGGGTGTAGCTCTCCGGGCCGATGTAGATTGGATCGTTGGTGTCGCGTTCGTTTTCTTTATTGGGGATGGTGCCCGCGTTGCTGGCGCCGATGCAACTCTTTACAGTCGATTTGATTTCATTTTCCTCACCCAAATCTGCCGCCGCGCACCAAACTTGATAGCTTAGCGCGGAAAGTATTTTGAGCGCGGCGGCTTTGCAGGCTGTTTCCGCGGCGGCTAGGCAATTTTTGACGATGGCCGTCATGTCGCCCGCATTGATTTCGGCAATGGCTTGCTCGTGCGCGATTGGGATGATGTTCCCGCCATACGCATCCCAGAGCGGTTGATCCACACGGAAGCCGAAATGCGGGGGTTTGTTATCAAGGAGGACTTTTGTTTCGGTGGCAAGTGCCGCGTCTGGCAGGATGCCGTTTCCAAGCGCATTGGCGGCGGTGGTGATTTTTTCGAGCCATTCTTCCGTTTCCTTGCGTGCTTTTTTGACGGATTCGGTGGTTTTTTCCATTTGCCCGTGGATGGGCGCGACAACTGCGTGAAGCGCGCCACCCAGCCCTTTCAGGCGCGCGACAATGACGCGGCACACATCTTGGAGGTGGCGTTCGCGAATACCTTGGAGCGCGAAACCGAGACGCGCCTTGACGAGCCGGTGGCGGTAAAGCCACACGCCGGCAGCTGCCCCGCCAAGGATGGCAACGATAGCCCAGCCCATGATCGCAACCCAGAACAGAACATCGTCGTTAAAGAGCGTTTTCCCGGACGAATTCCAAAAGAGCGTCCCCACGGTGAACCAGGCGACGCCTATGAGCAGCAATGCCCAGCGCATGATCAAACCCGGTCCCGACGGGCACCGGATAACCGCGTTTTCGATTTCCTCGAAGCGTTTGGCCAGGGGCGTTGGTGCGTCGCCTGTCGTGGCCTCGGCGTCTGCCAGCGCCTCCGCGTAACACATGGCATGCGCGGAGCGCTTTTCGAGGACGCCGATCATACCGTCGGGTTTGTCGGGAAACACGAAGTATTTTTTCCAGCGTTCCAGCAGATCGTCATGCGTGCGGTTTGTGCCGATGGCGGCTCTCGCCTCGCAGGTGCTTAGCATGACGAGGCGCAGATACGCCTCGTAATCCACGTAGGCGCGGCGATCTTCGGGCCAGTCCTGACGGCTGGTGTCGCCAGGCAACTCTGCCTGCCTTGCGTCAGGCGTCTTGGTCAACGTGACAGGGCCGGCGAGCGTCGCGTTGTTTTTGGTTGGGGCTGTTGCTATGCGCGGCAGTGCGCCTTTGCGCCGGGCATCCGTCACGCAGGGCGTTTTTTCCAAAAGGGCGTTGGACAGTGTTTCGAGCGAAGGAAACTCCGGCGGTTTTTGGGAAGCAGAGGGTTGGAGCCATTGTCCCAGCAGCGACTCTTGGGCGATTTTGGAAACAATACCGGCGTGCCAGTCGATGTTCGGCGCGTCATGCCCAATTCCAAGATCGTGAACCCAAAAGGTTGCCTTCAAGCCAAGCATCACGGCCGGCTCGGTTGCCGGCGCAGGCGTTATCATTTCGCAATACTTTCTCCACGAAGTGACAACGTGCGCCCAAGTGCAGCGTCCGCGAATGGCGGCAGGGTGGCGGGATACTGACTCGGACGAGCACACAATCCAGTGTGTGTTTTGATCCGGCCCAGTTCCACCGGAGGTCGCGTGTTGGGGCACCTTGTCTGCGTCAAGGTTTTCGAGAGAGTCACTATAAATGATAATCGGGCTGTCTCCGAGGCGTTTTTCAACCGCGCCAAGCTCCTTGCGGAAATCCTCCACAAAGGAATGTATTTTCCGCGCGCCGTGGCACCAGACGGCAATCCATGGATTCTTGCGCTGAACGAGATCCAGATTGAGTGCCTGAAGTTCGGCGAGAGAATCGTCCGTCAAAGTCACGCGGCATTCCTCCGCGGCCTTCTTTGCATCCATCCCGGCTGACATGACATGGATTGCGTGCGTGTAATTGTCGCGCGGCCATGCGTCCATGGTCGCGCGAGCGGTCTGCGCCATGTCGCCATCGTAAAAGAGGCAAAGCAGCGGCACAACCTTGCCACGATTTCCCCCCAATCGGGCTATGATATCATCTTGGAATTCTCTGTCTGGCATGAGTGGTTGTGGCTGTGGCTGGGATTTGGAGGTATTCCAAAATTAGTTTGTCATGCCTTCGCATCCGGCAATCCGCTGATATAATGTCCGATGCCCTCGTCAATGAGGCCGTAATAAGTCTCATTGTCTGTGGCGTGGGCGATCAAATCCTGCAGTTTGTCCTTGCGCCATTTCACGAGCATCTCCTTGGCGGGATTGCTCTTGTTTTCCAGAAGTTGCTTTTGAAGTTCCTCGAAAAGGCCGCGCATGGCATTGCTTTCAACGATAAGCGGTTGCAATTTTTCAATCGCCACTTTGAGGGATGCCCCGAGCAGTAATTTCTCTTTGGGATCCTTGTTTTTGTCGGGAGCTTCCAAAATCAAGCCTTTTCTGATCAAAGATTGCGCCAGTTCGCCACGTGTCTGCTCTATCTTGGCTTGAACCGGCACGCCCTGTTCCGCTTCTTTGGGTTGTGCCGTTTTGCCGCGCTTCTTCCCTTGGCGCGCGCCAGCGGAAACGGCATACCGGTGCTCAATTGGCGCTTTTCCCGCCTTGTCGGGATTCATCTCAAAATTGAGATACCATTTGGTGCCTCGGGAGAGAATAAGCTCAAGCGCCATGCCGAGGGCGAAGTTGGCGTGGTTGTCCGCCGGATTCGCGCCGCGCGAGACAAGCGGCGGGGTGAAGACGTTCTCCGAGAATGTGCCGCTACACCAAGGCTCGTCCGCTCCCCATAGCCCGTTGCGGTAGCGCGCCTCGGCATTGGCAAAACCATGCCAATGCGCCGCGCCAAAACCGGTGACTTTTTGCCCCACGGTTATCATGTGCGGGTTGGCCGTGTCGACAAACTTTATAGCGGTCGTGACCAATGCTCCCTGCGCATTTCCTAAATTGTCTCTTTTAAAGTCCGTCTCAGGTATGGTTTCGCCTTTGATTCCCTCGAAAGCTCCAGCAATCCATGTTTCTTTTTCCATGGTCATGGTGGGGTTTGCCCCGTCCTTGTTTTCTCCGGCGGGCCGGAATTTGACCAGGGGTCTGGAATTGTTGGGGAGGGCGCTCATGGCCTGCCGCAACCGGACCGCCTCCTCTTGTTCCTCGGGCGACAACTGGTCTTCGGGATCGGACAGTAGCTTTACCAAGTTCACTCCGCTGACCTTGTTTTCAATATCCATGCTCATCCCTTCGAGCACCGTCCGGCAGACTTTCCTCCAATTGATCTCTTTATCATTAGCATCAAGGGCAATGCCCGCTGGCGCCTGAATGCCGTGTTTCTCGCACCAATCTTTGAATTGGGGCGGCTCCACTGTGTATATAATAATACCCGGCACGTAATCCCTGGACAGACGTTCGCTTGTCTTGATCACTTCGTCGAGCCTGTCACAGAGTGTTCCTGTCGCGGGATTTTTGCCTGTCGCGGGATTCTTGCCATCCTTGCCTTTGTCGCCGCCGATCAAATCTTTTTTGAGCAACCGGAGCTGCCGGAGGCGTTTCTGGACGGCATTGTCTATTGCCTGAATAGCGTTATGGCGGCTTTCCACACTGCCTTGCAACAAGATGAGCCTTTTCTTCTCCATGTATGCCTTGTGGTAATCCATCCTTTCCGTCGCGTCTTTTATTTTTTTCTCAACTTCTGTTTTCTTTGTGGTTATGGTGGCCTCGTTTTGCTTCAAACTGTCGGAAATATTCGTTTCCTGTGCTGTCACATGGACCAGCAGGGCGTTTGTTCGTGCCGCCACTGTCTCGATGCATTCAAGAGCGGCGCCAAGGTTTTTAGAATACAACCCCAATTCGCCTCCCTCGGCGGTATCGCCGGCAAATTCCCTCTCGAAGATATTTAGAATTTCGGTGGCGGCATCCTCGGCTCTTGAATTTATCGATTGGATGCACCGCCCCTGCACTCTTGTAAAAGCATCCATGTTATTCTTGACGGCTTCAAAGAAAACAGAATCCTTAGGTGCCCGCCAGCCGCTTGTCATCTGGGCCAGCAAAGTCGGAGTGAGTCCCTTTAGTTGTGGGATGGCAGCTTCACTCACGCCAACATAGGCGTCGAACGTCTCGCTGTCCTTGATGTGCATGGTGCCGATCAGCCTTTCCGCATCGGTCGGCTCTTTTTCGGTTTTTTCCGCTTTCCCCTTGGCTTTGTCCGGTTCCGCCTTGGGCATTGCCTTGGGATCCAGCCAGTTAGTCAGCCATTTCCGCAAACCATGCATAAAGGCATACAGCCAGATTTCATCCCTGGGGAACACAAGGCTGCCGACTCCGAGTGAGCTAAATATCTTGGGTATCATTTGTGTGTTCCATCCTGTCATGGTCGCAATTTCCGGCGCGTTGCTGTCCGTCACTTCCAATGCGGCACCCACGCCGGTTCCCATGATGGAATACAAATAAGTGCCGACTGCGCGGCAGAGTTCCATGTGATCCGTGATGTTGCGTATGTTTCCCCCCCCCTCAAGCATCTGATCCTCGATCAAAAACATCTTTGTCGGAAATTTCAGACAATTTTTCGGGGTTATTTGAAAAGGTTCTTTCTCGTCCGGATTAAGATGAAAATCCATTGGCAGCACCCCCCTGTTAAGTTTGATGGCCTGTATTTCGCTGAGCACGCCAATGGCATTGGCGCGTGTTTGCGCCTTCTCTTGCTCCGGCGCCTTGGTGAACTTCACATCCAACGCGGGGCCTGGCAACAACGCATAAGTGACAATGCTGTCTTGGGGGTCAGTGAACACTTTTTTTAGCAAGGCCAGTGCATCAATCAGACAGCCGGCGCCAGTGCCTCCCGCAATGGAGCAGAGAACATAAATATCAACCCCGCTCTGGATACTAATGCCTTTTTTTGCCATTTGTTTTGTAAGCTCCTTGTTGCCGACAAGGCTTGTTTTTATATTATCGAGCTTGGCTTGGATACCCGCGCCACCCTGAAGATTGGACAGAAAAAGCAATTTGCCAGCCCTTCTGAATTGGCCGGCGCCGGCATTGGCGCTAATGCGATCGTTAACAGCCGCGTGCAAGTTCGCCTGGGCGCCGTGTTTATCGGGAAGAAAACCTAATATATACCGCAACGACTCCTCGTCATCAAGCGCGGTATTCATAAACTCCAAGGCCGGGGCCGGCCTCATAAGCGCTGTCTCGGCATCCGACAGGGGAGCCAGGCCGCGCATCTCGCTTGCGAATTCATTCTGATCCGAGTCTATGGCAAGCAGCTTGATCCCAATATTCTCATAGCCACTCGGCACCAAAAGGTGCTTCAAATGGCGCAGGATGCGGCAGCCTATGCCGCCCAGGCTCACAACCAGTGTCGGTTTGTAACGCCCGCTGGTCACTTGCGCGTATCTTTTGGGTTCGAGTCCCGCCATGAGCAGGCTGATGGGATTGCTGTTGTTTTGGTCGTTATTGTCTGGCATGGTAGTGTGGGTTTTAGGTTTTAGGTTGGAAGTGTTGTGGTTGGTTGGTGAAAAAAATTATTCGGGAAGGCGGACATGCTTAGTTCTTTTCCAGCCCGGAATGCTTGAATGACACATCGTCAATCTTAAACTCTGTCTCTGCTGGCGCTTTCTGGAGGGTTGCTTTTATGTCTGTGACATTCCCGCTTTCCTTGTCTTTTTCAAACACATGGGTGCCGCCGCCGCGCGTGCCCTCGATTATATAATCCTTCTCCTCGGGATACCATCCGGGGATAAGAAGTGACAGCAGGTTATATTCTTCCTCGCCGTTTAGCTGGTAAAAGCCGGATTTCCCCTCCCGCGTCCAATCCAGTATGCCGGAAAGTTTAACCGGATTCCCTTGCTTCTTTCTCCAAATCACAAACGCAATCAACGCCAGCAGCACAATGATGCCGGGGATGATCAGCCAACACCACCACGGGCAGGGTTTGGTGACAGTTATGGTGACTGGCTCCTTGTTCCTCACTTCCCGGCCCGCGACAGTGCGAACAGTCAGGACGGGGGTGTAGGTGCCGGTGCCGGTGTATTCGTGGGTCACTTCGTTTCCGACAGCCAGTGGCGTGCCGTCGTCAAAATTCCACTGGCTTGTGGCGAGTTTGGCGTTGCTCACCGTCTTGTCCTTGAATGTCACCTTCAGCGGGGCGCCGCCTTTTTTCGCGCTCACCGAAAAGGCCACGTCTACTTTTTCACGGACGTTTATTGTTTCTTTGCGGGCGCTGGGTCCCTTGGACACGCTGGTTACGTTGTGGGTGATTGTGAGCGGGCCGGCATCATGCGCCCGAAACTTGGCAGTCGCGTTGGCAAGGGTTGTTCCGCTGGATAACATCCATTCGTGTTTCGCATCATCAACTGTCTTTGCCGCTTCTACGATGATTTGCTCATCCATGTCCACTTCCGCGCCGGGTTGTATCGTCTTGCCGCCTGCTTTTACCGTGAATTCAGCGGGCGGCGGGTTGCTGGCCACGATGATGCGTTGCTCGGTTTTGTTGGAACCGCCCGCCCATGTCGCGGTGTGGGCGAGGGTGTAATCACCGGATTTCGGGAATGTGATTTGCACGGTCTGGCCGGTCGTGGATGTCCCTGCCCATTCCCACGTGTGCGTGACTTCGGGCGACTTGTCATTGGCGATGGCGGTGAGCGTGGCGCCTTCCTTGACGGGTGTCACGGCGGGATTGGGCGTGAGCGTGAACGTGGCATCGGGCGGGTTTGTTGCCACGGTGATTGTCTTGATGCTCGGTTCGGATACGCTGGTGTCGTTTTTGGCCGTCAATTCAATCGTCACCTCGCCAAGTTTATCAGCCTTCCACTTGAATTCCGCGTCAGGGGATTGGGATTTGGTTGTGCCTGAAACTTTCCATTCGTAGATTTCGCCTGCCCGCGGAGCGGGCGTGCTTAGCGTGACAGTGTCGCCGTAGCGCACTGAGGCTGGGGAAATTTCAATGAGGGGAGTCGTGAGTTTGTCGCGGCTGACGGTGAGCACATGTTCGACGTAATCGGGTCGCTTATTACCCTGATAAAGGGTCAGGCGGATGGTGATTTCGCCATCGGAATCGGCCTGATATTTTAACTCTTTCAGATCGCGCCCTTCTCCGATTTTTTTCCCATTAACCGTCCATTGCCGGAGGTCGGGAGTGCCGTCGGAGTCGTCCTTTAGGTCGATGATGTCGCCGACTTTGGGGGCGTAGGGAGAATAGCTAAACCGTGCCCTGAGCGGCTCGCTCTCCTGGACTTTTTTGCCCAATTTCCCCAAGTCTTTCGGTTTCACAAATTCTGTCTCCATTTTTTTGGATTTCCCGTCCTTAAATTCCTGAATATTCCCTATCGCCCAAATCCGGGCGTTAAACACGCCCTTGGTTTCCTGCACGTTCATCTCCAAATCTTCCGCGATCTTATCAACTTCGGCCCAGCTTCTGGCGACGTTTGGAGTCGGATCGCTCCTTGATGCGTTGTCATCTCCGTCAGTGAACACTTGGAATGAAACAAAGTTGTATTTTCCTTTGTCTGCGCGAATTTCCCGCAAGCACTCTCCTATGGTGGCATAGAGTCTGGTGTATCGGGTGGCATCGCCTTCGGATTTGAAATCGCGCTTGAGGTCTTCCACTATCTTGTCGCGATTCGCCTGGGTGTTGGCATTGGTGTAAATTCTTGTGGCGGGCGCGACGGTCCGCCCAGTGGCGAAAAGCGCCACCCTGACCTCGACATCCGCCTCGTCCGTCTCGGGAAGTCTGCTTATGCGGTCCGCAAAGGTTCCGATGACCACGTCCCTGTATGTCTCGTAGGTTGTTCCGTTTTGGGCGATAATCTTCTCATCCAGTGTTGACCACATTGAGTCTGAGCGATCCACCACGTAGAAATAAAGTTGCTGGCTTTTCGTATTTGCCGCCGGGCCTGTGGCGTTCTGGGCGGGCGAAATCGCGATGGCGCAGAAAAAGACCAGCGCGGCCACCATGACTTGTGAGAAGGAGAAGAAGGAGCGGGAGGTTGGTTTCATGGGATGAGAGGAAAGTTTTGGCTTGTGCGGTCGGCTGGCGTGACAGGTTGTTTCTTCGTGGTGCAACGGTTTCATGTTTGGGTGAGAATTTGAGAAAGGAAATTAGCAAATTTTTCAATTTGAACCTTGAGTAGAAAACCAACGCCTAACACCTCGCAATAAAAAAATTAACAACCTTTGAAAAAATTTCGGACGCCCTCAAAAAACAGGCGCGCATCGGTGTTTTCGCCCAACCAACAACAACGCGAGCCGCTGAAAAAATACTCCACTCTTCCCGTCCGCCCATGCCCGCCCGTGTCTTTGCTTTTGTGCTTTTGTGCTTTTGTGAAATTATAAAGATTACAAATATTCGCGCACCAGCTTCTAGCTCTAGCTCTAGCTTCGGTAATCCGCGTTTTCACTCACGTATTCGTGCGTGAGGTCGCCGCCGTAAACCGTGCATTCGCCGGAACCGCTCGCAAGGTCCAGTTCGATTTCAACACAGCGTTCATGCGGCGGATAATTTATCGGCGGAGTGAATACGCCGTCTTTTGGCGGCGCGCTGGCGTAGAGTTCGGCGGCGCGCAGGTGCGCGACCAGCGCGGTTTCTTTTTGCGGGTCGAGACGGAAGGCTCCGTCGGCGAAAATTTCAATGCCGCCCATGCGCGCGGTCAGGCGGGAAAGGTCGAGAGCGGCGGCGGGGATGGTGGTTTGCCCGCCGACATGGCCGCCGATGGTTCGGATGAGACGCCCGACCTTGGTGTCGTTGCCGGTAATGGTTTTCTTGATGAGCGGGGTGTTGACGATTGCTTTGCCGAGGGAACGAACCGTTTTTTGGGGCGGGCCCAAACGGACGGCTCCGCCGCCTGAGATTTCAACGCCACTCGCGCGAACGCGCAGGCGTTCGAGGTCGAGCGAGAAGGCGGGCGCGGTGGCGTCAAGTGTGGTCGGGGCGGGGGCGTGCGCGCCGCCCTGCGCGCCGATGTGTTTGCCGATGGCTTGGATGAGGCGGCCCACGTTGGGGTCGTTGCCGGCGACGGCGCATTTGAAGAGCGGGGCGTTGATGATCGCTTTGCCGAGGGCGCGCGCCGTTTCACGGTCGGGGGCGTTGCGCACGTCGACACGGATGACGTGGCGGACGCCTTCGCCGTTGCGCACGATGTCCTCGGCGAGGTCGCGGCAGACTTGCGTGAGGGCGCGTTCGAAGGCGGGGTGCTCGGCGGCGGCGCAGGGGACTTTGCCGGAGGAGAGGAGAACAACGGTGTCGGAGGTGCTCGTGTCGCTGTCGACGCTGATGGTGTTGAAGCTGGCGTCAACGGCG
>Ga0123357_10003509_pt1 | contig 18027 bp, 13 predicted proteins | sample TergutEmb28metaG_FD_89873 | JGI IMG/M metagenome (GOLD analysis project Ga0123357, IMG submission 89873) | Embiratermes neotenicus P4 segment gut microbial communities from Petit-Saut dam, French Guiana - Emb289 P4 | ecosystem: Host-associated > Arthropoda: Insects > Digestive system > Gut ... | reverse complement strand
TAAGGCAAAAAAAAAAAAAATATTCCTAAACAAACTGTGTGTAGTGAACATACATAACATATGATCAGACAGTTTCATCACGCACATTATATGAGCTTCTGAACACATGAAACATGATCCTCTTAGTCACCTTTATCACACTATAACCCACATCTGAAATACAAAACACATCAGTCAAAATGTGACTACAAATTCCAATCCAGAAACCACTCAACAGAGCAATACATACAATGACTTATGAAAGAAAACAATTTGCTTACTGGTATGAAAAAACAGCTTATAGCAATGGAAAGAAGTCCTATGGATCATCTCTTTCACACCTCCCTTGGTGTATTATACTTCTCCTCCAGCATATTTTCCATATTCCATAACAGTCTTTAAGCCTCTCTGTTCACAGGCATGTTATTTATAAGCCTCACTAGTCCCAGGAATTTATGGCTGGCTGATAAAAGCAAAAAGAAGCTAGAGGGGTATAAAGGAAGAAGAGGAAGGGCCTTGAGCACCAACATCTCTATATCCATAGGACTCATTTCTGTGGCCTCAGTATAAAAGTAGGGTAATCACATGACAAATAGAGAATTCACAGTTATTTCATGAATAGAATGGATGTAAGGTATGTTGTAATGGTATATTTGATGCTGCTAATAGTAAGTTTTTGCATTATTGTAATTGCCCATGGTAACATTAACTCTTACACACCAGTAGTTTCAGGTGTATAAAAGTCTTACCTTATAGAGATGTATGTGAATCACTGCTCTAATTAGATCTGCATAACTTGTAAAATTTACTCCTTTTCTGGTTCCTAGACATCAATATCAATTTTTCTGATGCAATGTAAAAACTCTAGGATTTATAAAACCAAACTGGTTATTCACAGACCAGATATGACATTACTTTACTTCATTGTAAGTGAAACGGAAAAGTGGCATTACTTATTTTAACAAAAACTGTGACACACTGTGAACCCTCATCTTATATTGTAGCTTCCGTCTGCAGACTTACAGTTTTGAGCACCACGGACCACGTGAGATCATGTGACTTTCAGATTGTTTGTTTATGCTGGGGCAAAACATCTGAAGATTTAACATTACAGACATATTTCAAGAGTGTTGCATTGTATCAACTGCCAGTATGTACTTGCAATGTGTGACAAATGCCCATTTATAAAATATGAAAAAGTTCTGCTCCTGAAACCCACATTAATTATTTATTGTTATGAGAAATAATATATAAACTTAATGAAGTATTTATAACACAGGATATCACCCCTGCCACACACTCATATGCAGGTACATGCACATGCAGGCATACACGTAAATGTGTGCATAAATGTGTAGCTCATACACTACATGCCTCTTAAGTGTCAGTCCTAATTGTTTCAGGAAATTCTAATTTCTGCTAGCAATATTAAAATTAAATGCAGTTTGCAGGAATTGTACACTTCCAAACCTTACGTCTTCCTGAAGTGTACTTTATTCTTCTAGGATTACAAACAAATAATAAAGCAACTCATGCAGTCTACATCTAAACGGGGCATAACATATCTTCTAAACCTACATCATAATACATTATATGACGGGTGAGTTATTTACACCACGTTTGCTTTTTGGAACTTGCTCTGAACAAAGTCTATACCAGTGACCAAGAAATTAATTTCTGGTACAGCATAAACAAACAAACTGAACCATCCATATGGCTGCACACTTTAAATTTCCTTTTCCTAGCTGGTAGAGTTACCACTATACAAAGAGTGGTTGTAAGCTTCCATCCTTAGATACTGAGTCTCCTCTGCTGACAGTGGGTTGATCGAAAAGAAAGCGTACAGCGAGATTGCCACAGTTATGATTATTGCCAAGCACATATTCAGAATGCACTTTTCGTGTGGCTTTTGTCCCAATGTGTTGACCTGAGGAACACAGTGTAATGTATAAGCCTTGAGCTCAAAATGGAATGGTTATGATTCAGCTATGTTCAACTTTGTGATGTTATTGCTTTACTGTTATAACAGAACAATACAGTGAAACCTGTACCCATTCCTCCCTGTTCATTTTTTTCACCCAAGTAGTGTTAATTTGTTTTGGTCCCTATAAATCTGATACCATTAAAACTTATCTGCAACTGTGATTTTCCTGCCTTTATCATTTTTTTTTACCACAGTTCCTTAAGAAATGATGGATACAGGTGTCACTGTATCCAACCACATACATGATATTTATAAAGTATGCTTCTCTCTACTGACACCAAAATATTACAAAGTGGTTATCTTGATAATAGTGCTGGGATATCTAGTTATAAACAGGTAAACATCAAACATTCAATGCACAGCACTGGTTATGGTGCCATAGCCACTTTCATCATACCTAGTAGAACAACATAATTATTAAAATATTACTTTCAGAGTGTTTGTTTAAAATGTTTGAATAATCCAAATGTAACAGAGTAATTTGTTTAAAATACCTCAACAATCTACATGTAAAACAGACAAGCTCAAATGGGAATTTATGGCAGAAACCAGGGGCATAGTTCTTGGCCATGCCTGAGTTCCAAGCCCCAGAGCACAGCCTTCTGCCTGCAGATAGTCCAAATTTAACTGAAAATGTTATTAATCTTGTTACTATATGATACTAATCTCAAAAATAAATATGAAACACTGGTGAAACAAGTGTATGAATAGAAAGAAACACACAATATAAAAATAAAGACAGTTTCATAAGGATGTGACTTCAAGTTTATTCAAAACCTGTCATTGTTCAAAATTCATGTCATATAATTTCACAGTTCTGACACTTGCCATTTTAAGATTTATAAGTACAGACACAAACTAGCAAGAAGCCAGCATACTTTTGGTGTCTTGCATGTTTATGTTGGCAACAGGTACAATGTGTAGGTGCCACACGCTCTTTAAACTGCAGCCCTGGCCCCTGAAATGTTGCGATATTATTGTAAGAAGTATTCTTCTCTTTGCTTATTCTGAGAGTGGTATGTTACTTAACTACCATGAAGTTGAAGCATGTCAACCCAGTGTTCATATGCACACTTCCTAAAAATGTGCGATTTTAAGAAAAGTTCAGAGAAAAATGATATTCAACATAGTTTAAAAAAAAAATTTCAATGCCGAGAAATTTCAGACGGTAGGCAGCATGAAGTGTCTATCTGCATGTCACATTCATTAAGTTTTTAATTTAATTTGACTTAATTTAATTTAATATAATAAGATATCAAACAGAAAGATTACAAACATATTGTAGCTGGCTGTTAAGCTTCTTTTACTAGCTTTGTACGTGTCAGAAAGTGGCTAAATTGAAACCAGAGACATGAAAGAAGGGGACAACCACTCTTTCAATGTTTTTTTTCTTTACCTGCCCCTTAGAGATCTTAAGAATTTGAAAAACATGTTGAATAATGTCAAATAAGGATGGATTCCAAATCCATAAAGATATCTTTGCAGTTATCTTTTCCATGAAATTTAAAATAATTATTTACAACAAATGTTACGCATACACAAATGTATAAACAAGGCAGCATTAAGTTTACTGAAAAAAATCATGAAAGAATATTGGTTTTATGTCAATTATTAGAACATGAAACAAAACGTGGTACTGTATCAACTGGTTATACACACATAAAGCATTAGAACCACACCACATGGCAGCTCAATATTAGTGAAGCTCTAATTAACAGGAATTTACACCCTTCAGTTTAACCTTCAATTATGGTGTTAAGTTCTGTAATAAAAAGAAAATATCATAACACATGGAAAGCATTTTGTAAACCATGCTTCTTGTTTGAAACATGTTAACTGACAGGTCACAAGGAAATAAATGTGGCAATGAATGCAACAGCCTGCCAATTATTTTAGGGGCCCACAGACTTTCCAAAAAGCTAGCAGCCATCTCAGGAGACTGGGTGCAAGAAAGGTGACTTGAAGAAAGTTCTATATTTAAGGCCCATTAATATGATGCACTATTGCACAAAATGTAATCACTTGGGTGACCTGGCACCCAGAATTTGTACACCACTGTTCTATACATAACCTCCATGTTCTTCAAAATCCTGTCACATACTCCTGTAAGTTGCTTGTATAAATGACCCACACTTTTCAAATGTAAATATTTACCAGACAACTTTCAATATTAATAAGTAATAAAAAAAATATGGGGAGGGTGAACACAGACCACAGCAAAGCGTAAAAAGTGCCGTGTATAAAAAGACTGGAGGATTGTAATGGTTAATATTATATAATGATATAAAGAGGATTTTAAAGCTGCAAGCTCACAAGAGGACATTACATGTGACATGAAAACCTTCCTTCAAAATGGAGTCAAATTGCAACTGCTGTAATCATTTGGTTACAAAACATGTACTCTATTTATAAGTATATTATTTTTCTTTGCAATTTTCCAGTCAGGTATAAAGTGACATGCTATTAACATATTTTACAACAAACATTTCTTTGTAGAATAGGTGAATTTAGCTCTGCTGGGGTGATGGAGAATTATTATTTGGCACAGTTTCCTACTATCATCCTTAACTGCACAACAAAATTAACTTTTGCCAAAGTCTAGAAAACAGATATTACAGTGCAAAAAAATAAATCAATACAGTGAAATAAAAAATAACAACACACCTTTGTGATACTACACACTCAACCAGGGTTGGTATACTGTATTTTAGTTTAGTTTACTTCTTTTTATAATTTTTTGATAGCAGTAAGAAATGCAAATTCATTATTGAAATGAATTTATTTGCATTCTACAAATCCAAAACAGGTTAATACTTTGAATACAGATGTTCTTTTTGTACTTTAAAGGGCATACATTATTAAGCATGTTGTAATTTGTAATAACAAACTATTAAAAATCAGTTGTTTAATTTTTTATGTTTCTACATCAGTATCAATTTATGTAATATGAGAAGGCAACCGTAAAAAATATTCTCTCTATCCTGATCGTTTCATAATTAAACCTCTTCAGTGCTGTCTAATATATCTAGAATATTACCCACTTCGAATCAATATGTAACAGAAACTCTACCTTGGGTTTAATTTTACCGCATTAAGCTCCTAAAACAGTCCTATGAAACGTTATTTCATAGCTTGTTAGAGGCCAGTTGAAATGCGATGGCACACACACAGAAACCAGATTTCGTCTTTCAGCGAAACGGATGAATCCATTTAAATCGGCGGGGGTGTCACGTCAGTCGACTACTGGCAGCTGAGGTGTGCGCATCAGCGGTAGTAATTATGGTTGTACCATGTTCCGAGATGGTGTGAAGGGTACTGGCTACCCACTCCATTCACCATTTTTTCCTTCACTTCCCCTCCCGTGTGTCACCATGTGCCATCACATTTCAACTGGAGTCTACCTCAGCTTTACGCTTATTTTACAAAAACAGTGGGATAAAAAACGCCTTTAGTATGGGAGTAATGTGAACATGATCAGGGTTTTCATATCTGCACAGCTACCATACTGATTTATGCAACAGGAACACAATATCTTGTGTCTCTTCTACCTTTTAAACAGCTTTTTGAAAGTCCTTTAGATGACCACCCTGCCAGTGAAATAATCTTTACTTCAATGCTCTCCAGTAAATTCAGGAAAACATAAAACCTTTATCATAACAGAATAAGGTACTTCTGTGGGCACTGGCAGTCGGACTTTAACTCTGGAGAGAAGGTATCTGTACAGAAAAAAATCTGACACAACACCTGCTGGACTGTGTGCATGCACCACTAAAATAGTGTGCTACACTTCTGATCAAGATTACAACAACCTGTAACAGTTTGTTACCCAAAACAACAAGTTCACAATTCATATTACCTTAGTACTTGCCTCCATAAACCTCTCAACAAAAATGAAGGCTATCACACCTCATAAACCAACATCTGTTTTGGTAGGAAATGGGGTAAATAGCATATGCACATAACACAATATATTTACATATATCTCATGTTTATTCATCAAACTTCTTGTGTCTGTCATGCAAAAAGCACATATAAATTGTCCTTTCTGACTTCCTCCATAACTAAGAAAACTGCATGCAGCAAGTGCAATCAGCAGAAACATGTCAAAAACAGCAAAACCAAAATAAAGAACAGGTTCAGCAAACGTGGAAAACTTGCTTGAAAAAGTACTTAAACTTTGTGGTGGGATAAAATTTTTCACCCAACAAGCTGCAGTTTTCCAACTTGTCAAACATATCCTAAATTTCAGTCTCTTCCACCCTGCACGAAAATAAAGACAGAGAATGAAAGAAATTAAGCAGGTAGTGGGACATCACATTTAATGATACTGTGTGTCTCACCTTCTTTAACCTTAATTGGTCTTCAGCTTCTCTTGCAAGTCTCTGTTCCCTCTCAGGGTCTCTTTCCTTGAATGACATTCACAAATGTGTTTCATGCATTACTTCATGTGTCCATTATCCATTATTCCCCTTCTAACCAACGTGCTATTACTGCATCAATATTTAAGACTGCATCATCATCATCATCATCTATTTAACAATTTCCCTCAAACATTTTTGCAGGAATATTTCAATTACACTGGTTATTTAGATTACAGATCTTTGATTTCTAAAATTCATAAATGAAAAACTTAACTTGATTTGAAAATTTTCTTTACTGTGTTCATGATTTTAAATGATAAAGAACTGCTGATAATTAATAAAACAAGCAGGTAAAAATAATAATAAAATTAATTACAGCACTTCCAATACAAAATTTTCATCTGCTTTCTAAAAGGCAAAATGTATGCATAAATTCAATGTGATAATATCCGTATCTAGATCCAAATGTGAGAACGTGACAGAACATCATTCCCAATAATAGTCAGCAACTGAAGTGGTAATGCATAGTTACCATACCTGAGAAGCTGGTGCATCTGCACTTCCAACGAAGATTAAGTGTCTTTATCGTTGCACTGTGCATTTGGTAGAGTCATTTAATTAGCACACCAACTAATGCACATACAGAAAAATTTTTTACATTAAACATTTAAAATCGCTCCAACATGTTTCGATCGTAAGATCATCTTCAGGGAGCTACACTGTTCCTTACAAAAGTCACATATTTAAAAACACTCACTGATTAATTTCCTTATATTAACAGGGTGCTGTGGTGGCATGTCGTATTGTGTAAGTGTATGCTGCTGAGAGTGCACCTGACTATGGGTGTGTGTCACATAGCCATAGTCAGGCGCACTCTCAGCAGCATACACTTACACAATACGACATGCTGCCACAGCACCCTGGTAATATGAGGAAATTAATCAGTGAGTGTTTTTAAATATGTGACTTTTGTAAGGAACAGTGTAGCTCCCTGAAGATGATCTTACAATCGAAAAATGATGGAGCGATTTTAAATGTTTTTATGTAAACAATTTTTATGTATGTGTATTAGTCAGTGTGCTAATTAAATAGAAGATTAAGTGTATTTACATAACTTTCCACATTAATCCTTTGCAAATGTTTCCTGAATGGTAATTAATAAGACAACCCCACAGACAAGTACAAGTTCTTACCTGAAGACGGGTTACAGTAATAATTACTTGTAATTGTATTCTCCTCTCTTTCCCATATTCTTTAATATAAATTCAATTATTTACAATAATCTTGTCTTGTCTGAAAAGTTCTCAACATTGTTAAAATCTCTGACACTGTCTTCGCAGGGAATATTCAAAAAGGAATTTATTACATACTTCTTAGTTATATGCCTCTTGTAACATTAAAAAATAATAAGGTGTTTAAAACAATACAGATTGAAAGCAGTACGATGTGCACACAATGAGAATCAACAGTCATGTTATATACAAAAATTTATGCTTTCAAACTTCAACAGTGTTTGCACAGTATGTTAAAGATAGGGGTAAAAGTAACAAATAGAATCCACATGATTCTTTCAAATCACAGAACTCAGTTCAACCAGAAGGTAACCATTTGCAGGAAACTCAACAACCTACAAGTCTCAATAAAACAATGAAAAGTCACAGGAACAAAAATTTATGCATTAAATTACTGAGTCAATTTGTTCTTTCCATTCTTTAATTAAGGGTACAAAAAGGATGCTTTCACTGTAAACATTCCAAATAAAATCTGAACTACACACACAGGAATCTATTGTTTTCTGATTCCATGGCACGACTAGTGCATTAGCATCTTCAGCTTCATGGACAGAATCAAAGAGTTAATATCATCACTGTCAGTGCCTGCACATTCCTCCAAACCTGGTGCACCTGCAAGTTCTCAAGTGTTTGCAGTAATGCAGTCAAATTCTACAAGCTTCTGGAATGTTGTACTGAGTTGTTGTGTATATGACTGTCAACATTTCAGAACAATGCAAGCAACCAAATACACGGTGATTCAGCACAACTTCACAGGTGTTAATGCATCGTTCTCTTCATTTCCATAATTATATTATCACATCCAACCATAAAAATTTCTTTTCACAAAAATAAGCTGTGCCATTTATTTATGGGAATGATATGAGAATAGTGTTACTGGAAGTCAAAGACAAATGTTTCATACTGGTTTTTGAAAGTCTTAACTTAACCAGTATTCACACTATGTACCTGAAAATGGTACATTTTAAACACAGATTCCCTCATCACATATTACTGGTAAGAGGGTGAGAATTTTATTAACACTAAAGCTTCCTATCAAAATCAATATCACACTACGGTAGAAGTCTTTCACTCACCTGATCCAAGCGATCCTGAGCATCCCTTGCCAACCGCTGTTCCTTCTCTGGCTCGGTTTCTATACCACAAACCCATCGGAACAGTCGCAATATGAGACTTGGTTTCTCACACATTTTGCCTGGAAGTTTATTAATATCCCCATCTGAAATATAATCAGTTATTCATATAAGTAAATATTATACAAGTTTTCTTGCATGAATATCCACTCTGTCTAACATAAGGTTCCTTTCTTTGTAAAAATCACGATCAACACACAGTGTCAAAAACTTTTAAAATCATGATGAACACACAATATCTAAAACTTTTTAAAATAAAACTCATGCAGTTTGGGAGAGAAAAACTGGAATGAGGATTCCATCATCTTCACATACTGTACCATAATATTTATACATTGCTTTAACAGCCATGTGGAGTAAATTTCATGTCTTTGGGTGTACTCTTTAAGGTGTACAGTATATACAGAAATATACAACACAGATAAAATTTCCATTTCTTAGCTTACTTTACTTATTTTTAAAATGAATCAGCAAATAAACATATTACACAAATTACTTAATAAATTAACAATAAATAAGTAAATGAGTCAATAAGCAAATACATAAATAAAAAAAGAAAAAAGGAGAAAATACAAAAAAATAAAAATAAATAAAAAACAATGAACGAATAAATAAATGAATTAATGGCTACATAAATAAAGAACTAAAATATATCAATATGCTGTGAGATCCCCAGTTTCAGCTTCTGAACCATCTGAGAGATTTTATGAAGCTTTGTATGGACATGATGCCCCTAGAAAACACACCCATCACCAAGCTTCATCATTTTGTACAACAACATGGCAGCCACATGAACTAATTCCACTTACTTTACAGCACAGAAATGATGTATAGCAGCAGATCTTGGCAAAGCATGCAACTCCTGACAATGTAATGTGTTTGTAAAAAAGGTAAAGGTAGAGCAGTCCCATTACAGGCCTGGACAGGCCCAGAGGGTTCCAGGAAGTTAGGGTTCCCAGATTTCATGACAACGGCACAGGATGGTGGTAGGTTGTCAGCCTTATGCACTGGCCGCCTTTACACCCAGGAAATGCTCCTGGTACTCATTTCTGTTAGAGGCTGATTCAACCCAAGGACCATAGTGCGATCAGAAGGATTTTTATGTCAATGAAAAATTCCAATGACACCAGCTGGGATCGAACCAGCGACCTTCCGATTTGTAGCACAGCACCTTAACCACTGTGCCACCGCGGTCCCCAATGTATTTGTAGAATATAAAATAACAACATGGCAGACTTTCAAAGGTCTTCTTTGGCTTTCATTTTAGCAGCAATTAGTAATGATCCACACATGATAGGAATATGAAATTTAGTATGGAGGTATATCATAAACATACCTACTCATTTAGTGACAGAGGATTTTAAGGCACTTCAATATGAAATGCCATTAGTGCCTGAATGAAATTCAAGGTAAGATGTTAATTACATTACTAGGTGAATTTCTACATGACTGCATTAACAGATCTCTTTCCAGAGACCAGAGCTACACAAGTTACCAATTTCATTCTTGGCAGCCTTTTGCTGTGCAGCCATCATCAGTTGCAATTCTTCAGCTCCCAGTGACTGATCATCATCCTTCCGTTTCCGCTCGTCAAAACGTGTGAAGTATGTTGTTCGGATCAACTGGAAAAAAACGGTATTGAGGTTTTGTGACAGCAATGAAATGAAAAATTGTAAAACTTTAACAGAAGCAAGCCTTCATTATACTTGTTTTAAGTCTTCATGTAAAAAAGGATGTGTAACTACCAGATTTGTAATAGCATGCCAATAATAATAAAAAATGCCATCTGCAGGATTCTGTGCTGGGAATTGTCTGATGATTGTCTATGCACAAACACAAACTATTATGGTCTGGCATCTGTGGCCACATTTTATGAGTTTGTTGTCTTTTGCATTAATGACAACAGGCAGGTAAATAGGTCAGTCATTCAGCAAAATGAATCTCATATTGGTTCATAGAACGGCTTCCTTGGCAGCAATGACGCTGGACTGATGGTGAACATTTATCCTTCATAATTCATTGTCAATGTGAATTATTTTGATTGCATGCCGATCTTTGAATGTGTAAAAAAAAAAGTCTTGTTGAGTGTTCTTACACCCAAAGAAGACCAAGGCAGTGGTAGAAGTCAACCTGGCAGGCAAGAGTAAAAACACCCATGGCATTCGTTTTGTTTTTCTGCCATGAACTCATCCATGACCACTTTAGATGTTCCACATATTGGTTTATGGCTAATTCTATATCCCAAAGGTTGTTTGACCTAGCAGGATTGATTGAATTATACATGAACAATAAACAATAAAATATATACACAGTATATATCGAATGCAGTGAAACCCTTGGTATAGCAAATATCAGATGCAATAAATTTACAAATTTACTATAGGCAAAATAATTGGTATTTCTAATGCTCACCAGCATTTGCTCTTGGTTATGTACTGAAGCTATGAAAAACACCGCATTAACTGTTAACTGACATATTTACAACCCAACGTGTGATTTAAATTATCAAATTTCAATAAGTATCAGTTATTTTCACATAAGCATGGTGTGTGACTCAGGACCTTCATAATGCAGCCTCAGAGGGGTCTACTGTACAAGCCACAGATGACAAAAAAAGAATGGAGCTCTGGTGGAATAATAACTATCAACAGGAGGAAACTGAACTGATCAGTGAGAAATCTGCTTTAATGGAATTCTGTTCATCAAAACTGCCAACAGGTCCCTGCTGGAGTTGAATTTGGGTCTCCAAGGTAAGTAGCTGGTGAGTAATCACCTGTGCTATTATGGTGCAGATTAATAGTTATGTACCTCCAGACAGTCTGTGAGATGGTAAAAGACTGGCTTCATAAAAGAAATATAGTTATTCAAACTTCTAGCTACGCAACAAGAGCTAAAGTCACACAATGTCACACAGTGAACTGGCAGTACACTAAACCTGTTGTGATGAACTGTTATAAGCCGGTCATATTGACTCAAATCAGATGTTCGCCAACTCAGTCCCAACTACAAATAATGCCTTGATATTTCAGTGTGAAATCTAGATTTTACTGGGGCAACCAAACTATTCCAGACATACCACACAAATTTTATAATGATTATTCAGAATTCTCAGTACCAGTGTAAGTTCCAACAGCCCTTCTGGCCAGTTTTTAACAAAACACAAAGATAATTTCATGTTCACATGATCACAGCACACAAAAATGAAGAGGTGAAGATGTGCAGCATGGTTTGAAACAGTACTGAGTATGCCAATGACGGTTGACAATAAAAACAGAAAATATTAGAGGGCATGCTTGATTTATGAGTTGCCATGAGCTTCAAATTTCAGAGATATCTTTTGCAAATCTATAGATGATACACAACTACACACTGCAAAACTTCCAATTAAGATATTAAATTATCGCTGCGGTGGACCCAAAGAATGATACTTGAGGTGCAGGGGAGGGTAAGACATTGCAAGACACCAATTGAAGCACCAGCAACTATCACATAAGCATTATGGAGAAGTAACTAATAGTTTACCTGACATATGAAATCTGTATACAAAAAAATTAAAAACATGTAATTAATATCAGTTATGAACATGTACGTTTTTACTTCTTAAATATATGGATTCAACATAGTTTAGAAATATAATTACTTTCACAATGTGAGATAACCTACATATGGCAAAGCTACTGGCCACATGAGAGAACTTCAAGAGGAAACTATAGTGGATTTTAGACAGAATTGGTAGGTCATAAATGTGCACCACTGCTTTCAAAAAGACTGAGTTATTGGAAGATGTGTCACTTATCATTCATGGTGGACATAATAAATGTGGGTAACTGCAAAATATTGCATGTGTATGCACGTGAGTGCGCGTGCGCGCACACACACACACACACACACACACACACACACACACACATTATGCCTTAGTCATAACTGACACTTAGTACCAGCATATAATTAACGTATATAAAACACAGAATGCCTATGAGAGAATGGATAGTACATGCAGTGCATATACAATCTGCACTGGGCTCAGAATACAGGATACACCACAAAAAAGGTACACTTTTCTTATGACAATTGTAACAAGGTGAAATATAAGTCAGTACTAGCATTTTTTAACATATTAAATTCATTTCAACTCAGTATATAACATCACTTGAAACTTGTGTGTCTGACCGTCTGCTTGTGTCCCTTCCCAAATCTCTCTGTAAACTACCTCAGTGGTTGAGGGGAGAGCAACCCTGGCATTCAGGCACAGGAAGGTGGGACCCAGCAGACAGCATTCCACTTGACATCAGTGGCAAGTGCACTGATCAGTACATTCATCACACATTCATTATTGCAATTACAGACAAAAGTGTGTAACCATGCCTTCAGCATCAAAAACAGTTTATTGCAACAAGTGGTAATGTACTTGCATGAATATGAACAAGTGTTCTTTATACTACTCTTATTTATTGTTTTGTTCTTCTTTTGTATGGCCAAAAAGCACAATAGAATAAAATTCACCATTTTTGTTTTCCCCTTGCACACTCCAGTGAATTTTTTTTTGTACCTGTATGCTTGTATGTAATTGCCAGTTGTATTCATTTTTAAACAATAAGTCTTCAAACACATAACACTTCTTTCACATCTTATTTCACAATCTGCATTTCCTTGCCTTTATGCTGAATATTATCTTGATGCACAGTACTGTATCATACAACAATATGCACTTATTGTACAAGAACAAAAACAGAAGGCATTTTCATGATTTCCGTTCAATTTTGATGCGATCCACATTTTAAAAATGGAGCAAGTTGCGGTGAATGTGCAGTAATTGATGCAGAAACTGCTGGCATAGCACAATTTAATGTGGCATTTACACTAATACCAAAACATCAACAATTTTTTGCCAAATGATTCATACCAATACTGAAAATGGTTGCAGATGCCATTAACCAAATTTCAGAGCTTTTTCAGTAAGTTTTTTTTCAGGGTTTGAAGCAATTCCCAGCATCAGCTGTGTAGCAATAATGTTTTACAGCCAAAAACAAAAAAACTGATACTCTGACATGTGGCATCAGCTGTGGTAACAAATACCTCATATGTGCACACACACTTAACCATCCAGTACTTGTCCATGCTATGTACACTATGCAACTTGCAGTCAGTAATGGGGTTTGGTTTATTTGTTCATCCATTCAGTCACACATATCACACTGGACACATCAATTACAGATTAAAATTTATATATTACAACACAACTTATAATATATGGACATCCACCCAATACAATATAACAAACAACAATAAAAAATTTAAAGACCAACTGGAAGTGGAATTTGTCTCTACATCTAGAAATATGTGTATTTAAATAAATATAACTAAGAGTTAAGAATCCAAATTAAAAGTAATAATATAGAATGGTATTGAGTTGTGTTACATGTACGATTATTTTGATGTTTACTTTTAAAACGATTATACTGAGCCAAGATCTCTATTGGAATTCCAAGTAAAATATTCCTCCAATGAGTAAAATGAATTTATAAGAAGGAAACTTTTGAGAACAGATCTGAATTGGTTTATGTCATGAGATGTATTTTTGATGCTAGTAGGAAGGTGATTAAAGTCTTTGATTCCAAAATAAAAGGGTCCTTTTTGGAAAGTTGTTCAGTTTGCAGTTGGAGTATGTAAGTCAGAACTAACTCTGTTGTTGATATTATGAATTTCTGAATTAGATTCATATAAATCTCTATTTTTGTCAACAAATAATGGAAGGGGAAAAAAATCGTGATTTTAATGGTAAAATGTTTAGATTCTTGAATAACTGATGACAAGAATCTCTATTTCTGGCATTCATAATTATTCTGATTATCCTTTTTGAATTTTAAAAATATTAGAGCTGTATACAGAATTACCCCAGAAAATTATGCCATACGATAGGATGGAATGAAAATATGAAAAGTAAATTGTCTTTAGTGCATCTTGGGACATAAAATGTTTGACATACCTAATTGCATAGCATACTTTGCCTAGTTTAAACATCATTTGACCAATATGGTCTTTCCATGACAAGGAACTATCTATATCTAATCCAAGAAATTTGGTATTTTTAGTCTCTTTAATCAGTTTATTGTCACAACTTATTTTTATATTAATTTCATAACTATTTTTACGCCTAAATTATAAAAAGTATGTTTTATCAAAATTTAATGATAATGAGTTACTTATGAACCAGTCATTTATATTATCAATTATATTGTTAATATCTTCTTTAAATTCTGAGGGACTAGGATCTGCAATTATTATGCTTGTGTCATGCGCAAATAGAACTGGCTTCAGTGAGTCAGCTATTATATTTGGAAGATCATTTATATAGAGTAAGAAGAACAAATGACCAAGTATTGAACCCTGAGGAACACCGTGTTTTATTTTGCCCCATTCTGAAAATGTAGTATTATCAGAAAAGCCATTATTTATTAGTACTCTCTGATATCTATCACTGCAGTATGATCTTAGTAGTGCTCTGGTTCTGCCCCTGAATCCATAAAATTCACATTTTGACAATAGTATATCATGATTTAGGGAGTCAAATTCTTTTTCTAAGTCACAAAATATTCCACCAACTGTTAATTTATTATTAAGTGCTAGGGTAGCTTGTGAATGCCTGTACTGACATAAATACTGGGAGTCAGGTATGCATAAATGTTCAGATGACAGTTTTGTTTGTAATGTGGGGAAGTGGGCTGATATAATGTGACATTAAACACCTCTGGCCTCTTTCTTGGTTCTTTCTTTTACTACAGCTTTACAGCTCTAACCACCATTATTGTTCACACATGACAAAGGGTAAGGAATGCTGGCAAACAGAACATAATACAGAGAAAAAGCTAAATATCACATATGATAATTTCATTGACTGCTAAGGCCCTTACACACTTCTGCTTTCCCCAGCATGTGGCTAGGCAGCAAAGATCAGTAGTCAGTTGCTGAAGAGGCAGTGTGGAAACTGCTTTATCTCCATTGTGAAATACACTATTAATGGAAAGTGTTGTCCTTGTAAAAATAAGCATTGTAGAGTATATTAAAAAATGAGTCCCCAACAAAATATTAAGAAATAAATATCAATAAAATCCAGCAGGTGGGTAATAAGAACAAAACTTATGCACAAATGCTCTTATCCTTAAACTTTAGCAGAATATTATGTAACCAAACATGATGATGACAGTAGCTCTGGAGCAAGCCATTTCAAGAGCACCATATTTCATATTTTAAAACTTGCTGCACTTTAAGGCACATCATACAAATACTATATGACAAAGGAACTGTATTCAATAAGTACATTGTTAGTAGGATCTGGGACGTACTGGATATCAAGAGAATCAAAAGTGAACTGGTTTTGAATTAACAGTATGCATATATCCTGATATAAATTCTTATTAAAAAAACTGAGATGATTATAAATTTTACAATGCAGTTGAATATCCAGTCTGTAGAATGTGCAATTCTGATTAATGTAACTCTTCACCTTCCTCAACATTACAAACTCAATGAAAACCAGCATACAAATTGAAGCAGAGGAAAATGGCATAGTCTATAAAATTATGCACATAAATTAAAACATGTTTAAAAAATTTTATAGGCAAAAAAATAAAAAGTTGTACCACTTTCACTGTTCAAGGCATAAAAGTCTGAAAACTGATGAACTCAAACCCGTATAAGAACGCAGTTTAACCTTAGACCATGAAGATGAATTTTGCTAACACAAGTTCATTTATATTTAAGCCTACACAATTCTGATTTCTTCACAACATGAAGTTATTGGTAAACATTATTTGCAAAAAGTGCACAAAATTAATACATAAAGGGCATGCTGCATTCATTTCTCTATTTATGTGTATCTTCTGTCTCTGAAATATTCTGGCTCCACACTTTGAGCTGTAACATGCATTACTTTTGGTTTGTAGTTGTCAAATATGAACATTATTGTACATGCAGCTCACAACAACCTTCATTCATTTTCCCAGAAAACATCTAATCATATATGAAAACTTACATATAACTAAAAGACATCTACAGCTCTTATCTGGAACATCTTTCAAAATCATATTTAACAAAATTCAAGGAAAAGTAATTTCTAAATGTAGATACCGCAAGGAGCCTTTTAACATTACATCTGTGCATCCAACTCACTGTAACTGCTAGCATTCATTACTTTTCGTTCTACTGTAGAAGGTGATAAACAGCTATATACAGGGTCCGGCAGAAATACCTGACGATTTGGCAACACAGTTGTGAGTGGAATCGTTGGTGTGGGGAATTTGTCCTTGAGCGCCCTTCTAGCGAGACCCAAAGCATTTCAGTTGCCATGGAGCGCTGGTCTGTAGAGCATCGGGCTTTTGCTGTGGAGACGTATTTCTAAAACAACGATTCTGTCGTTGGGACTCAGCGGATATTTTGTCGGCACTTCAATATTCATCAGAATGACAGTGTCACTAGTGGCAATACTGTACTGTTGTGGGTGAGAAACTGCAGAGAAACAGCGTCTGCCGCAAAAAGAAAACGTCCAGGAAAAGAGCCTTTAATTAGAACTGCTGAGAACATCGAATGATTGCATCAGGCTTTTGTCAGAAGTCCTCCGCTTGTGGGAATGTGCTGACAACAAGGGACGCCACCTCACAGACACTATATATAGGAAGTGAATATTGTAATTAAAATGCTTTCAGATAAAGATAATTTTAGTAATAAATTCACGTTAAAAGACAGTATACTTTTCATTTTATTGTAACTTAAAAATCATCAGGTTTTTCTGCCAGATCCTATATGTAAATATGTTTACTGAAAAGCAAGGGCAGTTAATATGATTCAGTACTTGTATTCTAGTCGTTCAAAACTGAAATGTTATGTCCCACAAATCATAAAACAGAATACAGCAAACAAAAGTACTACCAAAGTTAAGGTGTTCAGTCTATTTCTGAGACGTCAAACATAAGATTCAAATTACTAAATCTGAACTACCTCACTACAAAATTTGTTTAATGATTCAATGAAAGGGAATTCAATATGGCACATACAGTCACCAGTTTCTAAAGTGCAGCTATCTGTTAAGAGTCACATCAGTAGTATAGCGTGTTCGGAATCTGATGGCACACAGTGGCGCACGGGAGGGGAAGTGGAGGGGAAATATGCGAATGGAGTGGGTAGCCAGCAATCTTGCACTGTATCGGAAGACGGTCTATCCAGCATTACTACCACTGATGCGCACGCATCGGCTGCCAGCAGCCGACTGAACTGAAACC
>Ga0123357_10003508_pt1 | contig 18028 bp, 29 predicted proteins | sample TergutEmb28metaG_FD_89873 | JGI IMG/M metagenome (GOLD analysis project Ga0123357, IMG submission 89873) | Embiratermes neotenicus P4 segment gut microbial communities from Petit-Saut dam, French Guiana - Emb289 P4 | ecosystem: Host-associated > Arthropoda: Insects > Digestive system > Gut ... | reverse complement strand
GGGTTGGAAGACGTGGGCGTAATGCGTCGCGCCGTGTTCGAGGGCCCATTCTTTGATGGCGGTGGCGACGGCGTCGGCGGTGTCGGGTTCGAGGGTGGAGCCGGTTTCGATGGTTTTGTGGAGGGAGTCGTAGATGGTTTTTGGGAGGCGGGTGCGCATGGTGGCGTCGTTGAAGACGTTTCTGCCGAAGGCGGCCGCGGTGTGGCCGTCGGCTGGGGCTGCGGTGTCGGGCGCGGTGGCGGTGGTGGCGGCGGTTGGGCCGGTGGCGAGGCGGAAGTTGTTTGCGGCGCAAATTGCGCTGTGGCGGGCTGGGCTGACGCTCATTGTGGTGTGTGGTTGGGTGTTGTGTGTGGTTCCGAAAAGGTTTTAAGGAAGTGGAGATGCGCGCGCGTGCGCGCATTTGCGGACACGGGGGTTTCTAATGCGGTGTTTAAACTTGGAACTCAAGCTCGCGTTGCGCGAAATGCGTGAAATGACAGATTTAACGCGAGCGCAAAAAGGCGGGATTTCCAATCGCGGTTTTTTGGATTACGGGATTAGTTTTTGGGATCTCGTGGTTTCGCACAATGGGTAAGTTGTAACATGTTCATCAATAATCAGTTGCAAGGTTTTTTGCGCCTGGAAGTGATTTTTAACATGTTGAGGATGAATCATTTGCGGGCCTTTCCGATTGTTGGGGGATTTTTAGAGGCGTAACGGCGCACGAGGGCGAGGGCTTCATAGACTTTTTCAGGCGGCACCTGTGAGAAGGCGTGGATGTAGACCGCGGAGAGCTGATTGCCGCTGTAGAAACCGAGCGCGGCGCGTTGCGCTTCGAGCGCGGCGAATGTCGAATCCTCCAGCTTCACCTTGAACTGTGAGCGGTTTTCGTCCGGTGTCGGCGCGTCTTCGCTCATGTGTGCCACTCGCCTCCCAGATAGGTTATGAGCGCGCGCCAGGTGTATTTGCTGGCGACGGCGCCGATGGGGTAGGGGCTGATGCGCTGGCGGCGGAAAAAGCTCCAGGCGTTCGGGGTGGCGAGGAAGGTGTTGAGGGCTTCCACGCTTGCCTCGGCCAAAAAACGGCCTTCGTGCTGGACTTGACGAATGCAATCGCGGGCGGTGTCGAAGGTGGTGAGGCGTTTGAATAGTTCGACGGAATTGCGATAGACTTCGCGTCCGCGTCCGTGTGTCACCAACACCACCGGCTCACGCAGGGCGAGCAATAGCGCGGAGGCGCTTGGGGACGGGGGTGGCGTGCTGGATTTCCAATGGGTCATTGCGAGTTAATGGATGCCGAGGACTACTTGGATGGCGTCGCGAAATGCCACGTCGCGGCAGGTGTATCCGTAATTCGTAAACTTGAGGATTTCGCCATTTGGCAGGCGGTGAACCCAATCGTAATTTCCCAAGTCCATGTCTCCGTAGACTTCGATGATGCCCTGATTCAAGGTTGCATAGTAAGCTAGGCGCGTGGGCTTTTTCACGTAGGTTAACACTGGGAGTTCCAGTATTCTCCCTTTCGGTGTTTCGTATTTAATCATGGTTTTAGCGAGTTTGTTGGTTAAGCCGACCGCGCGTGCCGGTTCGACTCGCTAGAACCGAACGCGACACGCGGGTCGGGAAATGGGTTAGGTTGTTGCAGGATTTGAAGCGCTTTGCGCAAATCCTCCTTGTTGAAAAGAACGACACGGACGGCTGTGCGAGGGTGAACGCACCCCACGTCTTTCATAGCCTGCCAGAGAGTTTCGAGGTAAGGTTTTGCAGGCGAATTTTGGACTTTCGCCTCTACCTTTTCCGGTGGGAGGGACTTTTTAAAACAGAGCAAGTTAACCATGTTTGGAGAGCGAGTCGCACTGGTGGCGTTACTCCGATGAACGCTTGTCCCAATGCGGCTCACGTCGGCTAAGAACTATAAGGACTATAAGGAGTCAAGGGTTTTTTCTGACTATTTTTTACGCACACGGTCACACATGGGGCATGAAAACGAAAAACGCCCAAACTCTCGGTGTGCATCTATCTGATGACATCGTTGATATGATTGCCCGCCGAGCCGCCGCGCACGGCGTTACCAAAAGCCGCTTTGCCGCGATGCTTTTCGAAAAGTGGAAAAAGGACAAATACCCTGCAATCAGCGCAACCGATTCGACAGGGCGTGCATTGGTGACTCAACAACTGAACGATGAAAAATCTCGCCGAATCGAATCACTAAAACCAACAGAGCCGATGCGACCGCATTTTACCCAGAGCAGCCAAAAAAAGACTACTCTGACACCTGCCAGCTAACCATAAACCACAACCAAAACACCAAACCGCCATGAAAAGACTCATATCGTTACTCGCACTTGCGCTTGTAATTTTCGGATCGCCGATTGCGCACGCCGCCAATAAAATGCCGCCACCTGTCCCTGTCAAAGTCAGCTTAAGAAAAGCGGCCATGAATGATAGCTACTACGCTCTCGTCACTACGCTAGTGAAGCAAAACATTCCAGTAATCGTAACCTTTAAAAGTCAGAGCACGGGAGCGGTTAAAACTAAGGCTTTTAATGTGCCGTGGGATAAAGCGATTGAAATAGGATACATGCAGCTAGCGCCACTTCAAATGGGCGACTCTATCATGTTCCACTGCGAAGGGTATAGGGATACCATTTTTATTTGCACGCCGTCGCTCTTGGCGCCCGCAAAAGGCAAAGGCGGCGGATAAGCGATCGCGAAAAAGCCCGCCGAGCGGCGGGCTGGGTTGGGTGGGTTACGAGGCGGCGAGTTGGCTTTCGTATTCCTTTATGGAAAGGGGCTTCCAGTCCACCACGTCGCAAAGGTCTTCGCCGGCTTCCGCACGGCGGTCAAACTCAACCGCGGTTACGCCGCGCTTCGTGGTATTCGCGGACTTCCTTGCGCGATGCGTCGCGTGCCGAGATGACGCGGATTTTTCCTTTGCCTCGAAAGGTGTGGATGACGGATATAATGCGACTGCCATAATGTCCTACCATGCGGTAGCGTAGCTCGCCGTCAACTGTTTTCGCGGTGAATGGATGGCGTTCCGGATCGTCCCATATCTTCATGGCGTCACCGAAGGTGATGTCGTGTTTCCACCAATTTTTCAGGTTCTTGACTTCGTGCCATTCAAATTCCGGCATGGGTTTTTCAGCGGGTTTTTGGCGGCGGGCGCGGGGCGTGGCAAGGCTATTTGAGGGCTTTCCTGGCTTCTTTCAGCGCGGGGGCGCCGTAGTGCAGGGCGAGGATAACAAGGCCAACGACAAGCGCGGCGGGGAGCAGTTGCCCTAGTAATTTCGTGGCGTCTTGCAGGCCGCCGGTCGCATCACGAGCGCCGGACGTTACGTTGACGCCGCCTTCCAGTAAATTCCCGATGCCTCGCACTACAGTTCCCAAAATGCCCATGCGCATTGATTCGTAGATGCCCGCGTTTCTGAAATAATTCACGAAGTCATTATCCGCCGCGCCGTCTTCCATTGGGACGCCGTCAAACCATGGTGTATTGTTCCAAGCGTCAACAAGTGTGGTGTTGGCGTAGGTGAGGCCGTATTCAGCCGACATGGCTTTGTGCCACGTCATCCAATCGTAAGCCGTCCAGCCACCGAAGAAATAAGCGCCTTCGTAGGAGGGCGTGGCGTCGGGGTTCGTCGGGTCGTTTTCGGGGGGCCAGTCCATGATGTTATTTCGTTTCGAGTTTGTGCTGGATGGCGTCCAACTGCGCTTGCATGTGCTTGGTGCGTTCGTCCACGCGCGCCCAGGTGCCGGCATCGTCGCGGAGTTGCGACTCGACGTGCTCCAGGCGGACTTCATGATCGTTCAGGCGGTATTGCGCCACCGCGAATGTGCCGAGCACGCCGCCGAACGAGGCCGTCAGCAACAGCCAGGCCGCAAGCGGGAGCTTGACGGCGGTGCTGGCGGTGATGGGTGAGCGCGTGTCGGTCATTGCTTTTCGATTTCGTATTCGAGGGCGTTGATGGTTTTGAGGGCGTCGCGGCACCATTCGGGGGCGGCGGCACGGGCGGCGGGGAAGTCGGCGCGCGCCATCAGGCGGGCGGCGTTGTCGTATTTCACCGACACACAGCCGGCGCTCGCGAGCGCCAGGCTAAGCGCTAGGAGGATTGTCAATGGCTTGGTCAACGGCGGTGTCTTTCTGTTGTTTGCGGGCGGCGGCGTCGGCGGCACGGGCGGCATCCAGCGCCGCCATCGCGTCACGCACCAGCTTTTCCAGAGCGGGAATGGCGGTGAAGAGCGCGGTGAGCAGCGAAATCATGTGTCGGTGAGGTTTTCGCCGAAGCTCGGCGTGGCGGCGTTGTCTTCAACGGTTTTGGCGGGCTTGGTGAAGTTGCTCACGACTTCACGCAGGCCGACGCCGGTGAGTCCAAGTAGCAGGCCTTGCCACCAACTCACTTCGACGCCGGCAAGCCATGTCGCCAAAAAGGAGAGCAGCCAGCCGATTAGCGGCGCGATGACGGGGATGATAAACGTCGGGATGCGCGGCGCGATGTTTTTGATGAGGGCGATGATGATGGGCGTGATGGCGATGATGAGCGCCGCCCAGGGCGAGCCGAGGGCAGAGGGGTCTGCGAGGGCGTCGGTGCCGGTGGTGGCGAGGGCGAAGGGCGCCAGGCAGAGCGTGAGGAGAAAGAGTATGGGCGTGATGATGCGGATGTTCATTTGTTTTCGGTGTTGATGGTTGCGGTGGCGGTGGCGGAGAGGTCAGAGGGTGGCGCAATAGGTGTCTTTTTCTTTTAGCGCGAATTGGCGGAGGGTCGTGGTGTCCTGGGTGCGTCCGTCAGCGGTGTAATAGACGTAAATGTCCACGCCGTCGAGTCCGTTAAACACGACGCCCATCATGGGATATGTGCCTAGTGTGGCGCCGTTATCGGCCATGATATAGACGCGGCGTTGCACGGGGCCAACGGTTAGGTATAGCTCGCCTTTTTTGATTTTGGTTTTGAGGATTTTTTTCGTGAGTTGGTTCATGGTGTTTTTAGTCGTCTGTGTTGTAGTCGGTGCCGAGAAGGGCCATCCAAGTTTCGTGATCTAGGACGGATGTGTCTGTTGGCGGTTGGAAGGAGCCGGCGTTGTTGTTGCTGGCGGCGGCGGGCTTGGCGGAATTGTATAAATAGATTACGAGCAAAACGCCGGCGGCGAGGATGATGGCGGTGGCGGGTTTCATTTTGATATTACGGCTGCGTCCATGCGCTTCCGGTGGAAACAAACACTCCGTTTATATTGTTTTTTATTGCCATTGTTGCCGTCGTGACTGTCACGGGTGTTGGATTGAGGCCGTTGTAACCAATTTCCACTCGAATGCTTGGACGATAAACCAGTGTCCCAGACTCAATAGTGGCCTGTGATGTTGGGAAAACAATATTTGAAAAACTACCGCTTGTCGTGGTGTAGTATCCACTGTCGTAGGTTGCGCCGCTCGAATCTGGTATAATAGGTGTGATTGGGTTTCCCGTCATGCTTGGATTTACGATTGTGTAGGTTAGCGTGCCTATGCTCGTTGTGGTGGCGGTTACGGAAATTCCAGTTGCGGTTACCGCCAAATATGAGCGACCTGAAATGGTTCCGTTTAGCGCCACGCTGCCGGTCACGCCAAACTTGGCGGCACTACCGCCTTCCTCTACCCATGCGTTGTATACTACGGCCCCATATTGGCTTGATACTTGCCCTGACATGTCAATGGTCGCTGAAAACGATGTCATCGGCAGAAAATCCCCCGCGAAAGTTCCCGTGTTTATCAAAATAACCTGCGGGACTGAAGAATTGACAATTAGGTTGCCGTAGGTGGATGTCGTTGCGATGGCGGGGCGCCAGGCTGCGCCGTCCGAACAGTAAACTTGGGTTGCATCGTGCCAGTTGCCGGCGCCGTCGCTGACTTTGACGTTGGCACAGGCGACGAAGGCGAAGAGCGGGAGGATTGCGGCGGTGATGAGTGCGATGATGGCGCGTGTTTTCATGGCGGGGAAAAATTATTGGTATTGGATGTAGATTGCGCCGGCGGGGCCGGCGTTCGGTGGCGGGGGGGTGGGGCCGCTCGAATAAAAGATGACGCCTTGCGTGGTGCCGGTGGCGGTGAGGGCGTTGGGGGTGGCGCTTGTCAGTATCGCCCGATATGGAACCGCGTTTGGCGAATCACCATAATAGGTCAATTCCATTCCTACGTTGTTTCTTTGCACGCCATTATAATACGCATCAGGTCTCAACACGAATGATGTGTTGGCGCTGACGGTTATGGATGGATTGAAGGTGAGCGCCCACGATGCCGCCGATGCGGTGCCATATAGGATAAACCGGCTTGCCGCGAAAGGGGTAGTGTCGTTTGGTCGCACGAAACCGGCTACAAATCCAGCCGTTTGGCTGCCTATCAAATAACCTATGTTTAGAACCGTGTTCGCGCCGTCAGCATTTATTTCCTGCGCGTTGCCGAATGCCAACCCATAAGCACTGCCGGCGGCATAGGTGCTTGTCACGTAGAGGACTTTGTGCGCCTGCGACTCAACAATGTCCGAATACACAAACTGATTGCCGCCGCCACTGGCGGTGGCGGTGGCGGTGAGGGTGCCACTGGTTAGCGTGAGGCCGTCGCCGATTGTCACGTTGTCGAGTGTCGTGGAGGTCGGGGCGGTCACGTTTTTGAGTTGATAGGTTTGCGCGGGCGCGAGCGTGCAGGTGTTGAGGGCGAGCGCGAACGCGGCGAGGGCGAGGATGTGTTTGATGAGCGTTTTCATGGCGGGAAAAAATCAGACGCGGAACCAGATGCGGGCGTTGGCGGCGGGGTCGTAGTCGGCGGGGATGACGATGCCGGCGGGGGCTTGCGTGATGTCACCGGCGGTGTGCGCGCCGGCGTCGGCACGGAGTTGCCAGGTCTCGAGCGTGGGGGGCGCGCCGGCGGCGATTACGACTTGCGCGAGGGTGGCGGGTTGCATTCCGGCGGTCACGGCGTCGGCGAGGGCTTGGTAGGTCGGGTAGGGAATCATGGTGTTGCCTCCTGATACGGTGATTTTCGAGATGACGTCACCAATGGCGTCGGCGAGGCCGTTGATGGATGTGTTGATGTCGCCTAGGGCGGTGAGGATTTGGGGGCAGCAGTCTTCTAGGTGCGACAGGATGGCTTCCGTGTTGTTTTCAACGGCGGCGTCCGCAACCGGTAGCGCGGTTTCGCCTGGGGCGAGGATGTCTTTGTATTCCGAGGGGATGCCCATGCCGGCATAGAGGCGGACGTGAACGGCTTCGGTCGATTTGTTGATTATCGTCAGGCGTTTGAAGAGCAGGGGGTAGCCGAACACTTGCGAGGCGAGCAGGTAGTTCATGCCGGCGCCTGGACGCAGTGGTTTGTCATGGATGGCGTCGTCAAATTTATAATAGACGTCCGCCTTGTCGCATTCAAAGCAGTAGAATACCGCGCCAATCACGTCAAAGCTGGGACTGGCGCCGGCAGGGATTGACTGGTCTATGTTGGTGTCGCGGATGTCGTGCGAGACGAGGGGCCAATAGACGCCGGAAAAGGGCGAGGCGGCGCGCGCGCCTGCCGGCGCGGGCGCGATGGATTGCGTGCCGGGGGCGACGTTGGAGGGCGCGGCGGCGGGCGTTGTGTTGTTGCGTGCCATGTTATTTGCGTCGGGCAAACATGAGGATGCCGAGGATGGAGACGCCGATGCCGATTAGCATGAGCGTGTTTGTGTTGAGGGCGGGGGGCGACTGTCCTTGCGAATCGCCAGGCTGTCCAAAGCCGCCCGCCGAGGGGATGCCGGCGGTGACGCCGGTGTTGGTCGTGGTGGCGATGCTTGAGTAGTTGATGGTGGTGTTGGTGGTGGAACCATCGATGTAGTCGCCGCCGATGGCGTTGGCGCCGGCGGCGATTGAGCCGTCACTCGCCGTCGGCGAGTAGTCGCCGCCACTCATTGCGGAGTAGTCCGTCTGGGTTGTGGCTTCAGAGGCTTGTTGCGAGGAATCGCCGCTGCCAAATATGTTGCCTAGTCCCATGTGGTTATTTCTTTCGTTTCATCACCAGCACGGCGACAGCCACGGCGGCGGCAGCGGCGATTGCGAGGGTGAGCGGGTTGGAGATGAGCGAGGCGAGCGGCGAGCCTGTGCTGGTGGTGGTGGCGGGGCCGCCGGTGCTGGCGGCGGCGTCGGCCATCGGGTTTGTGCCGCGCGCGTCGGCGGACGATGCGGCGGCGGTGGCGGAGGCGTCCGCCGACACGTCGAAGCTGCCGCTGGCGCTGCCTGCCGTTGTCGCGCCGGCGGCGTTGGCGCCTTTCGCGATTATCGTCTTGGAGCCGAACGTTTGGTTGACGTTCAGCCCTTGGCTGGTCGATGTGGACGATGACGCTGAGATGGGCGTCGAGATGTCGCTGAAGTCCAACATGGGTGGTGGATGCCTTCGTGTCGGTTATTTTTTGAGTAGCAGCACGGCAACCAGGAGCACCGCCGCGCCACCGACGATTAGCATCGTGGTGGATGAGCCGCTGGTGGCCGTCTGGTTATTGTTGGCGTTCTGGTTGCCAAGCAGGGAACTCACCAGGCCGGCACCGGTGTCGAGCGCGCTGTTCCAGTCGAAGGAACTGCCGCTGTCGCTGTAGTCTTCGCTGTCGTCATACATGGCAGTGTTCTTTCGTTACATCGCGGGCGCGGGAACGCTGCCGGCGAGGGTGCCTCGGAAATGGACTACCTGCAGCACAGGGACGGTTTCGAGGGCGGCGTTGGTGCATTCGAAGACCAGGCTGGCGACGGCGTTGCCCGTGGGGGCGCCGTTGGCGTCGCGGAATACCATCGGGAGTTGATTGGTGATTTCGCCGTTGTCGTCGAATGGAAGGACGAAGGCGTTCGGGTCTTCGACGTAGTTGAGCGTGGTGTCGGTTAGTGCCAGGCGCGATTTCTCGCGGGAGATTTCGTGGGTGCGCACGTTGTCAACCCAGACGGACACGAGGGAGAGGTTGCCCGTCATGAAGATTATGCGGAACCAATCGTTGTCGCGGGGGAGGGTGTTGATGCGAGCGAGGCCGGCAATGAGGTTCACGTTGGTCATCGTGTGTTGCTCGAAAAATCCGTAGGCGTAAGCGCGGCGGATGAAGGTGACGTAGGCGCGGCACTCGTAAACGTCCGTCGCGAGGCCGCGGGTGTAGACGTTGAGTTGGAGTGTGTTGATGCCAACGGTGCCGAGTTGGAGAACTTCGCGTTCGGCGCGGGTGGGGCGCGTGGGGTCATCGAAGGTGAGGAGCGCGGTGGTGAGCGGCGTGGTGCCGTTCGCGGCGTAGCATTGTTTCGAGAAGCCTTTCGAGAACAGATAGCTTTGCAGCGGGTTCATCAACGGCGTCTCCGCGCCGGTGCCGAAATTGTATTCGCGAATGACGCCGAGGTTGGAGACGAGTTCGAGGCGGGAGACTTCGGCGGGGAGTTGCGCGAGCGTCAGGAGCGTGCCGTTTTTGCGGATGTCCAGGGCGATTTTGCAATACGTGAAGTCGGAGCCGACTTGCAGGTTGCAGGTGAGCTTGGATTGCGGCGAGGTGCTCGAAAAGCCAGGCGCTTGGACGGTCATGCGCGGCAAGACAGGGCGGCGGGATGTGGTGTCGGTTGGCATGTGGTGTTTCCTCTGGTGGTTGGATGCGGTTGCGGTTGCGCGGTTAGGAACCGTTGCTGGGCGGGCTGATTAGGTTGCCGAGAAGGTTCAGGTTGCCAGTGGTGGCGTTGGGATTTGTCCAGTCGCTGCCTGGCAGTTTCGCGGAGATGAGGCCAACAAGGGGAATCTTGCTGGAATAGGCCGCCGCCACGATGGCGACACCTACGAGGATAAGGACGTGCTTTGCTTTGGAACTCATGTGAGTGAGAGGATGCGTGTGTTGGTGTTGTGCGGTTGCCCGCGTGAAGATGAGGCAACCAAACAGGCAAATCCGGTAATTTCGCAAAAACTGAAAGTGTCGGTAATCTTCGCAAATCTTCGCAAAGTTGAGCAAAGTGTTCCAAATCTTCGCAAATAATCGGGCGCAAAAAGGCCGCGCCCTCGCGAGCGCGGCCTGCTAGTTTTTATTTTTTCCACCATTCGGATTGGTCGTAATCCACATCCTCACATGCTGGCCACGGGTTCGGTTTTTTTTCCTTCACTTTCCATTCTTCCAAGCGCTTTCTTTCTTTAAGCCCCAAGTAGAACCCCAGAACAAATGCGCTGCCGGCGGCGATTCACGCTGGAATAATCACCAAAACAAACGGGGGAACTGGAATTTCCCAATGCATCACGCACCTCCGTTCAGCAGGCATTTTTCGGCTTTTTTGTAGTCGAGGAAGTATTCGTGAGTGATGTCGCCGGCGTCACTTTCAAATACCACTTCGTAGAGCGGCGCGAAGTCCGCTTGAGGAACGACGGTCAACGATTCCAGACCTAGCGTTTTTCCGGTTTCAACAAGGAACGCAAATTTGTGTTCCCATAATGTGCCCTTGCCGAGCACTGTGCGCACATGCGTGCGCAGTGTGATTTGTTTCATGTTTCTGTCCTTTTTTTGAGAGATGCAAGCCCTGCATCAGGGTTCTCAAAGGCTGACAGAGTTAGCCCGCGACGGTCTTCACGCTTTCGCGCTATTTTATCACCGCCTGCCACCCCGATGCAGGGAAAGTCAGAGCATAAAAAAAACGGCGCGACACCGTGAGCCGAGAACGGCTCTGTCTGTTTTTGAGGCCGACAGTGAAGCGGGAAAATACGGTTGCCGTCAATAGCCATTTTTTTCCGTTGCTCATAATTTCATTTCGTTGAGTTCGGAGAGGGAAGGGGAGCGGCGTTGCGCAAGCTCGAAGGCGCGCTTGTGGACAAATTCGCGCTTTTCGAGATTCGTCGTGAGCAACATGTGCTTGTCGGCAAACACTTCGACCCAGATGGCCGCGCGGCTTTCGCTTTGCCGGAATACATACGCTTCCGTCAGGCTTCCGCGCATCAACGGGGAGAGCGATGTCACGTCGTGGCCGATGCAGTAAAACGCCGGATGGGAGTGGCGGATTTGCGAAAAAAAGCGGATGTCGTCAGCGGCCGCTTTTCGCATGGACGTTGTGCTTTCGTCCCAAAAAACCGCATAGCCGCGCGTGCCGGCGACGGCGCGTTTGTATTTTTCGATGTCATCCGTCACCCAGGCGTGCGCGCCCCATGCGTGCTCGCGCTTGAAGGGGTCGTAGACGATTGAGGGCATTCCGTGGCATCGCCAATGCGCGCCGGAGAGCGCGATGGCGAGCGTCGTTTTTCCACACATGCTTCCGCCTATGATGGCGGCGATAATCGGTTGGTCTGGTTTTCGTTTCATGGTGTCGGTGTCGGGGTCGGTTTGAACGGGTTCGGGAGCATTTCTTTCAACATGCGGACGTGTATCGTGCCGATGTTGGGCGGCGTCACGCCGGCGAAGTCGGCATAGGCGTCGGTGTAAGCGGCGGCGTAGATTGCGGCCTCAAGGGCGTCATCCGCGGCAACCGATGCGAAGGTTCCGTGGAACGGCAACAGTTCCTCAACGCTTGCCTCGCCGCGAAGATACTGTTCGGCGACGTAGATAGCTTGGCGCGCGCCTGGACTCAAAATGTCCCATAACACATCACTGTGAGGGTCATTGTAAACAATCGGCGTCTCGCGCACGATGCGCAAGGCGACACGGCGCACGATAAGCGTCTGTTCGGGCGTGAGCGTGATGTGCCGCAATATCCACACGAGCCAGTCGTAGCGCTCGCAGGCGTCCCACACGGCGGCCATCGTGTCGTGTTTGAGCGCGAAGCGCGCGCCTTCGTAGCAGGTGCCGGTGGCGCGGCAAAATTCGCGCGCCGTCAGGGTTGACGTTGGTTTGATGAGGTTCATTCGGTTTCGCCTCCCACGGTTGCGGTTGCGGTTGCGGCGGTTGGCATCGGCACGTTGCCGACTTCGCGGCGCACTTTGGCGGCAAACTGGCGGCCTTTCGCCGCGAAAAAGCGGTCTGCAAACCATGCCTTGAAGCGCAACCACTTCGTCGCGGTTTTCGGTTTTTGCAGACGCACGATGAACAGCGTCGCGATGGCGACGGCGAGGTCGAGTTCGGCGGGCATCAGCTTCTCGCCGATGTTGTATTTGTCCAGGACGCGCTGCAATGGGCGGCGTAGCACTTCCTTTTCGGTTTCGGACAAAAGCCCTTCGTCGTCGCCGACAAGGCAGAATGCGGTTTGGATGATGCCGATGCACGTTTGCGCCGCGATGTTCGGCGGCGGCTCGGCGGGCTTGGACGGCTCGGCGTTTGGCAGCGGCGCGTTGAGGGCGGCGGAGATGTCGCCAAAGTCAGGCGACGGTTCCGGCGCCGGCGCGGCGGCGGGCAGGGCGGGGGAGGGCGGTTGGGTGGTTGGTTCAGGAATGGTTGGCGGTGTGGTTGGCGGTTGGTTTGGTTGCGGCGGGCGCGCTCTGCGCCCTCCGCGCGGCATGAAAAAGCCGAAGCGGTTCAGGAACGGCGTGCCGTCCGGTTTTGCGCGGAATATCCGCGCGTTGAAGGCGCGTTGCTCGCGCGGCGGTTGTGCGGTTGGCGTCATGGCGTTGTCGCGGTTGCGGGTTTCGGTTGAGGGTTAGCCGCGCTCGAATCCGTCTTCCCTTGTGGAGTCTGTCCAACGGCACAGTTTGGTTGCGCCGGTCGGGATTCTTCGCTGGTGCTAAGCGCGGTTAAAATGTCTTCGATTTTTGCGAGCGCTTTCCCTTTCGTGCTCGCCAGTTGGTCGGAGGAAACATCCACGACTCGCATGGGTGGATTCCCTTCCGCCCATTTGTATTCGATGGTGGCGCGACAATCTTTCACGGCAATCACCATGCAGGGGTGGAATCGCCACTGGTCGGCTCCAAGCGTGAATATCCGCCAGGCGGAAAATGGTAATTTTCTTTTCATGGTTCAAAATGGTTCTTCGTCGCAAATCTCGGCTTCGTATAAAATTTCGGTTTCGGTTGCGCGTCGGTATTCATCGGGATTGGTTCGCACGCGGGCGCGCGCTTCACGCAAAAAGTCTTCCGCGTATTTGCTCGCCGTTTGCCTGCCGTCGCACAGCGCGGACAATACGCGGCTCGTGTTGGCGCGCTTGATGCGCGTGTCGAATTTTCTATGGTTCCGCCGCCGCGACGATGCGTAGCGGTCGCAAAATTCGCGATACCACTTCGCGTTGCGCGAAATTGGCACGCGAATCATGCCGCCCAGGTTCATCGGGCGGCGCGGCGGCGCAAGGCCGACTTCAAGGCGGTTGGACTCAAATTCCGCCTGCATTGCAATCAAGGCGGCGGCCTCATCGGGCGTGATTTCGATGGTGATTTTCATGGTTTTTCAGGCGGGTTGAAGCTGGGTTTTGGCGTGGGGAGGGCCTGCTCGCGGCGGGCCGGACGCGGAAAATTGAAAGTTAAGTGGAGTCTGGGAACTTCCTCTACTAGCGCGCGCGTGCCGCGCGGCGCGGCGGCGGCGGCGTTGGTTTTCGAGGCGTTCGGCGCGCTCGCGCTCGCGCTCGGCGGGCGGCGCGAAGTCTGGCAGCGCGGCCTCGTAGTCGCGTTGCTCAACGGCCTCGGCTATCAACGGGCGCGCGAGCTTTTCCAGCCGGCGCGCGAGGGGGTTGTTTCGCCACACGGCGCCGTCTTCCGTCGCTCCGATGACGACGATGCCAGGGCGCGCGATGGTGCCGCCGCCTAGAAACGACGGAGCGGTTCGCGCCACGACTAGGTTGCGAACCGGTTTCCGTTCGCGGTTTGCGGTTCCGTTCATCGAAAGAACCGCTTGCTGATTGGCGAGGTGTTCGGGAAACAACCGGAATTGCTCCAGCACAAACGGCGGAATCGCCACGTCGAAGAGGATTGAGGAACTGATTAACCGCCCGAAAAGCGAAACGATTTCCCGTTTCAGGGCGGAAACGGGAATGTGGTGTTCGTATTGGAAACCGTCGAGTTGGAAGTCATTGCGCGGGAAAGGCTTGAGGTTTTGCGAGCCGTTTTTCTGGAAACCGTCCCATTCCGCCAGACGCGAAACGAGTATCCGTTTGTATTCGAGCGTTTCGGATTCGAGGGAACGCTTGATTTCGGAAACCGCTTTTGCGCGGCGTTTCCGTTCCGCAACCGCTTCCGCCATGTTCGGGGTCTGGCAATTCCAGTCGGGCACCGCTTGCAGGACAGAGCCGTTGTTTTCCGTTTTCTGCGTGATGAATTTTTTCCGAAAGCCGTTCGGCTGGTGATGCTCGCGACGGAAGGCGCGAAACGAGTTGAGCGGCGTCGAGAGCCGCGCGCGAAACAGGCCGTCGTAAAGCGCGATGATAGCGGCGGGGCCGCCGTCGTTAATGAGCGCGTCAAGGTCTTTGTCCTTGAAGGGATACTTGCACGCTTCCTCTTCATGATGTAGCGTGCCGTTGTATTCGACAAGCGGCGTCGCCTTGGTGTCAGCGAGCCATGTTTTCACGCGGGCGGAAAATTCGGGGTCGAGAGGATTGTCGAAGTCCAGCAGGCGGCAGAGGCCAGGGAATTTAACGGCGTGCAGGTTTTCGTAGTATTTGAGACGAAACCATTGCATGAAGCGCGCGAAGTCGGGGATGTGCCCGCGCGAGCGCAAGAGCACATGCGCGTGCGTGTGCATGTGCCACTCCCAACGGCCCGTGCGCCGCGAATAGCGCGCTTTTGGCGTGCCAAACTCCTCACCTATGCTCACCGGCTCAAACCACTCCAAGAAGGCCGGTAATTTGAAGAGCTTGCGAAGCGCGCCTCGAAGCTCCGCGCGGCCTTCGCGAATGTTTTCGATGTTCGCGCCGTCACGCCAGCGCGTGCCGGCGTTGAACGTCACCATGCAAATGCTGCCAGGCTCCTGACGTTGCACGAAGGCCGTCAAGTCCTTCACCATCGCGGCGTGTTTTTGCGCGGCGATTTCTGGGAAGAAATTCACGCGGCGCGTGTTCGTCACCTCGTAAACGCGCTCGGTGCCAGGGGCGTCGCCAGGCATACGTATCGATACGGGCGGACGGAACGGCTTGCCTTCCTTGAGCGCCGTCTGCATGTCGCCGCAAAACATAACCTGCCGCCCGCCGCTCTCCATCGCGCCGACAAGCCGGCCCGTGACTTCCTTGCGGCGGTCGAGCGCGCGGGAAATTTCCGCGGCCTTGTCTTGTTTAATCGTGTGCTTTGTGGTTTCGCGAATAACCGCCTCGAAAGCGCGCTCGCCGCTCACGGTGTCGGCGAGGTGCCGGCGCGCGTCCGCTGTCTTGCCGTCGAGACGCAGCCGGTTATTGGCGGCGGCGGCGTGTTTTTTGCCGGAGAATTTCAGCACGGCGAATCCTCCAAAAGCAAAATTCGCCGCATCTCGAAGCGCGGGATATAGTAACGGCCAACGATGCTATTGACGCGGCAAATATATTCCGGCGAGGACGGGGGCAAGGAACAGCGGCGCCGGATGTTGTTTGCGCTAAGAGCGATTCCGGCCACGGCGAACACGTTGGACGCCTCTTTAGGCGACAGGAAAGGCATCTGAAGCAAGGCGTCGAAGTCGACCGGCTTCATATTTCGTGCCAACTTGCCGGAATCGGCGTTTTTTACGCTTTTCGGGTCAATTTTTACGGCCAAGTTTTTCTTGGACGCCGGTGCGGATACGGAAATAGTTCTCATGCAGCAATTTCCTCCGCAGTTTTGGCACGAAATAAGCTACAAACGTAACTTGTTGATTGATAACGCTTAACCAATCTTTCGCACAATGGGTATTATGTCTAATGCCGGTGAAATGGGCGCGGGGCTTGTCGATACCGGGCGGCGATACCGGAGATACAATCGATACCGCGATACAATCGATACCGGCGATACCATCGATACCGGGCGATTTAATTTCGGGGCGGTTTCTGGATTCATCGTCACGCGCTCGGCGGCGCGGGTGTTTCCATTGGCGGCGCGGGCGGCGCGCCGGGCGGGACGTTCGGCGGGGTCACCAGCAATTGCGTGTTCAAACCTGCCAGTCGTTCGGAAAATTCGTTGCCATCTTCGGGCGTGGCTTGACGCAAAGTGCGCTGCACCATGCCCATCTTCGCGTCAAGGTTGTCCACCATCGAAACGAAAACCGCCTCCGGCGTCGCCGCCCAGACCGCCGCGCCCCACTCCGGCTCGCCTTGGTGCGAGAGGACGATGTGTTCAAGGCGTTCCAGCAAATCAGGGTTGAGCCGCGCCTTGAGGCCGTGCTTGCGCGCGAGTTGGTAGCCGAGAACGACGTGGCCTTCCAAGATGCCTTTGCGCGAGCGGCGCGTCGCGAAGGTGCCTTCGTATTCGATGGTCTTGCCCGTGTCGTGCACGAGGATTCCGGCCATCGCCAGGTCGGCGTTCACTTCGGGATAGACGGGCAAAATCGCCTTCGCCACGCGCGCCATGTGCGTCGTGTGTTCGAGCAAGCCGTGGCGGTAGGCGTGGTGCATCGCGACGGCGGCGGATGAGACGCGGAAGCTCTCGCCAACTTCCTCGAACACGCCGCGCACGGTCATGCGCAATTCGTCATGCTTGATGCCTTCGATGTAGCCTTGAAACTCGGCCCAGAGCGTGTCGGCGTTTTCGGGCGGGGTCTCGACGAGGTTTTCGAGGACGCGCGGCGCGTTCGCAAGTTCGGCTTCGGTGAGCGGGATGATTTTGAGGAGCTTGGGCGAGAGGCGTCCGTTGTAGTGGTCAATGCGTCCCTCGACGCGCACGGGCGAGCCTTCGGGCAGCGTGCGGAGGAGGTCGAATTGCGGATGGTCGCCAAAAAGATTCGAGTTGAACGACCCCGAGCGGTCACCGAGTTCGAGCGCGAGAAACGGATTGCCGTTGACGGCAGTTTTGACCGCGCAGCGTCGGAGGAGATAAATGCCAGTGAACGCCGCCCCGTCGTGCCACTCGGCGGAGCGGAGGTCGCGGACGTTGGGGAGCGGTGTGGTGTCGTCGGGTGTTGTGGCGGTGGACATGAGAAGAGGTTTTGAAAGGATTTTTTAGACAGAATGAACAGAATTAACAGAATGGATTGGTTTTATTTTAGTGTATTCGGCAATGGCATCCCATTCTTTGTCGCGCACCACAGTTTTTTTAAAAACATTCGAATTTCATTGGGCGCATTTGCTACCGAAACCGTTTTTTCCTCGGTAGCTTCGAAAAACCAAAGATTCGCTGTGCCATAAGCAATTCGAACCTCGTTCTTAGGAGCATGGATTTCTAAAGTCACTCGCGGTTCATCAGTGAGGCGATGATGGTCGAGCGTAGAAAGAATGATATGGCTCATTGATTGACCGACGCGAAATGCGCTCTTGATATCGTCGTTTCCTACTGAATCGACGATTAACTTAGCTATACGTTTCCATTCACGCCAATCCTCATTGTCAGGAAATTCTGAAATGAAGGGCTGAATCCTGCGCCAAGAATCGAGATTATCAGTAGGCCATATATTGTTCATTTTATCTTTTCTCCGCGCCTTCGCGTCTCCGTGTGAGATTTTCTGTTTTTAGATACGGTATTTGCTGTCGAAAATATTGGCGTGCTCGCGTTTTTGTCACATCGGCAGGCGGTAGGTGGCGATGATTTTACGTCCAATCTGGCGGCGGCGTTCGTGGGTGACGCTGCCGAGATGTGCGCTGATTTTGGCACGGTCTATGGTATAGAGGTGCGCACAACTGAAGAGTGTCATGTGTTCCAATCCATCTGCGCCGTTTAGTGGGACTTCGTGTTCTTGCGGCACGAAGCCTGGACGCTTGGTTGTGCCATAGAGCACATTGAGGCGCGGCTTCTTTTCATCCGCACAGACTTCGGGGGGCGAAATGAGAACGGCGGGATGCTCGTCGCGGTCGTTTGAATTTATGCGGACTTTGACGATGTCCCATTGGGTGAGGTTTGTGCTCATATTTAGAAATCGGAAAAATCGGGGGGTATGTCTTCTCCTGCGAGCTTGTCCAAATCGTAGTCGCGCTGCGTGAGTTTGATTGAGCCGACGGGCAAATACTCTATCGGCTCAATTTTGGCGGCGGGTTTGACGGGGCGCAGAAAGACGCCGCCATCGCGCTCCTCGGCGGTGAGCTTGGCGCGGGGGCGCAGGCGCAGGCTGCGGCGCAGGTGC
>Ga0123357_10003507_pt1 | contig 18034 bp, 10 predicted proteins | sample TergutEmb28metaG_FD_89873 | JGI IMG/M metagenome (GOLD analysis project Ga0123357, IMG submission 89873) | Embiratermes neotenicus P4 segment gut microbial communities from Petit-Saut dam, French Guiana - Emb289 P4 | ecosystem: Host-associated > Arthropoda: Insects > Digestive system > Gut ... | reverse complement strand
GATCGGGCGCCTGACTTCGTTGTCGTCGGTCACGATAGCCCACTATCGCTCCCTCCTCCGCCTTGCCATCCATCCCGCCCGGCACGCCCGAACGTGAACCTAATTCTGTTACAGCACACTAGATGAAATGGACCTTTGACGGGTCCGGTTGATGCGGGGTCGACGGTTCGTCCGGGTGGCCGACGGCGACGCTGATCGTCACCGCGTATTCGCGGGGGATCCCCAGACGCTCGTAAAGCTCGGCGGCGACGTCAGACTTTTGGTCCCGGAACGCCTGGGTGGAATAGCCGTTGATCAGCGAGCCCAGCCCCAAGCCAGTCGCCGCCAGGGCAATGTTCTCGGCAACTATCCCGGCATCCAACTCCTCCGACACATAATCCCAGGTCCGTCGCGTTGCGATGACGAACACCACCGGCGCCTCGTAGAAGATGCTGGTTTTCAGTTTGGCACTGAACTTCTCGTAAGCACTGGGCTCGTGACGGGCCATCAGTTGCAGCGCAGCGTTCGAAATATCGGATATCAACGCCTGATCGGTAACGCAGACGATCCGCCACGGCTCCAGTCCTCTGGCGCTCGGCGCTGAGACGGCGGCCAGTGCCAGGGCGTCCAGGTCGGCTCGACTGACCGGTTGGCTAGTGAAAGATCGGCAAGAATCGCGCCGTGCGATGGCGTCCAGGACGGGGTTACTCATGCTGCCACACTAGCAAATCTTCTCGCCCAACGGACACCTCAAAATACCCCCATCCCTACCTATTGACAACGCTTGCAGGGCGGTGTAGCGTGAATAGCACTTGGCAGGTCGTCCAGTATTGTTGGGAGATTAGGCGACTCGTCAAACAGAAGACGGAGTCTTCGAAAACAGAAAAGGGAGATGGTGTCGTGACCACCAACTCAGCCGGTCCTACATTTTGCGCCCAACTCGGGCCTTTCAGGTGCGGCATGTTTGGCCACACAGCCGTAGACGCGTTCAGTCCGTCGCCGATCCCCATGGTGATGGCGACACCAATCCCAAGATAAGCATCACTGCTGTGGCTCGGAACAACCCGAGTTGCTGATCTTTCAAACCACAATCGGAATCCCTGAGAACAACGGATTCCGCAATCGGTTCGACGAAACGTACCTGGCCCAATCCCTGAGGCCGGCCCTCTGGCGCAAGTCAGAGGGCCGGTATTTATCCTAGTCCGCCGGGACGCTGCTGACACCGGTCAATTTGCTCGGACGGGCTTCTCCACCGCCGGCGATATCGCCCACCGACGCTTGCCTCCGATGCCCCGCTAAGATCCGGCAATCTATCCACGCCAGATACCCCCCACCTATTGACTCGCTTTTGGAGTAGGTGTACCGTTACTGAGCGTTTGACCGGATGCCCGGGAATGCTGTTGGGAGACAGCGGGCGACGGTCAAACCGAAGACGAAGTCTTCGACAAGGTGACATGCAGAAAAGGGAGAGAGCCATGTACCGAATATTGTCCTCAGCGCGGCAACAATCACCCGCCACAACCCCAAACAAAAAGGGTAGGACGCTTCACAGAAAACCGGCCACCGTTGCCGCAGCAATTGCTCTGACGGTCGTCGGCCTGACCGGGGGCCTCGGGGCGCCGCAGGCGCAGGCCGCGTTCACCCCAGACCAGATCAACGCCTACAACGCGGCCAACCCCGGTACGCCGTGGACGCCAGGGACGCCGCTGCCGGGCGTCATCATCTATTCGGACGCCTTCTCGGGCCAGAACGCCAGCGCGGCAGCCATCCCCATACAGACGTACACGAACGCACAAGGAATCACCTACAACGCAGACCCAATTTGGCATTCGACCGCTGGCGTGTGCGACGGCTGGATCGCCAACGACAACACCCCCAACCCGTGCGCGTCGGCGGCGGCCGGCGGTGTGTCGGCAGCGACTTGGTCACAACTGATGACAATGGCGCAGGCCTTGGGTGCGTTCGAGGCCAACGTCCCAATCGACACCACCAATGCCACCACCATTGCGAACAGCGTGGCACCCTTCGCCGCCAACCAGGTGGTGACGGCTTACACGAATGGTGGCACAGGCTCCTTCGTCGGCACCGTCTTGGCGACTCATTCCGCCATCCCCGGCACTACCGGGCACTACTACACCACCTCGGTCATTTACGCGGAGACAAGCTGCTTCAGCGGCCACGCCTACCTGACCGACTCTTTGATGATCGACGGCAGCCCCGATGGCACGACGCCTCCACAGACATCGCAAGCAGACCTTCAGGCGTCGGCCGACGCCTACAGCGCGGCTTTGGCGCCACGCATAAAGTCCAGCGGCACCCCGGGCAACGTGACTGCCCCGTATGGCAACACCAAGCCTCTGATCCAACCGCCGATCGGCGTCGACCCATGCGGTGACGCCGATGCTGCGTACCTTCTCAACGCATCCCACGCCATCTCGAGCCGGTTGGCGAACAGCGACGGCACCCCCAATCTCGCCGCGCTCAACGACCCGACCACCAAAACGGCGGCGTTCGGCATGAAGCGCGTGTCGTCCCCCGCATTGCAGGTATCGTCGGCCACGGGCAGCGCGACCGTGAACCTGGGTTTCAGCATCTTCAACGCCCAGTCGGAGGGCCAGGGCAACGACGCTGAATACGATCTGCCGGAAATCACCGACGTCACCCCGTCGCTGGACAAGACCTTCAGCCCCGCCGAGGTGGCACCAGGGCAGCCGTCGATACTGACGCTCACGATCACCAACACGTCAGACCTGCTGGAAAAGGACGACTGGTCGTTCACGGACACCCTACCGGCCGGCCTGACGGTGGCCGCACCAGCCTCGACGACCTGCAACTCGGTGGACTGGCAAAACGCCGGCCCGGACTTGATCGCCACCCCTGGTGGTTCGACGGTTACGCTGCAGGGCACTCTGGGTGACGGCGAAGCCTCCTGCACGGTGACGGTACCCGTGGTTTCCACAAATACAGGGGCCGTCTATACCAACGACGCCTCGAATATCACTCGGGGCGCGGGTTCGGCCTGCGCGAACCTGGACCCGGCCACCGAGGGTCCCTGCGGTTTGTTGCCGCCCACCCCGGCCCAGTTGACGGTGAAGCCCGCCAGCGTCATGTATGACTCCAACTTCCCTGCCGATGCGTTGCAGACCGCCGGCACGGTGCCGGTCGACGGCACCGGCTATGCCGTGGCGGGTTCAGACGCCGCCGCCGCTGGTGACGCCACCTCGGCGACAGTCCAAGGCAACGTGGGCGATACCACGACTGCCCCCGTGGGTAGCCCATTGAGCGTCAGTGGTTACCGCTTCATGGGTTGGAACACCGCACCCGACGGCTCGGGCACCATGTACCAAGCGGACGGCACATTGCCGATCACCGCCGATGAGATCGCGCAGAACGCGAACAACCCCAGCACCGACCCGACAGCCAACCCGTACGCGGTGTGGTTGTACGGGGTGTGGGCACCCGAAACGCCGAACGTGCAGGTTGCCAAGTCTGTCGCACAGACCGAGGTGCCCAATGGTGCGGAGATCGACTACGCGATCACCGTGACGAACCCCGAATTCGACAGCGCCTCAACCAACTTGGCAGGCCCAGCCACCAATGTGGTGGTGACGGACCCGGTGCCCGCCAACACCACATTTAGCAGCGCGTCCATCGACGCCGCCACGACGGCCAGCGGCATCGCACCGGCCTCCACCATCACAGCCGGCCCGCCATCTTGGACGATCCCGACGCTCGGCGTGGGTGAACAAGCAGTATTCGACATCAAGGTGATAGCCGATGCCACCGGCCCCACGGCTAGCCTGGTGTACGCCAACAACACGGCCAGCGCTTCTTGGACGGATCCAAATGACGGCACGCCCAATAGCACCGACTCGCCCCAGGTACAGACGCAGATCGACGTCCCCTCCATCGAGGTTGCCAAGACCGGCAGCATCGATACGACCACCATGGTCGGCGGCAGCGCGGTGGCTGGCCAGACGCAGATCAATTACACGGTAGTGGCCACCAACACTGGCAATGCCAGCTTGACCGACGTGACGATTGCCGACCCCAAGGTATCGGCTTGGACGTCTTGCACCCCTGCCGCGCCTACGACATTGGCACCTGGTGCCACCATCACATGCGACGGCAAATACACCTTGACGCAAGCCGACATCGATTCCACGCAGGTAGTCAACACAGCCACCGCCACGGGCACCCCCCCGGGGTGCGCGACAGGCGATTCGTCTTGTCAAGTAACCGGTGACGACACGATCACCACCAATATGACGCTGGCACCGGCGATCACCGTCGTCAAGGTTGGCCTGATCGACCAGGGGACGCTGACCGATGGTTCCGCAGTCGCCGGTCAAACCAAGATCGACTACTCGGCCCAGGCGACGAACACTGGCAACACCACGCTCAGCCATGCCTCGGTGACAGACCCCATGTCCGCGCAAATGCCCGATTGGGTCTGCGACAAGACCGATGCCACACTGGCACCGGGCGACAAGATCACCTGCACCGGCACATACACGTTGACCCAAGCCGACATCAATGCCGGAACGGTTGCCAACACGGCCACAGCCGATGGAAAGGACCCCGCCGGCACAGATGTCACCAGCGATGACCCCATCACCACGGAGGTGCCACAGGGCCCAGCGATCACCGTCAAGAAGTCGGCCACACCAGACGATGCCGCCCACTTCGCCGTCGGCCAAGTCATCACCTACACCGTCACAGCCACCAACACCGGCAACGTGACACTATCCAACGTCAACGTATCCGACCCGCTGCTACCCGCCCTGACCTGCGACAAAACCACACTCGCACCATCCGAGACGTCAACCTGCACGGGCACCTACACGCTAACACAAACCGACGTCGACGCCGGGTCACGAGCCAACACCGCAACCGGCAAAGGAACCGACCCCACCGGCACCCAGGTAACCGACGACGACACCGTCACGATCCCCAGTGCAAGCAGCCCCGGGATTACCGTAGTCAAGGTCGGCCTGATCGATCAGGGTACGCTGACCGATGGTTTCGCCGTGGCCGGTCAAACCAAGGTCGACTATTCCGTCCAGGCCACCAACAGCGGGAACGTCACGCTGACCAACGTGTCGGTGACCGACCCAATGTCCGCGCAAATGCCCGATTGGGCCTGCGACAAAACCGATGCCACACTGGCACCGGGCGACAAGATCACCTGCACCGGCACATACACGTTGACCCAGGCCGACATCGATACCGGAACGGTTGCCAACACGGCCACAGCCGACGGGAAAGACGCCAAGGGCCACGATGTGACTGGCACCGACACCGTCACCGTCGACGAACCGCAAAACCCGGCTATCACGGTCGTCAAGACCGGTAAGTTGACCGGCGGGTCCACAGCGGGTGCGACCATCGCCTACACCGTCACCGCCACCAACACCGGCAACGTCACTTTGACCGATGTCGTTGTGACCGACGCATTGGTTCCGGCTCTGTCCTGCGACAGGACCACCCTGGCGCCATCCGAATCAACCACCTGCACGGGCACCTACACCGTCAAACAGTCCGATGTCGATGCGGGGCAGGTTGTCAACACCGCGAGCGTCGATGCCAAAGACCCTGCCGGTGGAGATGTGACAGGCCATGGCGACGTCACAACCGATCTGAACTTCGCGCCAAGTCTCGACGTCGTCAAGAGCGGCGCGTTGGCCGATGATGCCAAGGCCGGTCAGTCCGTCAACTATCAGGTGGTGGCCACCAACACCGGGAATGTCACCTTGACCAATGTGACGGTGACGGACCCGAAGGTGACGGGGCTGGTGTGCGGCGGCAATGGGGTGCTGATCCCGGGCGCCTCGATCACCTGCCAGGGCAGCTATGTGCTCACGCAGGCCGATGTCGATGCCGGCTCGGTGGTCAACACTGCCACCGTCCACAGCAAAGATCCTTCAGGTGCCGATGTCGGCGGGCAAGACACCGTGACTGTCGACGTTCCACCAGCGCCATCGATCAGCCTCGCCAAGTCGGCTACCCCAGATGATTCGGCCAACTACACTTTGGGCCAGGTGATCACCTACTCGTTCGTTGCGACCAACACGGGCAACGTGACCCTGTCCGGGGTGACGGTGACCGATCCGCTCGCAGGGTTGTCGCAGGTCGCCTGCCCGACCGCCGCATCGGCCTGGATGTCCGGTCAGGTAGGCGTTCTAGCCCCTGGTGACCAGGTTGTGTGCACCGCCACATACACGCTGCAACAGTCCGACATCGACGAGGGTCGACTAGCCAACACGGCCACCGCGACGGGTACCCCGCCCACCGGCGCCGATGTGACGGGCCAGGATTCCTTGACATTGCCGGAAACCCAAGTCGCCGCGCTGACCCTAGTCAAGACGGCCGCCACAGTTGATGGTGCGGACGCCGCCAAAGCGGGCGCCAACCCTGGGGCAACCATCAACTACACGCTGACGGGCACAAACACCGGAAATGTCACTTTGACCGACGTGGTCATCACCGACGACATGTCCTTGGGCGACTGGACATGCGACCATGGCGCCACCGACCCAATCCTGCCGGGAATGACAGTGACGTGCACCGGTAGCTATGTGGTGCCGGCGACGGGCGTGACGAGTGTCGTCAACAACGCGACCATCACCGGTCAACCGCTCGACCCGAACAGTCCGACCCCCAAGCCGGTGAACGCCACGGTGACCGTTCCGGTGCATCAGCCCCCCACGGCGACGCCTCAGACCGATTTGATCACCGTCTCAACAGACACGGGTTCGTCGACGACGTCGGCCGTCCTCGACGGCGCCCCACAACCCGGCAGCGCGCCGATCAACTACGCGCTGACCACCATGGGGCCGGTCACGGCATTGTCCGGTGACGCGTCGGCTGTCACAGTGACGATCGACCCGGCCACCGGCAAGATTACAGTCACATCCACCCAGCCCGGCGTCTACGAGATACCGGTGACATACACCGACGCCAACGGCATGACCGTGACGATCACGCACCAAGTCACTGTGATCGCGCCGGATGCGGCCACGACGTCGGCCAACGCGAACAAGCTGCTGGCCGGCCGGCCCGTGTCGATCCCAGTGTTGATCGACGACGGCAGTGGCTCCGGCTTGACGGTGGCCGGCAACACCCCACCAGCCAATGGCACCGTGACCGTCAACCCGGACGGCACGCTGACCTACACGCCGAACCCAGGCTATTCGGGGCCGGATAGCTTCACCTACACCGCCCAAGACGGCCACGGCGACCAGGCCGTCACGACAGTGAAGCTGATGGTGACGCCCGTGGCCAGCCCTGATTCGGGGACTACGAAGGTGGACACGCCGCTGGTCATACCGGGAACCCAGCTGCTGGGCAACGACTCCGGCACCGGTTTGACGATCCGATCCGTCCCGGCCGCCGGCGAAGCCGGCTACCCCGCCAATGGCAAAGTGACTCGCGACTCCACCGGCGCGGTGACCTACACGCCAAACCCGGGGTACTCCGGGCCGGATAGCTTCACCTACACCGCCGTCGACCAGTTCGGTCAGCCCGTCACCACGACCGTCAACATAATGGTCACACCGTCTGCCAACCCCGACCAGATCACCGTGCCCTACAACAGCACCGACAACGTGGTCAACGTCACGGGCAACGATCGTGGAACCAAACTGGTGCCCGTCAGCGTACCCACCAAGGGTGACCCCGGCGCTCCGGCACATGGCAGCGTGAAAATCGTCAACGGCCAAGTGCAATACACCCCCGACGCGGGGTACACCGGCCAAGACACCTTCACCTACACCGTGAAGGACGCGTCCGGGCAACTGACAACCTCGACCGTGACGATCACCGTCACCGCCGCGCCGATCCCAACCTATGTGGCACAAACCGGTGGCACACCTAGCCCCACCAATCCCTGGTGGGGGTTGGTGATCCTTCTGGCGGCAATTGGTATCGCCATCGGGACGATTGGATTCCGCAACCGGTACAACTCGTGAACCGGGCGCGCCGACGGCGGGTCGAGGTGCGAGAATAGCACGGTGAAATATGCGTTGCTGGTGGTGTGTGCCGGCCTGCTGTTTGGAACGACTGGCACCGCCCGCGCCTTGGCGCCGACGGCGGCCAGCTCGCTGTCGGTGGGCTCGGCCCGTCTGGCGTTCGGCGGTCTGCTGCTCGGCCTCGTCGGCCTGATCGCCCACCGGGTGCGCACCGGTCACTGGCCGCGCACCCGCCCCACACTCGGGGCCGGTGTCGCGGTCGTGGTTGGCGCGGGCGTGGTCATGGCGTACCAGGCCGTGTTCTTCAACGGCACGCGCAGCAACGGCGTCATGGTGGGCACCATGGTGGCGCTGGGCTCCGCCCCGATGCTGGCCGGGCTGATCGAGTGGCTGGTGCTGAAGCACCGCCCCGGCATTTTCTGGCTGATCGCCACCGTCATCGGCGTGGCCGGCGTGGTGGCGCTGTCGTGGTCGTCGGGCAGCCAGGATATCGTCCACCCATTCGGTGTATTCGAGTCGCTGGTGGCTGGCGCCTGTTTCGCCGTTCTGGCCGTCTGTGTGAAATGGCTGCTGCTTCACGGTTGGCACCCGCTGGATATCGCCGCGTCCGTCATGGCCGTCGGTGCCTTGATGGCCATACCGGCGCTGGCACTGACTGACGCCCACTGGGTGGTCACGGGACGCGGCATCGCCGTCGTCGCCTGGCTGGCCGTGGTGACGATGGTGATCGCCTACGCGCTGAACGTCGCCGGCATGGCCGGCACATCGGCCGCCGCTGCCACGACCCTCAACCTTTCCGAACCGGCAACCGCCACAATCCTCGGCATTGTTTTGCTGGGTGAGCACCTGACTTTGCTGCGGGCGCTCGGCATTGCGGCCATCGCCGCCGGGGTGCTCATCCTCGGCTTGACGGCCAAGTCGCCGCCGTCCATCAGCGACGAAACCATCGAGGACGAGGACGCCGAAATTGCGGCCAACCGCATCCAACTCGGCATTTGAGCGAGCCGTTCACACAACCGTTACGCTACATTTCCGCTTGCCACCACACGATTCGAACATCGCGACCGCAATACCCGCCCACCTATCCGGCAAAATGCCCGCCCCACTATTGACAAGAAGACCGTGAGGTGTATCGTTATGGATGTTTGGCGGGCCGCCCGCAACAAAAAGTTGGGAGACTTTTCGGGTGGTTGCCAAGCCGAAGAGGGAGAGTCTTCGAATATGGAACATGAAAGGGAGAATCATGTACCAGGCATTTTTGGGTGGAAAACAACCGTTCGCCAAATCACCGCACCGTAATAAGTTTGTGGCGACGGCCGCCGCGTTTGCCTTGGCGGTTGCCGCCCTGACAGCAGCGGTCGGTACCCCTCAGGCGCAGGCCGCCGGCAACCCGGGAGTTCCCCAGCCGGGAAGTGTGATTTACGTGGAGGACTTCGCCTCTGCGGGTTCGGGCGCTACAGATGCGACCAACGCGGCCATCCCAATCGAGAGTTACACCAGCGCGGCCGGCATATCCTATTTTTCCGACCCAATCTGGAAGTCATTGACCCCGGCAAGCCCGCCGAACGTGTGCGATGGCCTGATCGTCAATCTGAATTCGCCGGACGGCTGTGCAAATACGGGCCCCACCGTGGCCCCTGATGTCTGGGCACGCCTAATGACTATGGCGCAGGCATTGGGCAGGTTCGAGGGCCAAGCCGATCCCGCTTCCAACCAAGTGGTGATGGCTTACACGCAAGCGGCTCCCAGCGTGAACTTCGCCGGCGCGGTATTGTCGACTAACCCCGCCAGCAATTCGATCACTGGCATCACGGGGCACTTCTACACCACGTCCGTGAACTACGCGGAAATGAACTGCTCCACCGGCCATGCCTATCTGACCGATTTGTTGCTGGACGATGGCAGCACCAGCCTCACGATACCGCCACAGATACCGCAAGCAGATCTGGAGGCTTCGTCCGCTACCTCGTCCCCCATCGGTATCGACCCCTGCGCCACCGCCGACGCCGCGTATTATCTGGTGCAAGGCGCGAACGATTCGACTTACACCATTGGCGCCCCAGTCGGCCTGGCACGGCTGAACAATCCGAATGCCACCAACACCATTGCCGATAATGGCATCAACACAGGACGTCAATTCGCTGTCGCCTTGAAGCGGGTATCGTCCCCCGCGCTGCAGGTGACGTCTACCACCCCAAGCGCCACTGTGAATCTGGGTTTCAGCATCTACAACGCTCAAGCCACCGGCCTGGGAAATGACGCGGAATACGACATGCCGCAGATCACCGATGTCAGCCCGTCGTTGGACAAAGCCTTCGTGCCTGACGTAGTTACACCAGGGCAAGTATCGATGTTGACCTTCACGATCACCAACACGACAGATCTGATGGAGAAGGACAACTGGTCGTTCACCGACACCCTGCCAACCGGCTTGACGGTGGCCGGCGCTGCTTCCACCACTTGCGACTCGCTGGATACGGCGGTCGATGGCCCAGCGGCACACGGACCACAGCTGACGGCCGTAGCGGGCAGTTCGACTGTGACGATCATGGGCTCGCTGAGCGCAGGCGAGAAATCCTGCACCGTAACGGTGCCGGTGGTCTCATCAGCCAAGGACGTCACCTTCATGAACGACGCGTCGAACATCACACCCGGCCCGAGTGCGGCCTGCGCCGACGTGCCAGATGGCACCCAGGGACCGTGCGGTTTGCTGCCGCCTGACCCGGCCACTTTGAACGTCGTCGCCCCGCCGTCGGGCGACCCGCAGGCGGATATTCGAATAGTCGGCCAGCCGGCGTCATTCGACCCGTCCGAGGCACACCTGGTGCCAAGCTCCGGCGGCAAGGGGACGGGCTTCGACCTGTCGAAGACCACCGTGGACAAAAGTCATTTGCCGCCGACGGTGACCGTGACTGTCGACCCGAAAACCGGGATCGTGACCGCGGTTGGGTCGGCACCCGGCGTTTACCCGATCCCGGTGTCCTTCACCGACAAAAACGGGTTCACAGTGACGGTCGTCGACACGCTGACCGTGGTCGCTCCGGTTCGGAAAGCCGGGCCAACCCAGACACCCAGCCCGGTGAAAGCTCCGGCCGCACCGGCCAACCCAGGTAGCTCAGCTGACACCGGTGGCACGGTGACGAACGCCGCTTCACTTGTGCCCATGCTGGCCATCGTTTTGTTGGCTGCCGGCATCTCCGCAGCGGCGTGGCGCCGTCGGGCCGAACGCGCCGAATAACACAAACCACTGGTCGGCGCACTTCCATTGCCGACCAGATCTAGAGGCCACCTATCCCTGTCGCTGGCCTCACCCTAAAAGGCGATACCCCCGCACCGCTGGCCTCCACACTCCGGGCCAAGCGGGCGGGGGCATTGCCTGTCATGGCTGGGTTTGAAGCTATCGAAAATGAAGACGTCGAAATCGCCGCGAGCAGCGTCCAGGTCGACCTGCGAACGGATCGTCCAGGCAACCATCGCACACCGCAGTATCGCCCGCCACGCCCTGACGGTGAAACGGTCGGCCTGCTGCCACTCGTAGGCAATGAAATCGGGCCAGGTGAACTTGTTGAACACCATGTTTATCAGGCATGCATCAAGAAGCCGATTACCGGTGCCGTCCTCCTGGAAGCCGCCAGACAATTGGCCACGCAGCACACCCCGGCGATGACGTCTGAACCAAAGCAGCACCCGCGGATCAAACGATTCGACGCAATACCGACCGCGATAGCGGGCCAGCTGATCCGCCGTTGCCTGGCACGTCTCAGCCGTCCGATTCGACTGTTTCACTTCGACGACCAGCGGCACCAGCCCGTCAATCACCGCCAGCACCTGGGTGAACAACGGCACCGTTTGATCGGACACCAACACCCGCCTGGTGCACAGCTCCGCGTAGGTGAGATCGGCAATATCGACGTCCTCACCACATATGCGCTGCAAACCGTCATCATGGGCGACGACAAGCTGCCCGTCCTTTGTCAGGCGGACGTCCAACTCGATGCCATAGCCGGCATCGACCGCCCGCTGAAAAGCGGCCAGTGTATTTTCGGGATAACCCCGGGCATTGTCGAACAGGCCGCGGTGCGCAATGTATTGACGCTTGAAGTCAGCCATCGCCTGCTGACGGGGCCTGATCACTGTTTGACCTCCGAATTGGCATACCGGTCACGGGGGGCGTCAGGCTCGTTGTTGTCCATGGCCAGAATCCGGAAAGCCAGTGTGTCTTCCTGCGGCGTTGGTTCCTGCCACTCTTCTTCAACTGGAATCTCGACGACCGGCGCACAGAACTCCAGCATCATCGCCAAAACTTCGTCCTTGACCAAGTCCTGGTGCAGCGCGTGGAAAGCGCCATCGAACTCCTTGAATGTGACATTCGGCCCAGCATTGGCAGCGAATTCGCGGATCGCCCCGACACTGACGATCTGATCGCCCGTGCCGTCCAACAGCAAAGTCGGCAGTTTTATATCGGAGGCATGCGCGATGGCGTATTCGCCGGCATCCAGCACCTGGCTGTAAAGCTTGAACGAAATACGGTCGTGATAAAGCTTGTCCAGCTTCATTCTGGTGGTCTCAGTTACATCCCGTGAAACCGAGTCGATATTCAGGTGGGACGAAATGGTGAAGTTCGGGAACACCTGGCCGGCGAACCTGGCAAACGCCGTGACCGGTTCCGGCATCGGTTTCGCCAAACGCAGCCAGGGCGACTCAATAACCAGGTTGGCATACGGACGCTGACTGATTCGCTCGGCATAGTTGGCGACGATGTTGCCGCCCATCGACAGTCCCGCCAATGTCACGGGCAACCCTGGGTACCAATTGGCGATGCGGCGCCGGATGTCGCTGATATCGGTCAACAAATTGACGTACCGAGCCACCCCCCAGGCCCGCTTGCGGTCTTCCACCGTCTTGTCGGGCATTTCGCCATGCCCCCGCTGATCATGAATGACGAACACCACGCCGTTGTCCGCAAAGTACTGCCCGAGCTTGCCGTACATACCGATGTGCTCGCCAAACCCATGGACGAATTGCATGACAGCGACAGCTTGGCCGTCAGGCTCGAACCGGGCCACCTGGATCAATTCCCCGTCGGCCATGCAAATGGTTTCTGTTGCCGTTTTCATCTGTGATTCTCCACTCCACAACGCTGGTGATAACACCGACAAATTCTACAACGGTTGACGGCACAGGACCTCTGACCACCCCGTATCGACCCGGCATGGCAGTCGGGTTGTAGCCGGCCCCGAGCGCACCGACACCCCGCCCAGTGACTGCCCACCGGTAGACTTGACGTATGAACCAGTCGGAGAGCCCTTGGTGGAAAACCGCCGTCTTTTACCAGATCTATCCTCGCAGTTTTCAGGATTCCAATGGTGACGGGTTCGGCGACATCCCGGGTATCATTTCGCGGCTGGACGAGCTGGCCGCACTTGGGGTGGGGTGCCTTTGGCTGTCGCCGCTGTACCCGTCACCGGATGCCGACAATGGCTATGACATCGCTGACTATTGCGCCATCGACCCGCGTTACGGCACGCTGGATGATTTCGACGAATTGGTGCGCCAGGCCGGTGCCCGCGGTATCCGCGTCATCATGGATTTGGTGGTCAACCACACCTCGGACGAGCACCGGTGGTTTGAGGCCAGCCGGCGGCGCCAGGAACCTTACAGCGACTATTACATTTGGCGACCGGCCGGGCCGGCGGGGGCGCCGCCCAACAACTGGACGGGCTTCTTCATGGGCAGCACCTGGGAGTGGGACCCGGTGCGTGGGGAGTATTATTTGCACCTTTTCGACAAGAAACAGCCCGATCTGAACTGGAACAACCCGGCCGTGCTGGCCGAAATCGAGGATGTGCTGCGTTTTTGGCTCGACCGGGGTGTGGCCGGATTCCGTTGCGACGTCATCACCTGCCTTTTCAAAACGTCGTTCGACGACGGCAAAGGCCTGCCGATAGTCCGTGGTATCGAGCACTACAAGACACAGCCCGGGCTGCACGACATACTGCGGGCGCTGCGCCGCGACGTTCTCGACCCCTACGGTGCTTTCACGGTCGGCGAAGCCGCCATGGTGACGCTGGACGAAGGCCGCGAACTGACCGACCCCAGCCGAGGCGAGCTTGACTTGATCTTCTACTTCAACCACCTGGAGGTCGATCATCTATTCTCCAAGTACGGCCCGAAACCATTCAGTGCCAAGGAGTTGATGCGCCGACTGACGGTTTGGCAGCAGGGCCTGCACTGGAACGCCCTGTACCTTGAGAACCATGACCAGCCCCGCATCGTCAGCCATTACGGCAACGACCAGGGCAATTGGCTGCGCAGCGCCAAGTTGTTCGCCGTCCTGCTGATGACGCTGCGCGGTAGCCCCTTCATCTATCAGGGGCAGGAAATCGGCATGACCAATTTCGATTTCACATCTATCGACGAATTGAACGACGTCGAGAGCCGAAACACCTATGCCATGTTCGGACGCATCGGCATTCCGCAGGCAGGACGTTGGGCGATGATCCGCCAGGCCTCCCGCGACAACGCCCGCACGCCGGTGCAATGGGATGCCACCGACGGAGCGGGTTTCACGACTGGCACACCGTGGCTGCGCATCAACCACAACGCGCAGTTCATCAACTATGCCGCCCAAGAGAACGATCCAAAATCGGTGTTGGGTTTCTACCGTCAAATGGTGAAACTGAGGGCCGGCTCGCCGACCCTGCTGGAGGGCGATTTCACGCCGGTCTTCGCGGATCGAACCTTGATGGTTTTCCGGCGGGAGTCGGCCGGAGAGGCTGGCGTCACCGTCTACCTGAACATGAGCGACCACGCCCATGCTTTGAACAGCTCGTGGGCCGCCCCCCTGCTCGGTTGCGGCACAACCCACACCTGTCTGGCATCCAATACCGACCGCCGCCGGTTCACCGGGGCACTGGTGGCCTGGGAAGCGGTGGTTGTACAGGACGCCGGGTAGTCGGCTGGCGGCCACTTCAACCATCACAGGTAGCTCACTGATTTATCAAAGAGTCCCGTCAGGCTGGGTGTGTTGTTCTGATGTAGTCGATCGATAGGCAGCTACCGTGTCAAAGCACTCGTCGCCCCACTCCAGACGTCAGACCGTCACGTCTCGGAGCCGCGCGACAGCGGCACCTTTGGTTGGGCTGGTCGCCTGGGAAGCCGCGATGGCTGCGATAACGGTGGGCTGGTGGTGGGCCACCACGTCAGCTGTCAGTGGGCTGGGCTCAGTCGTCATGGAGGCCGCACGGCTGAGCGGCTTCCTTTCCGGGCTGGCCGTGATCAGCCTCGTCGTGCTGGCCGCTCGCATCGGGCCATTGGACCAGGCGCTGGGCAGCGAGACACTGTACCGCTGGCATGGCTGGCTCGGTCGCTACGCCGTGATAATGATCCTGATTCACTTCGTGTTGGTGACGGCTGGTTACGGAATGGCCGACAAGACCGGGGTAATCGCCACATTGTCCTTGTTCTTGATCGACCCCAATCTGCTGCTGGCCTTCGTCGCCGTGCTGGCATTGATCGTCATCGGCTTGGTCAGTGGCACCGCTCTGCGGCGCAAGCTGTCGTACGAAGCGTGGCAGGCCATGCACGTCGTCACCTACGCGACGATCCTCCTCGCGTTGCTGCACCAGGTGTCGACTGGGGCGCAGTTCCTCGACCACCCCGTGGCGTCGGCCCTGTGGACGCTGGCCTACATCGTGCCCGTGGCGGTGCTACTCACCAACCGCCTGGCCCGTCCGGTGCTCATGAACCTGGCCCACCGCTTCGCCATCACTGCCGTCGTCAGCGAGGGCAACGACGTCTACTCGATCTACATCGGCGGTGTTGGCCTGCAGGGACTGGATGTGCGAGCCGGCCAATACATAAGGGTCCATGCCGACGCCCCGGGGCTGCGCTGGGCATCCAACCCCTACTCCCTGTCAGCCCCGCCCTGGAACGGCCAATGGCGCATCACCGTCAAGGCTTTGGGCGGCGAGTCCAGCCGTCTGGTCAGCCTGCCCGTTGGCACCCGCTTGTGGATCGAGGGTCCGCTCGGCGGCCTGACGCTCGACCAGAACGGCACTCGTCCGGTTGTCTTGGTGGCCAGCGGCACCGGGGTGACGCCGATCCGGGCCCTGGCTGAAGCCGCCCTGGTGCAGCGACCGAAAGCGCCCGTGGTCGTCATCCAGCGCGTCCGGCGACCCGGTGAACAGTTGTTCGCCAGCGAGTGGGCCGGGCTGGCGAAATGGGCCAAGGGACGCCTGACAGTCCATCTGCGGGCCGGGCCGCGAACCGAGCCAGGCAACCAGGTCGACGCGGTGATGCTGAGGCGCGTCGCCCCATGGATCGCCAGGGCAGATGTCTATGTCTGCGGGTCGGCTGACCTAGCCGAATCAGTGCGGACGGCGGCTCTGGGCTGCGGGGCGGCCAGCGTTCGTATCGAGTCGTTCGGCTGGTAAGGGAGCCCCATGACGCAAGCCATTTTCCGGGTCGCCACCGCCACAGCGGGGTCGGCCATCGCCGTGATCGCCCTGATCGGGGCCAAGGCCGCCACCGGCACTGACGCGGCCGCAGAGCCGACCGTCGCGGCTAGCCCGTCCCCGTCGGCGGCCCCCGTCCCGGCCAACCCGTCAGCGACACCGCAATCGCCCACCGGCGACGGCATATTCACTGGCGATACCTCGTCGACGCGATACGGGCCCGTCCAAGTGGAAATCACTGTGACGGGCCGAAGCATCAGCGACATACGCGTCATCCAGTGCCCTACCGCCAGCCGACGCGATCAAATGATCTGCCAGCAAGCCTTGCCCTACCTGGTGAACCAGTCTCTGGCGGCGCAGAGCGCCAATGTCGACGCCGTCAGCGGCGCCACCTTTACCTCAGATGGCTACAAACAGTCGCTGCAATCAGCCATTGACAAGGCCGGTCTTTGACCGTCCCACCGTGTGTCTGGGCCACCAGACAAGGTCGCACCGTGGTCGTAGTTTAAGGGGACCCCGGGGGGTTGACGACAACGGCCACTGGTAACATAGATCCGGTTGCTCGCCTTGGGGCTACAAGGCGGTCATGTGTCTAGTGGGTAGTTCAGATGGTAGGGAGAGACCGTCATGAAGCAGAGTTATGTTCACATCAGCGCGCCTGCAGTGGGCGCGGCCACGGCCGTTGCAAGCCGTGTTGCAAGTGCACCACCCCACCGGTGGGTCATCAATTCGATGGGCACCTCGTTTTCGCTAGCGATACTCGGTACGGTGCCGACTGAAACTGAAACCTTGGTGGCGGCCATAAAGCGCGACTTCGCCCAAACCGAGTCGCGTTTGTCGGTGTTGCGTCCCGACAGCGAGATCAGCCAATGGCAGCATGGACGCCTACGCGATGGCCAGTTGAGCGTTGAAACGCGCGAGGTCATCGCCGCCTGTGATCTGGCCGAGGAGATCACCGGCGGACTGTTCTCAGCTCAGCACACCGGGCAATACGATCCCACCTGCTATGTGAAAGGCTGGGCCCTGGCGCGGGCGGCTCGTCGACTGGACGATGCCGAGGTCGGTTCCTACTATCTCAACTGTGGCGGTTCCATCATCGCCTGCGGCGATGGCCCCGACGGTGCCCCCTGGCGGCTCGGCGTCGCCCACCCCTACCGCCAAAACGAGTTGGCCACCGTTATCACCGCGCCGGCTGGAGACAGGCACCCGATCGCTGTGGCGACGTCGGGCACCCGCCCGCACGACAGCCACATCTACAGCGCCTTTGGCGACTGGCACCCCACGCGGTCAACCGTCACGGTTGTCGGGCAACATATCGCATTGGTGGACATGGCGGCCTCCGCCGCGCTGGCCGCCGGCTATCAGGGCTTCGAGGCCTCCCGTGAACTGATCCGTCACCTGGGCTTGGATGCCTTCGGCTTCGACGAAAATCGGCACCTTTGGTGGACGGACGGCATGCCCAGGTATGCGGCGCTGCCCGGCGCCCAGTGGGCGTCTGAGACACCCGCCTAGTGTGCTGTAACAGAATTAGGTTCACGTTCGGGCGTGCCGGGCGGGATGGATGGCAAGGCGGAGGAGGGAGCGATAGTGGGCTATCGTGACCGACGACAACGAAGTCAGGCGCCCGAT
>Ga0123357_10003506_pt1 | contig 18037 bp, 14 predicted proteins | sample TergutEmb28metaG_FD_89873 | JGI IMG/M metagenome (GOLD analysis project Ga0123357, IMG submission 89873) | Embiratermes neotenicus P4 segment gut microbial communities from Petit-Saut dam, French Guiana - Emb289 P4 | ecosystem: Host-associated > Arthropoda: Insects > Digestive system > Gut ... | reverse complement strand
ATATAGCCCACTCTTTCTTTAGACATTCCTAGCCTACCTGCTATCTGCTTCTGGGTGATATGGCGGTCATGCTTGATCAGTTCATCAACCTGTTTTTGATGCTTGTCATCTGCCATGGAAACCGGCCTTCCACTGCGAGGTTGGTCAACAATATTGGCACGACCTGGTTCACATTCACGAAATTTAATGGCCCAAAGATTTACTGTAGTTCTGTTAACAGTGTTTTTCACCATGCACAGCCTGTAAACGGCGATGAATTTCAGCTGGCATTACGTTTTCAGCACTTAAAAATTCAGTCACTGCACATTGCTTCAATCTCGTTGATATACCACCATAACATAACTCCATACTAACATGCACTGTTTTAGAACTGGTATAGAGAAAGGAATGAAACTTTGCACCGCTGTGCAGGAGGGTTGTGGCTACAAGGACACACTGCACACGCTTCACTACTTTGCTCTGTTGGCAATATTTCACTGTGTGCATTACTTATCAACCACTCCACGTATATGATCAGTAGTTGACCTGTTGTGTCAAAATCCACCTCGATGATCCCCAATAATTTCCTCTGGATATGGTGTTAACCTTGACAGCAGGATGTTGAATAAAATTTTGTACATAGTTGACACAAGTGATATGTCTCTATAATTACTACAGTCTCTTTTATTACTCTTCTTATAGACAGGTACAATAATCAACCCTTTCCACTCTTGAGGCAATTCATCCTTATTGTAAATGGAATAAATAAGTTCATGGATCTCAGAGCGAATTGTTCTACCCACTGCTTTAATTGATTCTGCTGGGATTTGATTAGTACCTGGTGATTTGTGTCTTTCTAGCTTTTCAATAGCCATCTCAACCTCAAAGGCACTTGACTGATGGACTAGTGGTTTTGCTGTATGTAATACTGTCTGCCGAACATGATTAACCCCATGTACATTCAATAGCTGAGAGAAATGGTTCCTCCTCCTAGCCAAAGTACTGTGGGATTTGTTAACCAAATCACCTTTCTCATCCTTTCTATATTAGCTCTAGGATGGTAACCCTTCTTGTAGTCACTGATGCCCCTATACAAGTCTGTGATATTATCTTACTGTTAGTGTCAAGTTCATTAATTTTAGCTTTCAGATATTTCTTCATTTTCTTCCTGCATTGTCTACTAGCTTCATGTCTTACACTGCTTATATTATCTACATTGCTTTGGTTTGGAGCCTGTAACCATTGCATTTTAGTCTGCTTCCTTTGATCCAAAAATTTAAACATTCTTCATCAATCTATGCTTAATGCTGCTTCAATTCATACAGACCTAGACTCTCTTACACAGAGGTTTTGATGTTTTCCCAAGCCCTATTTATGTCCTCGCTGTCACTTTAAGTTCTCCAAACCTGCACACCTCTTTGATATGTGAATCTGATATTTTTTTCTAACCTCCAGCTCATTTAGCTTCTTGAGATTAAATCTTTCCACATCAATTTCAGTTTAATTTTGTTCATCCGATCCAAAAGGGGGCTGTGGCCCACAGGATATAGAATATGTCAGTTCCATTTAACACACATCAATATGCGTTACAGTATATTATAATAGATAGGAGCAGCCTACAGTAAGATTAAATACAATGCTGCCACTGTAAAAACAGTGGTAGTCAAAAGGGTGACAAATATTTACTAATTCAAACATACATTTCAGTTATATAATTTTATAATATGACACTATTTAAAATTAATTAATAGGTCAACAATTCTCAAGATGAAGCTTAAAAACATAAAAAAAATAGCTAAACAATAATAAAATGAATGAATATACAAGAAAATTTTTCAGGCACATTTAAATTGATTTCTGTTATGGGACAGGTCCTTTATTTGGGAAGGCAGATGATTGAAAACCTTAATTCCAGTATAATATGTTCCCTTCTGATAAACTGACAAGTTGGATACTGGGAAATGTAGATTCAATTTATTCCTAGTATTGATGTTGTGTATCTCAGAGTTCACCTTAAAATAATTCCCATTATCAATCATAAAAAGCGAAAGTTATATATTGAGATTGTAATGATAGTATTCTTAACTTCTTGAAATGTTCTCTACATGAATCTCTGCCTCTTATTGCTACAGTGATTCTAACAACTCTTTTTTGCAGTCTGAAAATAATGTTATTATGATGGGAATTCCCCCAAAATATTAATCCATAAGTCATTATAGAATGAAAATATGAATAATATACCATTTTCAGTGAATCCTGGGACAAAAATGGTTTGACCACTCTCAACGCAAAGCTAGCTGAAATTAATTTAGGTAAAATGGTATCTATATGAGTTTTCCAGGAAAGTGTGTTATCTAACATCAACCCAAGCAATTTTATGTGAATAAAAATCCAACAGATGCAACAGTATGCAGATATTTATTCACTGCAAAACTACTCTACATGTTTCGGGTGTCACAGCACCAAACAATTTTGTGTTGTAAACTTTAGGTATTTTCTGATTTTCATACATAATATTAAAATCAGTTGAAGAACTCTTCTTAGTCACAACTTGTATGAAATGCACCTTATCCAAATTTAATAATAATAAGTTAGTATTAAACCATTCCTTTATATCCTGAATTATTTTATTAACACTTTTTTCAAAATTTGAAGGATTAGGGTTAGTGATGATCATACCAGTGTTATCTGCAAATAATACAATTTTAGAATTGTTATTTGGGGTAGGTCATTAATATAAAGCAGAAAAAGTAATGGACCAGGTATTGATCCTTGAGGTACACCTTGTGTTATTTCACCCCAATCTGAGCATGAGCTAGAGGAATAATTATTCAAAACCACTCTTTGATATCTACCTTTAAGATAAGATTTAAACAGTTTGTAAGTTATTCCTGTTATTCCATAAAACTCTCATTTTGTTAGTAATATGTTGTGATTAACGCAATCAAAAGCCTTCTATATGTCGCAAAAGATGCCTCCAACCGTCATTCTGTTACTGAGCGCATTTAATATATTGTCAATTAGTTTATATGAGGCCTTTTCTGTTGATGAGGAGGTTCTAAAACCGAAATGTTCAACAGCTAAAATATTATTGGTCTCAATATGTTTTAATAGTCTGTCATATATAATTCTTTCAAAGACTTTGGAGAACGAGGTTAGTAAAGAAATTTGTCTGTAATTGGCTATGTTTTCCTTATCTCCTTTCTTTAATAAGGGTTTTATTATAGCTTATTTTAGTCTAGTAGGAAAGGTTCCAGATGGCATAGACTTACTACATATTAACTCAAAGAGAACTAATAAAAGGAGTACTAATCTTTAATATCTTTGTTGATACCTCATCATAGCCAAGGGATTCCTTTGTTTTTAAGGAGTTAATAATTTTTTCACTTTCTTTAGGTGGCATATTTTTAAACTTTATACTAAGAAAAGGTTTAGAAAGTAATAGTTTGGATTTTTGTTAATGTTGTGACCTTGTTTGTTGGTGCATCTAACATCTAGAAAAATATTTTCGGTCATTGACAAAAAATATTTATTAAAAGCCTCAGGAGAGTTTTGATAGTTGTTAATAGTTGTAGTTATAAGTCCATTTAGTCTGTTTGTTTCTGCTTTTATAATATTCCAAGTTGTCTTCATTTTATTGGTAGAGTTAATAATTTGATTATTATATATATATATATACGTATATATATATATATATATATATATTTTGCCTTTGAGGGGTTGCACGTGAGAGTAAACTTTCGCTTGTTAAAGTTTTACGATACCATTTGTAGTATTTTTTTTTTTTAAATAACATCATCACTGTCCTTAGTAAGTAAATAAAGACATCTTTTGCGTCTACAGGCAATTCTTATACCTGGTGTTAACCAGGAATTATTGTTACTTCTCTCACTAATTTTACGAGGAGGGAAACTAGTATAAAATATCCTTAGATAGTTGTTGAGAAATAAATTAAACAATACGTCTATATCTACATTTCCATTGTAACCGAAGATACTGTCCCAGGATTTATAACTTAGTCTGGTTTTAAATTCCTCTATTGAATAATTATTTATATTTCTAATAGTATAAATATGATAGTTTTGTAATTGAAGATCTATATTGTTTATTTTTAATAATTGAGCATCATGGTCTGATAATCCATTGTATAGAGGGGAGACAGTAAAATTTATAAATTTATGGGTGTCAGTAAACATATTGTCTATTGCAGTACTGGAATAACCTTGAGATCTAGTGGGGAGATATACTATAGCTGATAAATTATAAGTCAGAAGCACTGCATCAAGTTGTCTTTTTCTATCACTGTCTGTAAGGTGATCTATGTTTACGTCACCTCATATAATGAGCTTTAAGTAAACTTTGTAAAGTGTCTTGATTATATCATCCAGTCTATTAAGAAACAAGTTAAAGTTAAAGTTAAAGACTTCTGTGCTGCTTGTTTACTTACTTCCAGTCTTTCCCTAACTTTTGCAAACACCAGGTAATGATCAGTATCACAGTCATCTCCCCTGAAAGATCATACATTGAGTATATTTGAATGCCATCTCCTATCTATCAATATGTGGTCAATCTGGTTGTAAGTCTTCCCATAAGGAAAGGTCCAGGTATATGTATGAATGTTTCAGTGCAGGAACATTATGCTATTATCAACCAGATTTTTTGATGTGGCAAAGTTTACTATTCTAACATCATTGTTATTACAATCCTGATGTAGACTGTCATTCCCAACCTGCTCTATTTCCTCATAAAAACTGGCTTTTGAATTATCATTTTTCTCCTTTGTTGGTGCACGCTCATTCAAAAGAATGATATTGCACCTGCAACCTCTCAGAACTATGTATGACATTCTGTGATCAGCTACAAACTCTACACTCTTACCTGCTGATACTACTCTGTGGTGTACAAAAAATCCTCTTCCTAATTGATGATTTTTGTGTCCTCTTCCATAGAAAAAATAATTAAGAAACCAATAGTGTATGCCTAAAGTCAAGTGATATGTGTGTGCATGTGTATATGGATAGAAGGAGTAAATGGACAGTCATCTAAATACAAATAGTGTGTGTTGTATGAGGAAGTTGTGTCTGTAGTAATTTATTTGTGTATCATTTGGCTAGTAGACATGTTTTGAGTGTGAAATTTGAAGTTCTCATGGAGGTGTTGCTGAAGATTGTTGTCTTCTGGGATGTGTCGCTGTGTTATTAGGCAAGTAGTTAGTTGATTGTCATTAAAATGTAAAATTGCTGAGGAATTAATGGTGCACTTATGTAGCCATTTACATTAAGTACGTTGTACAGAATTTTATTGTTAGAATATATTTTTGTAACTTACATTTCTAAGTATTTTCAGAATTTCATGTATTGTGCTGTAACTTGCTTTACATCCTTCTTACGAGGATCAGCAAGTCAGCACATACTATGTAATGTTAAAGAGTTGGTTATTAGTGAATTACAGATTAGAAGGGATCTGTAAGGAAGTGGCTGTGGCCTAATTTGGGTTCCCGGCTTTGAACTGGAGGGACTGAAAAATACCACGGAAACCCTTAGGATAACTGGCGTCCAGGTCTCAACCTGGGATATTCCAAAAGTGAAACAGAAGAGCTCAGTAATCATTTGTGATATTTGGAATATGAATGAATAAAATTTGTCAATTAACTGTGTGTGTGTGTTTGTGTGCATGCACGATGCTTGTGCATTTGTGTGTACGTGTGTGTGTGTGTATACGTGTGAATAGTACTCACAAAATTACACTCTTCAAAATCTCTGATTGTTTAGGAGTTCTTCTTCTTCTTGAGGCACTAAAACTTCAGAGAAGTTTTGGCCTTCTCAACGAGTTTCTTCCATTTGGTCCGGTTTCTGATGCATTCCTTCCAGTTTGTTATTTCCATGTTTGTTATGTCGCTCTTTACATCGTCTTCCCTGTTTAGGAGTTAGCATGATAAAATATCCCAGAAGACTTGAACCTTCAACTTACAAGCATTGTAGTGATATATAACAGTGGCTGCTGGTAAATGATTTACAGAATATTTTTTAATGCTGCAGAGATGCTGATGGTGAATGTATTTTTAGCACCAGTGTAAGGACTTTAATCTGTAAAGCTTCTGTGACTGCACCACCACAGCATGTGTTGAAGTTATAATTAGCCCTGCATATTAGGTCATGTTGTTGTGTGTGCATTATGGCTATACTTCCTTGGTCATTCGGTGTGTAGTCAGCCACAATGTACGGTGGGCAAGAGGATTATGTTAAGTTTCTAAGAGATTTAATACCTGTGTCTAAGTTGGAATAAAAATTTCACTCAGGGGTTGAAGATTTGAGGTTATGTAATTAAGGTTTCTGTGTGATTTTGCAGATTGTGAGGAAACTCAAGCCACACGTGACACAGTCAAGTGTGAATCAGCAGATGACCATGTAGCTTCAGGAACAGCATGCACTTCAGTACAGTCTGAACATAAGGAGACTTTGGATGTAGCAAGTAAATCAGCATATTATTCCTACAACATTTTTATATCATTAAGCATTGTATAGCATACACATTTCTCTGCAGCTTAATTCTTTAAAAACTGATTTTTTACTGTTGTTATTTCAATGTATTGGTGTCAGTGTTGACACATTGCACTGTTTCAGGTAACTCTGCTGATGAACAAACTGAACATCATAATGACACTGAAGATGAACTCAAGGAAAGAACACCAGAAAATGCATATGATGTAATAAAGTAAGTCTGTATAAATATGTGGTATTTGATTTGTTTTGTTCTGTTTTGTGAGACTTTTGAAACTTGTGTATTAGATAAGGGATTGGTTACTCAAGAAATGTCATTTCATACCTACTCACCTTTGTCATTAATGGTGAGTAGCAACAAGGCCTGGTTATATGAGTCATACTTCTACAGAAACTATTTTCAAGGCTTGTGTTCTGAAAAATATATTGTCTTTTTTAATATTGTTTCTGATATTGTTGGCCACTGTACTGTTGCCACCACATCAGCGGAACTTTAGTAAGGCAACGAACACTTGGGTCCCTTCCTTTATTGAAGCACTGATTGTAATGATTTACACATAATCACAGGTAAAGAAGAGCAGATTTTATGGATACTGAAAAACGTGGTTTAATTATTTATCTCATTTCCAGCGGATGCTAAAGAACAGTTGGAAAATAAATCAGTCAAATGTAACTTCTAGTTTTCCTGTAACATCTTGCACTTTGTCAATTATTTTTAGCTGTGTGCCACCGTATCCACAGACTGAAGAAAGAACTAATGTCTTTCTGTTAACAGATAACAAAGAAGCATAAAAGTAATTACGAGGGTTATCCAGAAAATAAGTTCTGTTTGCGAATATTGCTTCTGCAGCGCTGCGGTCACAATGGTGTGCATGGGTGCCGAGTTTGTTAATTCTGTGGCAAGGCACGGACACAATTTGCAGACATTCGAACAGTGTTTACGCATTATGCTGTGTGTTTATAATGTTTAAGAAACTAGAGAATCCTGCTGCATGTGAAATGCGGTCTGTAATCCATTTCTTGAAAGCAAAGAACATGACACCGGCTGAAATTCATCATCAACTTTGTGATGTGTATGGAGAACATGCCATGAGTAGTTCAATGGTATGGAGATGGGTGCGACTGTTTAATGAAGGACGCGAAAATGTGCATGATGATCCACAGAGCGGCCAACCGTCTGTGGTGAATGAAGATTTGGTGCGTGCAGTTGAAGAAAAGATTAGGGAGAACAGGTGTTTCACCATTACGCCACTTTCTCTGCATTTTCCTCAAGTTTCACGGTCACTTCTTCACAAAATTGTTTCTGAGGTCAAAGAAGCCATTACCACTTGCTTTGCATCGCAGGCGGCATCATTCTACGATGAAGGGATACAAAAACTGGTGCAACACTATGACAAGTGCTTCAACAATGGTGGAAAATATGTCGAAAAGTAGTGTACGTTATGTACATCAAATGACAATATACGTGGTTTGTAATATATTCTTGTTTTTTTCTTAATATCCCATCAGAACTTACTTTCTGGGTAACCCTCATACGTACTTGGTGATGATACTCCAGGTTCATACTTTGCAACTGTTAAATTGTATGTTGTTTATTCTGTGCATTGTTAATATCTAATTTATAATAATTAACCAACGAGTGCACAGTTTTTTATACTTACACAGTTGTTTATTAAATTAAAACCAATGAAGACTTCTACATATTTTGATCCTTCAGGGATTGAAACATGTGGGAAGTTTCATTGTTTTGGATATACAATAACTGTCAAAATATAAAATATTGTGCATTTGTTGGTGAACTATTATAAATTTGCAACTGATGTTATATCCGTAATAAATACATATTATGTATATACAGGGTTTTTCTTGTATCTGACGACTACTGGATGTTATTTCCCATCAGCTTGTGTACTGTAGTAATGTGCCTACTTATCTGACTGTCCACATGCATGGCAGCTGATCTTTGTCACATAAAGGAAGGACATTGTGTAAATACACAAGATAAAATTCAGCATTCATGTTGTAAACATTAACAAGATCACTTTTCTCAAACAAGCTGGTGCATTCCTTTATTTAGGATGGTCACCAATACGTGCACTTCTCCTGAATATATTATTGCTAATGGAAGTGTTACTTCACAAATGTTTTGCACATAGATTATGATCCAAATGTCTTTTACTTTTGGCCACATGTTAGGGTTTGTGAATTTAATTTCAAAATTATCATGTTCCTCAGAAATTCCAGTGTTATTTCAGTCCACTGTTTGCTGCATAGGAAGTAGCGATGGGCTGTTGTGGACGTGTTAATGAAAATTTGGGTTTGGCTTCTGAAGAAGGGGTTTGCTGCATGGACTTAAGTGGTTAGAAGAACTTATTGCATGACTGGTAACACATGGTGACAATGTCTTATACCAGGCCTGCCTGACGTGCAGCCTGCAGGCCCCACATGGCCCACAGAGGCTCACTATTTGGCCTGTGAAACTTTTAGAAATAATAATTATTTTTAGAAAAACTGCCTACCATGGATATCAATAAAAACAAGCAAATTTTTTTGCTCTGACTAAGGACCATTTAGAACTATAATTTTGCCTGTTGTTTTGTATGGGTGTGAAACTTGGTTGTTGACACAGCGGGAGGAAAGGAAGCTGAGGGTGTTTGAGAACATGGTGTTGAGGAGAATATTTGGACCTAGGAGAGATGAGGTAATGGGGGAATGGAGGAGACTGCATAACGAGGAGCTAAATGATTTGTACTCCTCACCCAGTATTGTGCGGGTGATAAAATCGAGAAGAATGAGATGGGCTGGGCATGCGGCGCGTATGGGTGAGGAGAGGGGGGTATATAGGGTCTTGGTGGGGAAACCGGAGGGAAGGAGACCACTGGGGAGATCTAGGTTTAGATGGGTGGATAATATTAAAATGGATCTCCAGGAGGTGGGATGTGGGTATATGGACTGGATTGGGCTGGCCCAGGATAAAGACAGGTGGCGGATGCTTGTGACTGCAGTAATGAACCTTCGGGTTCCGTGAAATGTGGGGAATTTCTTGACTAGCTGCAAACCAGTTAGCTTCTCAAGAAGGACTCTGCACCATGGAGTAAGTAAGGACCATTTGGAAGATATTTTTAAAACTTCCATTTCATATGTGACCCCTAAATATGACAAGTTTTTGACTGAAAAGAGATATAATGTCTCTAACTAACTTTGCAAGTTGTTTAGGAAAATAATGTTTTTAATTCATGATTCATAATTCAAAACTAAAACGATTAAAAAACTTCTTATCCTTATAATAAAACCAATGAGATGCACTAATTTCTCAAATTTATTTTTGGAATAGAACTCTACATGTTTTGGACAGGTTTTCTGTCCATCATCAGGAGTCTAGTACTGTCTACACAGCAATAGGTATATGTCATACAGGTTATGTGGACTGCTTGCTGGCGGGATCCCGGTAGCAAGCAGTCAGCTTAACCTGTATGACATATACCTATTGCTGTGTAGACAGTACTAGACTCCTGATGATGGACAAAAACCTGTCCAAAACATGTAGAGTTCTATTCCAAAAATAAATTTGAGAAATTAGTGCATTTCATTGGTTTTATTATATGAATATAGCACGATGCACGGTCCTCTGAATGTCAGATTAAAAAACTATTTCCTTCATTTAATTAGAAAATCGTTAATAAAGTATCTCCCTCTGGAATCTATCCCTGCAGTCCGCAGCTGTTTTCCTTGAAGCAATGTTGCCTTCATTACTGTCCAAGATTTAGAGGACTGTCTTATGAATTTACATTTGAGTACATCAATGTTACTGTTGATGGCAACCTTTTAGTGAACAAAGGACATATCTACACAAACCATTATTAAATATTTTAATCATTTATGAAATTGGGGGGTGGGGCATTAAAGTAAGATACTTTGTTAGGCAATAGATAATTAATTTATCAGTGAATATTATAGGGGAATTTAACACAGTATCACTGGAACTATTGAATTTCTTGTACCTGAGAACACAGCTTTATGTACTTACATTAGTCTTATCTTAAGCCAGTGAAGTGTTACAGTTGGTGTGTAGGTGACGAAGTGTGGGTAGCTGTTTAACTTACCGTAGTGCTTGCAATGATACTGATACTGCAATAATTCATATCTTTTAAATTTTAAGACCAATCTTTCAAGAGGTTTCTGAAAAACAATTAACTGAGTAACTAAAAAGTGAACCTCCTTGATATATAAGCATGAGAGATCTTGATTTTGCATAACTTGTATTTGTTGCTAAATTTTAAGCTCGTGGTTCTGTGCATCATAATTCAATGTTAATAAAAATCCAACCAGATGCAACAGTATGCAGATATTTATTTACTGCACAGTCACTCTGCAGTAAATAAATATCTGCATACTGTTGCATCTGGATGGATTTTTATTGACGTTGTATTTGTGGCTAGTTTTTATGCCTGTGACCTGGAATGTGAATAATATCAGTGTTTGAAGTTTATAATATCTTTAAAGTAATGTCGTGTTTTACGTGTTTCAGTGTTGTACAGTTTTAATTCCCTTCTTTTTCTGTGAGAAAATTGTTTTTTTTACAGTCTAGCAATGAAGAATCTTTGGACAGCATCTAAACAAAAGAATCCAGAAGCACTGGTGGAGAAAAATGTAAGTATCTTACCTCAAACAAAGGTAAACAAAACACAGTGTGCAAACCAATTTTAGTAATAATAAAAAGGAAATAATAGAATAATTGATACAGGTATCTTCCAGCCTACTGGAATTTTGCATCAATGTTATTTGAGATTTCATTTCAGGTAAGTTTTTTAGTGTAGACCAAAATATAATGAAAACATTTGGCTTATTAGAGACTGTGAAATCAATAGAGAAAGGCCGTGCTTGCTAATGCAACTATCGTTTAAGTACTTGTTAATGGCCGGAATGAAAGAAAGTATATTACAAAAATATATTCAGTTCTCACCTTGTTCACTAGAGTCCACTAAAATGAAAGCAGTTTTTCTCCAAAGTTTGCTGTCCTAGGCATCATTTTAATTATTTGTGCATGTAAATGCATACACTACAGATTGGAAGGTTGCTGGTTCGATTCCAGATGGTGTCATTGGAATTTTTCATTAACATAATCTTTCTGATCGCACTATGGCCCTGGGGTCGACTCAGCCTCCAACAGAAATGAGTACCAAGTGTATTTCTGGGGGTAAAAGTGGCCGGTGTGTAAGGCTGACAACCTTACGACCATCCTGGGCCATTGTCACGTAATTTGAGAACCTTAACTTCCCTGAACCCTCTGGGCACCTTGGGCCTGTAATGGGACTGATTTTTACACACACACACACACACACACAAACACACACACATATACACACACTTACACACACACAATTCTCTCATTCACTGGTCTTCATTTGTGTTGGGGTTTCTGTCTGTTTGCTATTTGGCCATCTCAGTTTAATTTCTTTGTATCAATCTTCTGAATAATCACCATGTAGTTTGCAATATAAAATGACCATGTTGTCTGAAGTATGAAATCCTTTCATTTACCATCCTGTCCAGATACATGTCTGTCTGTGGATAATCTTGAACTGAACAAGTTTGATGCCAGTTACGAAGTATAATTTCTCTTTCTCACAGTAGCTACATTTCTTTCTTGTGTAAGTAACTTGAAAAGGACAGATGTTAGCATGTGATTCATAAAGCCTTATGCAAATTGTGCCTGTTACATTTGGGCTATATACTTTTAAAGTCTTGTTTATAGTGCAAAAGACTATCATTACACTGCTGTACATTATCATCATGTAATATGTTTGGTTTAGAGGAGCAGTTTGAATGGCATTACAATCCACAGTTTCTGGAGATAATTAATTTACCTCTTTATTCATAATTTAACAGTGCGTTTGGTAAGGGAAATGCATACAGGGTTTTGATAAAAAGACCTGAAGGAAGATGAGAGGATAATATTGAAGTGGATGTTAAGGAAATAAGATGCGAAGGTATACATTAGATTCATCTGGCTGAGGATAGGGGGCAGTGGTAGGCTGTTGTGAACATGACACTGAATCTTCAGGGTCCATAAAATGTGGGAATTTATTGACTAGCTAAGCAACTCTGTAACTCTGCTTCATGAAGTCTGGATGTAAAACTATCATCTGGATCATGCAAACAAGCTATTATTTTCAGTATTGTTTGATAATTATAATTTTAAACACTATTTGGTCTGTTACAGTTTTGGAGCAAAATTATTATGAAAGCCCATTCCATTACAAAGATTTTTACTCTGGAGGTTCAGACTCTGTCAGTCTTTCATGTCATTACATTTCTGAAGTGGTAATTAACTTCTTGTGTATCATTATCCCATTAAATGGAACATACATTCTTTTTAGGGACAAAGTCTACATTGTGAAGAAGATTGCACCCAAAAAATGAAAGCAACACTGACAACTAAAAATAACAAATCAAAATTTATTAGCATGGCCGAAGCTATAAGGCAGTTCCAGGCAAATACTCCTGATCGTTTTCACTCCAAACCCAAAACAGGTAAGTAATATTTTGCGTACTGAAATGTACTAATGGTTTTGGAGGTCTTAAACTGTGGCGTGGCAAAAAAACATGTGAACTGTGTCCAGTATGTGCATGTTGTACATCCTTTGTTCATCTACGTTTATTATATTACGAGACCAGCGCATCCTGAGAGACACATGTGGCCTGGAGACTAACTGCCCTCACTGATGATGGCAAGGAGACTTCTTCAGATAGGGCCGGGGGTGTCGATGGAAAGTAGATGGAAAAGGGGGAGACCAGTGTTTCGCCTCTTTGTCAAATAGACCTTAGTTTCTGAAATATGGTTTTTAAATTTTTTCCTTTAGTATGGCAACAGTATAAGTTATATTAGTTGCTGAGGCCTCACAATACCAAATGTCACTGAGTTATAATGCAGAGGTACTGGCTTTTCTTCAAACAAACTTTTTTTTTATATCAGTAAATATTTTAAAGCTGTTATGAATCATATACTGACTTTTTTTTATTTGTAATATATTTGTAATGTATTCATACATTGACATTTGAGATGTACCAATTTATTTAATACATAGTTGAAGAATAAAGACCAGCTTGATATCACTTGCTATTTTATTTTACTTCTCATGTGCTCAACATATTTCGGGCATTAATATATCCATCATCAGAAGCTTGCGACTATTCTATCGAATTACCACATTGGTCATATTGTTCTTGGTTCAATGTGTGTTGGAGTTTTGGTGTGGTTGGGTTGGAGTGGTATCTGTGTTGCAGTTGTGCTTCAGCCTGCAACACGAATACCACTCCAACCCAACCACACCGAAACTCCAACACACATCGAACCAAGATCAATATGACCAATGTGGTAATTCAACAGAATAGTCGCAAGCTCCTGATGATGGATATATTTATGTCCGAAACATGTTGAGCACATAAGTGAAATAAAATAGCAAGTGACATCAAGTTGGTCTTTTATTCTTCAACTATCACAATGATGCACAGTCCAATAAACATAAGATTATTTAATACAGTTTTATATGATATATGGAGTATATGTAAGTTTATTTAAATAATTATTGTAGGTACAAAACTCAATGCACTGATATACATTATGACCATGTCATAGCCTGTTGTATGGAATGTGAAAATTTTTTGTACATGTGCTGCCAGTGATGAAGTCTGTCAGCAAAACTTTTTTTTCCCCTTCCTATTTTTCGTTTCTTTCTGGAATGCCCACATTAAGAACAGCACTTAAACTTGGTTCAAATAAATACCATATTCTTTACACATGTTAATTGCTTTTGAAATGAACAACAATGAGTGGATGAAACCATATTTTGTGTTGGTAACAACTGGTAACTCCATGAAGCACATTCCTTCCTGAGAAGATGGTAGCTATTGAGTTCTCCAGGAATTTTCGAGTATCTTGTGTAACCTGATGGTAATTAATTCAGAGATCTGTTTCAGCTAAATTCATTTCAAGGCTTCACCATAGAAAAGATATTCCTCAGGTCCCACATTTGACATTGCATTTGCAGTCAGATCCAGTCCACTATATGAGCAGCAGTAAAGATGGGAAGATAGCAGAAGAGGTGAAAATGTAAGTCTGTGGTATGAGTTACAAGAATACCAATACTATCACTAATATGGCAAGTTGTTGAGCTTAAAGTCAGTTGAGAGAAAATGTGTCTTGCAGTTTTTATCTGTGAAAACAAATGCCAAAAACCAAAGTAATTAATTTAAAGCAGTCTATAATCCATTTTGTTACAAAATAAACAAAGTTTACTATCTACTTGTATATTAAACAGTACTGACAACTCAGACATATTTGTTAGAGCTGTTTAATCATGACATCTTGTCTTTGTATTCATAACTACTAACAACTCTGCCACTTTCTGCAAATCATTTATAGATAACACATGATTAAAGAATACAAGGATTTGCTGCCATTTTGTGGTACTGTTTGATGCTATGACTGATTTAAAGCACATATAACAGAATGGGAAGCATTGTCCTTTTACGTTTGTTTGAACACCTTACTGTCCTTGTGTCTCCTCTTACCAGATTTCTTTGGCATTGGTAGTACCTCAGAGATATGTGACAAAGAAATGTGAATATGTGCCACTGACTTTCAGATGGCTTTTGAGTTTGGTAGTTTTAATATGGAGGTATTTTCAAATCATTGTTTGTAGTTTTGAATTTACCAGCCTGCAAGTAAATGCCCATGCAAATGTTGTGGAACCACCAAAAGATGATGCAAGAGTAGAAAGGAAGCCTCCAACAGAATCAGGGTCCCTCAAACTGACAGAAAAAGTTAAAAAGGTACGTTTACTCATTGATGACCAGCTTCTTGAATGCCTTCTAATATCTGGACTCTGGCCAATTTTTCATACAAGGATAAATTTCACAAAAATTGTTAGTTGTTAACAAATTAGCACAGTGAATGCAACACTTCTCTTCAGAGGACTGTCTGGGTATCCCTAATTGCTGTTTTAGAAATACTAAAATATTGTACCTAAAATCTAAAATCTATTTATTGTTTTGTAACTGGGGAACATATATCTTGTTTTTTTTTAAGGCTGTTTGCTCTGTAGGTAACAACTTGATTTACGGAAATCTAAGAGGCAAAGCACAAACCTTTGTGCCTATTGCAGCAAGGTAAATTAGAGTGCCATAGTGCTACTCTGTATAAGTTGGACCAGTAGTATATCAGCAGTGTTCTACATAGACTTGTCACAAGAATACTCAATGCTGTATGTATGTTAATATACAGAAAAACTTAACTGATTTGATTTTATGTAATGAGTGTTAATGAAAGACCTAGATGGATAAAAAGTACCTATGTTTGGCCCAAAGACAAGCAAACAGGTAAGAAGTGTAGATCTGTTATGCAATTAAGGGCACAGTAAATTTAGAAACTGGTCATTCGGTTCAAAGAGCTGGTGCTTTCTTTTATTCAAAAGATGGTACTCATACATGTAACATGTATATTCCTCATTCATTTGTGTCTGAAACTTGCCTTGTTTTGAAGGAATAACCCAAACTTCATGTGTTTGGTGGTGATGTGCAACTATTGAGACAACCTCTACAAGGTGAAATAAGTGGGGATAGTACTGAGCTACTTACATACATATTTAAACTCAGTTACAATGTCACGAAAGGGACCGAATACTTTGTGTCTCATCACAGATGTGTGTCATTATAACTGAGTGGTGTAATGTTACGGTTAACAGTATGGAATTAATTGGTACCATAGAATATGTGATGTTAGAGACAAGATGTTTCTTAAACGGATATCATAAACAAGTTGGCCTGTATATTGCTATGGTCTGGGTAGATCAGTCAGTATAATGACTAGGATACAGGCTGGTTGAGCACAGAATTGGAATTCATCTTCAATTGGCATCGGATATTTTCCTTTCATTGCACCATCCCAAACAGATATGGGGTTCGCTCAGCCTTCTGTCCAGTGAAGAGACGGGATTAATAAGCACTGGAGTACTACTTATGCAAGATCACACTTATTCTATTTAAGTTTTCACTTTAATAACATCTTTATGTAATTACTTATATTATACTTCTGAGATCCTTGGATTGTACTGGTCATTGTGTTTGCCATGCTGAACTACATTTGGTTCATAATGTTTGTCGTATATGTTAGCTGACAAATGTATTTTTAAATGGAGACTGGAGGCTCAACCTCATTACACATTCACCACAAAACCTGCTCCACAGGCCAGTCTGGACACAAGTGAAAATGTTCCAAAGAATAAACTGTTAACAGCCACTGAACCTGTTTTACCCTCCAGTTCAAAGAAATCAAGTGTGTATGCCATTTATTGGGTGTAAGTAGACTTTTCTGTACTATATGCAGGCTATTTGAAATTTATTTGAAAACATTCAGTACCATTGACTGGCCTTAGAGTGATAAACCTGGTGTATTTCAGGTCAGTGCACATCACTGGTTATCCCTTCTCCTGGTATAAGGAATTGTTAATTTTTACGATAAAATCTATGTAGTCAGCAACAATGGTTACACATTGCGATGTTGCGAGTAATTGTTTCGAAATTCCCATGTCCTCATATGTCACTAATGCATGCATGTAGGTTGACCACTGGCAAGTTACATATCCTGCTGTGTCACCAGTTCATACACATCTGGGATGTGAATTCCTTAAACGAATAATTACCTCTAAAAAACTTTTGGTTAAATTTGTACTTGCTTTGTGTGTTGTGTTTAAAAAATATCTATTTATGTCAAATATCAACAAAGTCTCATTCAGAGGTGGTCAAACAATCGATTGCGATCTACCAGTCAATTGCGGCCAGCTTTTTGGTCGAACACAGCCGCGTTTTTGTCTCTATCAAAATTCATTTTGCACCTCAATATAATTAATAGCTCTTCATTTTGCTGCATTTTTTGGGGTCATACACCTCTGCAAAGAAATCTTCTAGATGAAGGTAATGAAATCAAGATACCAAAACTGTCTGACTGATGAACATTCAAAATCTTGCTTTCACTTGTGCCTAAGTAATTATGAACCCTCTTGCAGTAAGTTATTGTAAGATATGCAGTGTCATGCATCATCTTCGCAGAAGGATGCTTAATGAAAAACAACATTTAATAAATGGTAAATACATTTAATCAGAAAATATCAATTTTTAATATAATGACATAATTATACTTTGATTTTTTATGTTATGTTATTTTAAATTTCTTTCCTATTTGACTGAAATGTATAGTAGAGTCCGGGTAGGCAAGAATTTGTCAGGCATGTTTCCTAATAGGAATGGTTTGAAACAGGGAAATGCTCTATTGCCATTGCTTTTCAACTTTGCCTTGGAGTATGCCATTAGGAGGGTTCAGGTAAACCAGGATGGCTTAAAATTAAATGGTACACACTAGGTTCTGGCTTATGCCAATGATGTTAATATATTGGGAGGAAGTGTAGATACTGTAAAGAAAAATGCAGAAGCTTTAGTAGCTGCTACTAAAGAGATTGGACTAGAAGTAAATGCTCATAAAACTAAGTACATGACCGTGT
>Ga0123357_10003505_pt1 | contig 18041 bp, 12 predicted proteins | sample TergutEmb28metaG_FD_89873 | JGI IMG/M metagenome (GOLD analysis project Ga0123357, IMG submission 89873) | Embiratermes neotenicus P4 segment gut microbial communities from Petit-Saut dam, French Guiana - Emb289 P4 | ecosystem: Host-associated > Arthropoda: Insects > Digestive system > Gut ... | reverse complement strand
GCGGGAAATTCGGGTCGGTAATGAGTCACGCTGCCGAAAAGCCAGAGGTCGTGCAGGTTCCGCCCGAGCCGGTCCACACGCCGCCGGCGCTCAGCCGCCGCGCCAGCGCCAAACGGGTGCGTGACGCCCGCGACCGCCTGACTTCCTCCAGCGGCACCCGGCCCGCCTTCGACACCGAACTGCTGCGCCAATATGCCCAGGCGCGCTTGTCGGCCGGCCTTCTTATCCTCCTCCTGGTCGTGGTCACCGGCGCGCTGCTGCTCCTGTGGATGCATCCGGTCCTGGCAGGGACCTGGACCTCCTGCATGCTGGTGGTTCACGGCTGGATGCTGCTGAGCTGCCGCAAATTCCTCGCCACCCCAGCAACCCCGGTCGAAACCCTGAGGTGGCGCCGGCGTTTTGTGCTGCTCGACCTCTTCCACGCCCTGTTCTGGACTTCGATCCTGGCCCATCCGGTGCCCGACATGGCGACCGAAACGCTCCTGATGTTCCTGATGCTGCTGATGATTGCAGTGTGGAGCACGCTCACCGCCAATCTGCCGGTGGCCATGCTGCTGGCGACGGTTCCCGTCGCCGCTCTGACCGCGGTCTCGCTGGCCAGCAACACCGCGATCGAGAAATACGCCATGGTCACCCTGGTGCTCGCGGCCGAAGCCTATTTCATCCTGCTCGCCCGCCGGCTGCGCCTGTCCGCAATGACGACCCTGCATGCGCGGGCCGAAAAGGACGCCCTGATCGGCGAACTGGAGCAGGCCAAGGAGATCTCCGACGAGGCCCGCTACCGGGCGGAATCGGCCAATGTGGCAAAGTCGCGTTTCCTCGCTCAGATGAGCCATGAACTGCGCACGCCACTCAATGCCATTCTCGGTTTTTCCGAAGTCATGAAAAGCGAGATTTTCGGTGCCCATGCCGTCGCCGCCTACAAGGAATATTCCGCCGACATCCACAATTCCGGCGTCCACCTGCTCAATCTCATCAACGAAATCCTCGATTTGTCCCGTGTCGAGGCCGGACGCTACGAACTGAATGAGGAGGCGCTCTCCCTGGTCGAGGTCGTGGCCGACTGCCACCATTTGGTGAAGCTGCGCGCCGCCAACCGCGGCATCACCATCCACCAGGTGTTCGAACAGAACATGCCGCGGCTGTGGGCCGACGAGCGCGCCATCCGCCAGATCGTGCTCAACCTGTTGTCCAATTCGATCAAGTTCACGCCGCAGGGGGGCGACATCTGGCTCAAGGTCGGCTGGACTGCGTCAGGCGGACAATATCTCTCGGTCAAGGACACCGGATCGGGCATCCCCGAACACGAAATACCGATTGTGCTGGCCTCCTTCGGCCAGGGCTCGAACTCGATCAAGTCCGCCGAACAGGGCGCCGGTCTCGGGCTTCCCATCGCCAAAAATCTGATCGACCTTCATGGCGGCACGTTCACCCTCAAATCCACCGTGCGTGTCGGCACCGAGGTGGTAGTCACCTTCCCTCCCGAACGCATCATGGCGGCGCTGGCGCCGCTGACCGAAGACTCCCCACCGCTACAACCCCACCCCGGCCGCACACCCGCCTCACCGCGACACCGGGCGATCCTTCGCGCAAACATCAGGCGCTAACCCATGTCTGCACTGAGCCTGTCTGCACTGAGCATTTCTGCACTGAGCCATGATTTCGCAGGTCCCATCATGCCGCAACCCGGGCCCCGATTGTCAGTCTGGTTTTCATGGCCACGACGTTGCGGAGGCACAAAATGAGCAGGGTTATTCTGGTGCTGCTCCTGCTCGCCGTCACCGCAGGCGTCGTCGCCGCCGCCAGGAACCCGGAACGCGCAGCGCGCCTCACCGACAACGTTTCCGAACTGCTGCGCCACGGCACATCGAAAGCCCAGGCAATCGCCATTCCCCGCGGGCGGGGCGGTGCCTTTGCGCTCAGGGCAAAAATCAACGGCGTCAACGCCCCGATGATCGTCGACACCGGCGCAACTTCGGTGGTGCTGACCTACGAGACCGCCAAAGCTGCCGGACTGCCGCTGGAAGTTCTGATCTATGACATCGACATCGAGACCGCGGCCGGCCGCTCGAAGGCGGCGCGGCTCACACTCGATCGGCTCGCCATCGGCAACATGGTCCAGCGTTCCGTGCCGGCGCTGGTGGTCCCCCCGGGCGCCATGAAAACCAATCTGCTCGGCATGAGCTTCCTCGACCGCCTCAAACGCTGGGAAGTGAGTTCCGACCGCCTGATGCTCCACGGCTATCCGTAAACGCCGCCGCTCTCTCCCGGCTGCGCACCACGCAGGCCACCGCCTGCCGCAGCACACCCACACCGGCTCCCGGCCGTACCCCCTGCTCCGCCAGCAGGCGACGGAAAGCACGTGCCCCCGGCACGGCGTGGAAGGCACCGACGAAATGACGAGTAAAAGCATGAAGCCGTGTGCCGCGCGCCAGTTCCTGCTCGATAATGGGCTCGATCGCCTCAAGCGCCTCTTCCATCGTGGCGTGTGGAGGCGCCTGCCCGAAAATCTCCCGGTCGACCGCAATCAGACGCCAGGGCTCCTGGTAGGCAGCGCGGCCCAGCATCACTCCGTCAACATGCGCCAGATGGGCGTGCGCTGCTTCAATACTGCCAATGCCGCCATTGATGACCACCACCACATCGCCAAACGCCTGCTTGAGGCGATAAACCCGGTCGTAGTCGAGCGGCGGCACGTCGCGGTTCTCCTTCGGTGACAGGCCGTTGAGCCAGGCCTTGCGGGCGTGAACGATCAGCCGGTCGCAGCCGGCAGCGACGACAGCGCGCGTCAGGCTGTCAAGCGCCACTTCCGGATCCTGATCGTCGATGCCGATGCGGCATTTCACGGTCACCGGAACCCGCACTCCCTGTTTCATCGCCGCGACACCTTCCGCCACGAGGTCGGGCTCCGCCATCAGGCAGGCACCAAAACGCCCCTCCTTGACCCGGTCCGACGGACAGCCGACATTGAGATTGACCTCGTCATAGCCGAAGTCCTCACCGATCTTTGCCGCCAGCGCCAGGTCTGCGGCCACGCTGCCGCCGAGCTGTAAGGCCAGCGGATGCTCGCGCCTGTCAAACCCCAGGAGACGGTTGCGATCACCATGGATCACGGCAGCACAGGTCACCATTTCGCTGTAGAGAAGTGCGCGCCGCGTCAACTGGCGATGAAAGATCCGACAAAATCTGTCACTCCAGTCCAGCATCGGCGCAACGCAGAATCTGGCGTCCATCATCAACTCATGTCTGTCCTGGTTCTTCGATTGACTGCACAAAGCACAAACCACCTGGTGCCCGCGCACCAGGCTTCAGATCAGGGGCCCCACAGGAGGCGCCTCAGGGAAGCCGAAGCGGCTTCTGTTACTTGCACGATTTTGAGCTGTTCTGCCATCCCGAAATCGCCGGACAATCGCGATCGCGGCAAACGCCCCTTCCCGGTCCAGCCCCGTTGTCGCCGTTTGTGCGCCATAACGGCACGCATGCGGGATTGTCTCGATTTCGCAGGCCTTCTTGGCTTCCCGGCAGGCAGACCGCGAGCACCGCTCACGGTTCTGGCGCCGCAAAGCGCCCCGGCGCGACCGCAGGACCGCCAGGGATGGCTGCTTGCCGCATCAGGCGCCGGGAGCTTTTGCCCCCAGTCCACGGAGTTCGTTCCTGGCACGAACATGTCCCTGGGCGGCCGCCTTCTGATACCAGATCGCTGCCAGAGCGGCATTTCTGGCAACGCCGCGGCCATGGGCACACATCAGCGCCAGCCCGTATTGCCCGTCGGCGTTCCCCTCTTCCGCGGCCTCGCGAAACCAGATAGCCGCCTGCTTGTCATCGCGGGCAACGCCGTGCCCGCTGGCGTACATCAGACCAAGATAATACTTGGCCGAAGCATTGCCCTGGGCGGCCGCCTTGCGAAACCAGGAAACCGCCTCGCCCGGGTCCCTGCCAACGCCTCCGCCCCGGACAAACATCAGGCCAAGATTATACTGCGCGCAGATATGACCCTGGGCGGCAGCCTCGCGCAGCCAGATGCCACCTCCGATATTGTCCATGGCGACACCTTCACCAAGGCAATAGGCCGCGCCGAGAGAATATTGGGCCCCGGCATGGCCCTGCTCGGCGGCCTTGCGATACCAGTGAGCTGCCTCGATGTCGTCCTGGGCCACACCACGACCAGTGGAGCAGCTCACGCCGAGATTATACTGGGCGCAGGCCAGGCCCTGCTCGGCCGCCTGGCGAAACCAGTGAGCTGCCTCGACGTCGTCCTGGGCCACACCACGGCCCTCGAGACAGCTCAGAGCAAGAAAATATTGGGCCTCGACATCCCCCTGCTCGGCGGCTTTGCGAAACCAGAAAGCCGCCTCCGCCTCGTCCCTGGCGACGCCACGACCATCGAAATACATCACCGCAAGGTTGAACTGGGCGCTCGCGAGGCCCTGCATGGCGGCCTTGTGGTACCAGCGCGCAGCCAGGGTTTCGTCCCGTGCGACGCCACGGCCATCGAAATACATCACCGCGAGATTGAACTGGGCGACGGCAAGGCCGCGTTCGGCGGCCGTGCGATAGAGAGCGACGGCCTCGGCGTCGCCCCTGACGCCCCCTCTGCCATGCTGGTACATCACCGCAAGATTGAACTGGTCAAGCGCCGCGCCCTGCATCGCCGCCCGGCCATACATGGAAACGGCCCTGCCGTCGTCGCCGGTTCCACCTTCACCATCGATCCGGGCGGATGCGCCAAGGGCATGGGCACGGCCCTCGTCGCCGGCAGGCTGGAACCTGCGATCTCCCGCCTCCTGCAGGAATTCCCGTGGCTCCAGAGAGCCAGATACCGCGCGGCCAGGCGTCGCCAACGCCGCAGCAACACGATTTCTCATATTCATTCCTCCTCATCCGCGCGTGCCGCGCGCAAACCCCGATCCGGATCCGGGGGCACCTGAGCATGGCGTGTTGTTCGGCCATCCGCTTCGCGCGCTTTGCCGCGCACCACCCTCCATTTTCACACGGTGGACTTCACAACTTCTGATTCCCGAGGATGCGATTTTCCAGAAATTTTTACCGAAATTTTACAATCTGCCGAGTGCCGGCATTTCTTCAGCGCCTCGGACAACGCAGTTCTCATCTGCTGCAGCGCCAATTCGCAGCTTTGAACGGACAGACGCTCTCCCAGGATGTTGCAAAACAGCCGATCCCGGAAAAAGGCCAACGCGACTGGCCGGAACGCCCGCACACCAGGATAGCGATCGACTGCGATCTCTGGCGACGCTGTTTCGCGAGCGCCTTGCAACAGAGTCGCCAGTCGAGATACTATATACTATGCTGCCGCCAGACATCATCCGATCGGATGCCACAACACGACACGTGCACAGGGGACGCAGCAAGGTCTCAGTGCCAGATACCGGCCTCTGACAAAAGATCAAAGCAGTGACGTTCCTTCAGCTCCCCGGTGCCGGCATCCGACCGGGTGCCGGTGACCCACTTGCTGTCCTGCCACCCTCCGACGATAGCGCGGTGACGTGCGACCGGACCTGCGGATACCGGCACGGCTCAGTCTTGTGAGCAAGGGGAGAGCGGACACACGTGACCAGCGCCACTGCAAAAAGTTAAACGCGAAGAAGCGCCCGGCACGGTACAGGATCGCCAGATCGAGCGCCGATTCGGGCTTGAAACTACCAGAAATCTGTCCCTGGGCGCCAGTGATCGGCTCACGAATGACGGGTGCCGTGATCACCTTGTTGTGAATAACGATGGCGAAAGGGCACCTTCAGACGTTTTTCAGTCGTCGTCCACGCAAATTTTTCCGCGCCCTGAGGAATTGAACTGGAAATTGACGGTTCCCTGGCTGCTGCCGGAGTCAGATCCTGCCTGGGCGTCGACAATGTCTCTGCCTGCGACAGACACCTGCCTTTTTGCCAGAAAGCGGCTATCCGGCATCGACGCGCTGGTCAGGACCAGCGCAGTCCCGCAGCACCTGCCCTTTTGTTCACCTGATCCGCTGAAACTCTCCAGGATCCGCGCCGCTTCTGTGCATTGGCGCGGCCTGCTGGTTATGCACCTTCCCTGAGCGGCGGAAAATACTGGCGCGCCGTCCAACCGCCCCGCATCAGCACACGCCCAATGCCGGCATCGACCATGGCTCTGCCGGGCGGAAAACCCACCCAGAGATCCCAGAATATCTCCAGTCGGATCTCTATGGTGACGTGGTTGTTGACGGCAAACAGCCAGGCCGGCGGACCTGCAAGGCTCTCGACAGCGGGGCCGCAACACCAGCGCTCGCCGTCGACAATTTCGCTCACGGCCGATTCCGGCTCGGGAGCAAAGAGTGCGATCCTTTCCTGTAGCGGGGAAAGAACCCGTGACCCGCGGATCAGGATTTCCGAAAGCGACACCACCCGGCCCGCGGGCGGGGTCTGCGCCAGGCCCAGGTTCGCGGCATGACGCAGTACTGTCGCGTCAATCTCCGACACCGTGTGTATGAACGGGTCGCGAAGAATGCTCGTCACATCGAGCCCGACAGGAATGGGATCGGCGCAAAGAAACAGAGCCGGATGGTCCGGGGAGCCTGATTTTGTCAACGGGCTTTCTGGCCTGAAGCAGTCGAACATCATATCAACGCCCAGAGGTTCCAGCCAGCCTTGCGTCAGCTCCTCGAACGCCCCCAGCAATTCGTCGATACCAGCCCGATCATCCTCGTTCTCGCCGTTGTCTCGCGAGAGCGCGATGCCAAGCAGGCATTTGTCCGATGCCTCGAAATGCGCCTCACTGTCCGTCTCCTCCGCGAACCTGCCTTTCTGGTCTTGCGGTTGATAAGTGGGCTCAAACATCAGGTCAAAATGCGTCACGTCCGGCGGATGCGATTCCAGGTTGGCAATCAGCACGTCGAGTTCGTCGACAGCGTTCGCTGCCCCGGAAAGCGGCCGCCCCGGCTGCTCCCAGGCCCCACCGTCCGGCAGGATCGTCACGGCGCTGTATTCGTAGACGCGAAAACCCTGAGCCGAGATCCGGCAGGCACTTTCTGCGGCCTCCGCGCGAGCTACCCGGGTGATACCCATATTCGGCTCCTGTGCAGTTTGCGACCTGCGGGTACAGACGCAAAAACCCGGTCATGTTCCCTTGAGCGATCCACCCTGGCGCCCCCTGCAGCGTCAACCCTGGCCGACAACCGGGGCCGTCGCCCGCGCCGGAGGCCCCAAAGCCGACCCGCTACCAGCTACACTGGAATCCGGAAAACCGCATTGATCCCTGCACCCTATCTGCCACCGCCCGGCGCTTTTCTGTCCCGGCGCAAGGATCCCGACAGCGCATTTTCAGGAGGCGCCGCCCCCGACCCTGCCGAATGTCTCGGGTGCGCCCTGACTCCGGTATCAAAACACCATCATGGACCACTGATGACTCCCGGCAGCCACACCGCCTGATGTCCTCGTTCAGCCGCGAGAACGCGGGGAGAACCCACACCCCGCCTCACAAAAGCGGTTCCAATTTCTGTCTGTGGTGCAAAGCCCGTTCCAGGAGCTGTGGCCGCAGAATCGACCGCCGGAAGCGCGGATCACCAGCAGATGGCCACCCTTGCCCAGGCACGCCTCACCGCCTCACGTTCAATCATGCCCCAAAACCATGGTGATTTGTGTTTGATTGCCGCACCCTGAAATTTCGTGCCGGGGCGTGCCACGACCTGGGCAGCCGGGGGCAGCAGGGCGATGGCGCTTTGCAGGAGCCTGTGATCGTCGCATTGACGACCCCCGCCGCCCCCCGCCGGAATCGGATGGCCCCGGCGGGCGCCAGACGTTACGGCTTCAGCTTGCGGAACATGCAGTATCGTGCGCATGATTGATGGTGTATTGTCAGCCGCAGCATCGGAAATCTGTGGCGCACCCCATACCGCCCGGGTGTGAAAGCCGAGGATTGTGTCGCGCGCCGCAATTCGCTGCAACGCAACCGCCAATGGGGTTTGAGATTCGGGCCACGTGAGCCTTGCGCGGCAACCATCTCCTCAAACGATCCTTTTCGCTAAAAATTGAACCAATGACTTTCGCAACTTCCTCCAAACCGTTCTCCGATCACACGGAATCCTTCATCCCGAAGCTGGTCACGGTCTGGCGTGAGGGCTATGGGCTCAGGGATCTGAGGGCCGACATCGTCGCCGCCATAACCGTCGCCATCGTTGCCCTGCCATTGTCGATGGCGATCGCCATCGGATCCGGCGCCAAGCCGGAACAGGGACTCTACACCTCGATCGTCGCCGGCTTCATCATCTCCGCTCTCGGCGGCAGCCGCTTTCAGATCGGCGGGCCCGCCGGGGCCTTCATCGTTCTGGTCGCCACCACGATCGAACGCTTCGGCTATCCCGGCTTTCTGGCCGCAACGATCATGGCGGGCATCCTCTTGCTCCTGATCGGCTACCTCCGGCTTGGCTCCTATATCAAATTCATCCCCCATCCGGTTACCGTCGGCTTCACCGCCGGGATCGCCATCATCATCGCCGCAGGTGAGATCAAGGACTTCTTCGGCCTGTCAATGCTGCATGAACCAGGAGCGCTGACGGCCAGGATCCCGGCGCTTTTTTCGGCCATGCCGTCTCTCAGCCTGCCGACCACGGCCGTCAGCCTCGTCAGCCTGGTGGCGATCGTGCTGCTGCGCCGGTTTGTCCCCCGCTTTCCCGGCCTGCTCCTGACCGTGTTTCTCGCCGCCTTTGTCACCTGGGCCTTCGCCCTGCCGCTTGAGACCATCGGCACCCGATTCGGCGGCATACCCTCAAGCCTGCCGAAACCCGCTCTGCCCGATGTGAGCGTGGCGACGATCATTGACCTGATCCCGTCTGCGCTGGCAATTGCCGTACTCGGCGGTTTTGAATCGCTGTTGTCGGCCGTGGTCGCCGATGGCATGAGCGGACGGCGGCATCGATCGAACTGCGAACTGGTGGCACAGGGCTGGGCCAACATCGCCAGCGCCCTGTTCGGCGGACTCTGCGCCACCGGCACCATCGCCCGCACCGCCACCAACATCCGTGCCCATGCCCATGGCCCGGTATCAGGCATGCTGCACGCACTATTCGTGCTCGCCTTCATTCTGATCGCCGCACCGCTCGCCTACCACATCCCGCTCGCAGTGCTGGCGGCCGTGCTGATGACCGTGGCCTGGAACATGATCGAGTTTGAACAGCTGCGCGCCATCCTGCGCTCCAGCCGCGGAGAAAGTGCGGTTCTGCTCGCAACCTTTTCCCTGACCTGTCTGCGCGATCTGACTGAGGGGCTCGCCGTCGGCATTGTGCTCGGAGCCATCCTGTTCATGCACCGCATGGCACAATTCGTGGAAGTGTCGACCGAGATGAAGCTGCTCGAAGAGACGGGTGATGATGGCAACCGCGACGAGGCCGCCGCGCATGAAGCCTTCCGGGACGGCATCCTGATCTTTCAGATTGCCGGGCCGTTCTTTTTCGGCGCCACGGCTTCCGTCTCCGCCGTGCTGGCACGGCTCGGTGAAACGCCGCGCGCGGTCATCCTCGACCTCTCTGCGGTGCCCTTCGCCGACAATTCCGGTGCCCACACCCTGATCGGCTTCGCCGAGAAAGCCCGCCACCGTGGCGCCCCTGTCATCATCGCCGGCGCCTCACGACCGCTCTTGCGCTCCCTCTTGTCGGCGGGCCTGTCGCGCCGCCTGGTTCGTTATGCCCCCACGGTCGCGCTTGCCCACGAGCGGGCCTTGAAGCTTTCTGAGTAGGCGCTCAAACCCCATCCGGCGGATCCGTTTTACACAGGTTTCGGGCGCATCTCTCAACCCATCGCCACATTGCTGCAAAAACCTCCGGCCGCATGCCGCGCCAGCCTGCGACAGAAACCTGAAACCTGTTGCTTACGGATTTGCGCAGCGTGGGAATACGCTCTGCGCGCGGCACGGATCTTTCACTCATGGCCGGACGATTTCAAACCGCATGACCTTTTGGATGGCTTGCGCGGTTTTCTCCGCAACACCGGCCTGTGCCGCAAAGCTCAGCCAGTTCCCGACCTGCGCGTGGATGTCGCGGATGATGTCCTCCGCCTTCTTCGACTTGAGGTTGCAGAAGACGCCGAAGCGGATGAGATCGGATAGCACGAAATCATCTCGTTTTCCGCTCAGACTCATCTGGTGCTGGTTCGTCCAGCTGCCGTCCGGATTATAGGCGTAGCTGAGGTCAAACGCCGGTGACAGGCGCCATTCTCCTTTCCGATTCATCAGAAAGGCGATGTTCTTGACGTGATTGTCCTGGTTCCGGACCAGAATGTTGAAGACCGCGCGGCGAAATTGCTGCTCGATAGCGTCGGCAGAAAGCCCGAGGAGGCGGATGGTCTCTACCGCCTGCTCGTAGGAATAGGCCCCCGCGGCGTTGAAGTCGAAATGACGGAGCGCCGCCAGCGAGGCCATGTGGAACTTGTGGCCACCGGCGTCACGGTCGAAGCGTTGCGTCATGAAATGCGATCGCCCGCCTTCGTGGTGGATGCGGCATTCGCTCATCGCGATACCGGCGGCGCGAGCCATGCATGCGAAGCCGTATTCGATCCGTCCATATCCTTTCGGATCGGCCAGTTCCTTGTCGCGGTTACTGGAAATGCCGTCGAATTTCAGCAGCCAATAGCTGAAGCCTCCCCCCGCTTTGACCTGGCCGGAACGGAACTCTCCGGTCTTTTCATTCCATGCCAGGATGGCCTTGGCGCGGGCGCCGCCGGCAGAGGTGCCGACGCGCAGGATCTCCTGCAGAGCTTCGTGGTCATCGTCCCCCTTGAGGATGCCGGAGAGCCTGGCGCGGTTGTCGAGGACGTCGTTGGCGAGTCGGGTGAGCGCATTGATGCTGACGCGCTGCGATCCGCGCGGTCTTCTCGGGATCGTCGGATGAAATTCGAGCGCGCCCATGCCGCGCGTGCCGATATAGCACAGGCGCTCGACCGGATTGAAGCTGCCGGCGGCCCGGCCCTGCGTCACCAGCCAGGCATCGATCAGGGCGTTGCCGAACCTGTCGGGCAGGGAATCGGCCAGCAGGCCCGGCAGGCCCTTGAACGCCTCGCGCGGCAGCCCCGGAAATTCGTACGGATTGCGGCTGCGCGGCATCATCAGGGGTGCAAGTTCGAAGCGGCTCTCAACGAATTCGGGAGTGTATTGGAAGACGCCGATCGCTCTGTCGTCAATCCAGCTGACGGCACCGATATCGCTGCCCCACAGGCGGACGGTTGCGTCGGTCATTTTTCATCCTCATCGCCCCAGCTCCAGCTGCCGGCCTTGGGCGCGTCGCTTCGAGGGCGGGCACGGCGACGCTCGCGGCCCTTCAGGCGCACCCGTTCGACCGGCCGGACGCCGGGATCAGGAAGCATCTCGAGGATGCGGTCCCCAAGGTTGAGCGCTCCAAGCACCCGCAGCACAGTGTCGAGCGAACTGTTCCTCCCGGCCTCCAACCGCTTGATGCTTGGCACGGATGCTCCCGCCTCTCGCGCCAGCTGTGCCTGGGTGAGATTACGGCTGAGGCGAAGCTCGGCCAGCCGTCCCCCCAGAGCCTGCATGGTGGTCTCAATGCTTCCCATACTCGATGTCTTTTCAAAGGATCAGATCTGATCCAATTCTGGCCAAACAGGGTTTTATGTATCATAGATGATACATTAACGGAGAAGGTATTGCAAATTCCATAAAAGATCGAATCTGATCTGTAAACTGGAGATTTCTGCTTTAAGGAATTTATTTTGATCCTTAAAGAAAAAATGCCAACAGTTCCAGACAGATGCCGACGACTGGGCTTCAGAAGGCTCCGGGTGCGTGAAGCCTCCTGTCCCCACCGTGGATGCCATCCGCATCCTCCGCAACAAACGCGCAAACGGACCGCCGAACGCCACAAAACCGGTGCCAACACCATCACCTGCCCGCGCTATCACCCGGGGCTGCCGCTGCACAGGTGGTCGCCACATCGCGGCACGCTACGCCGGCCGCGCGATTGTGCGATAATGCGCATCTGACATCTGTTGGTCATGCGCCAGTAACAGCTTTTCAGATAGTGTAAAGCACGAACGGGAATCGAACCCGTTTCCACGGCGTTGCAAGCCGGTCCCTGACCATCCGGGCCTCGTGCTGTCTCGCGCGGCAGGGGAGATTCCCCCGTCGGCCGAACGTCCTTCCTTTTCACAATTGCAAGTTGCAAAAGGCCACCTCAATTACCGATAAGCATGTTTCAGCAGGTATCGGTTTGAGATGACTTTAAACGACTGCTTCCCGTCAAGCCGCTTGAAAACCACGCCTTCGCGTGTTGTCGCGGGGTTGAGCGACGGGCCTTCGGCAAAGGCGAGAATTTCTGACATCTCACCCTTGAACTGACCGAGGCTGACCTCGCCGAGATAGGGCACCTCCTTTATGGTCGCCCCGGCTTCCATCAGCGCGGTGACAACCTCCTGCCGCGCCGTCCGGCCGAGATAGGCATAGCGGTCGATATCAAACACATCGAACAGACGAAATTCCTGACCCCGGAGCTTCTCGGGATTACCCTGGATTCCTTCGCCGATGATTTCGCCCTGAAGAGCAATATTGCGACCAAGTCTCTCCAGGGCTTCCAGCAGCCGGTCCCGGCGCGCGATACGCCACAGACTGTTGGATGCGGTTTCCCGGTACTGCCAGTTACGACCGCAGACGCCGGACTTTCCGCCATTGTGGAACACGGTCATGCTGGAACCGTCGAGTTTGACGGTGACTTCATAGAGATTGTCCTCGCTGCCAGGACATTCGAGAATCTCCGGCAGATTCTGGATCCTCTCCTGGTCGGTTTTGGCGATGAAGGACGGCAGCGCACCTTCGATTTCGCCGGCGAGATTGGCCGGGACCGGCGCCTCCCACTTCTCGACATGGATGTCGCCCGAGAAGTCGATCCCACGCAGATCGACCTCCGAACCCTGATGCTGATTCCGCACCTTCTCGATCTCCGGAAAGTCAGACAGCGGAAGGATCAACCCCTGCGAGATCTGGCCTCGGAGTTTGACCGTGCGCAGACGAACCCCCTCCTTGTCTTCCCACGTGATCCGGTTGCCGGCAAGGAAGCCGAAACGGTCATCGGAAAGCGGCAGGAAGGAGTCGATCTCAAAATAGACGCAGAGATCCCCGGAGCGGAATTGCCCCTTCTTGATCACTACAGTCCAGCCTTCTACGCAGGCGCATTCAATCGCATCCGCGTTCGGGATGGGACGGATCTCGGAAATCATGCGGATTGTAACCAGTTTGCGCATCAACCAAATCCTTTCATCAATTTAATCATATTCCCCACAATCCTGACAGAAGTCGCAAGGGAATGTCCCAACCAACCTTGCCTCAATTTCGAAACCGGCAGAATGCCACCGAAGGCCACCTCCTGTGCGATTGCCGCGCCACAAGTGCTGGATCGCCCGAGCCAGCTCCGGAATGAGCCGCGTGGCAGGATTCGGGCGCGGCACTCCTGGCTCCCACGCGTCGATGGGAGCGGGTCACCGATTGCTGTAAACGGTCAACGACGGTCAGGAACAACCGCGCCGCCTTCTTCGCCGTCACTCCGTCGTCGACCTGCGTGTTGAGAAGCAATCTGCGCGTGAAATGGTCAGCGTGGCAAGATTCGAACTTGCGATCCCCTGCTTCCAAGGCAGGTAGGGACGACCAGGCTCCCCTACACGCTGATTCTGGCCTTCCGGGCAGGACTCGAACCTGCATGCATACCTTCGCGTCCGCAACGCGCTGCTCATCCAGTTGAGCTACCGGAAGGAGAAGGGAGAGGAAATGGTGCTGCCAGCGGGCTCCGCCCCCGCGTCCGCGCATTGAAAGAGCGTGATCCCTGACTGACCAGACGATAGCAGTCTCAAAGTCCTGCTTTCAGTTCCCGTCAAATGCGGATTCTGTTCTCCGTGCCACGCCGCCTCCAGGGCGCGGTGCAACAGCCGCCCCTGCCCCAACAGGCGCAGTCTGTCCATCCGGGGGCGACCACCTGCCTGGCTTTGCACCTGGCGCGGCACTCGCACGCCGCTCATCCAATTGCGCAGACGCGACGAACAAACGGGTTGGTTGCCAGCCGGGTTCCGCCCTCGCACGCTGAGCTTTGAAAACCACTATCCTGCCCCGCCGTGCGGCACCCCGTCCGGTGAAATCCGCTGGATGTCCGAAATCCGCCTCGAGATCCGATGATGGTTGCAGGGGTCGGAATCGAACCGATTTTGTCTTTCGACTTCGCAGATATGAGCCTGACTGGCGCCCGGTTGCAGCGTCCCTGCAGAAATTGGAAATTGCGGCGATCCTTGCCGCCCGGCGGTGTCAGCCGGGCTCACGGAGGCGCTTGCCTCTCCCCCTGGCCCCCGGGCAAGCGAATGAACCTCGCTGCTCCGGCAAGACGCCGCGCCGCTCCCATAAAACCCGGGCCGGCGGCACATATTGAAAGTGCCGCCGGCCACCCAGGCGAGGACGACAACTCCCATCCCCTCTCCTGTCTTCATTCCTGCCATGCCATCACGCGACGTTCGACCGATGATGCCGCCCCTATTGCTCGAGCTCGCTGTCCCAGTAGAGGAAGTCCACCCAGGTGTCGTGCATGAAATCCGGTGGGAACAACCGTTGCGCCGCCCGCAGATCGAACTGTGTCGGCTCGAACGGTGCCCGCAGAGGTTTCAGGCGCGACCGGTCCTTGCGCGCATTGCAGGGTCCGCAGGCCGCCACGATGTTATCCCAACTCGTTCTTCCACCATCCGCTCGAGGCACGACATGGTCGAAGGTCAGGCCTCCGCGGATGAACTCCTCACCGCAATACTGGCAGCGGAAGCGATCGCGCAGGAAGACGTTGAAGCGCGTGAACGGGACGTGGGCCCGCGGCCGGACATAGTCACGCACCGCGATAACCGACGGCAGCTTCATCGCAACCGAAGGGCTGCGCACCCTGACGTCATATTCGGCCACAACCGCGTGGCTGCCCTTCACCACCGCACGCACTGCATCCTGCCAGCAGAACAGCGACAGCGGGAAATACGAAAGCGGTTGGAAATCCGCGTTGAGAACCAACGCGGGATTGTCTCTATACATTGCCATTCTCCTCGCTGGTCTGTCGTCTGTGCCTTCCGTGAACCCTCACTCGCTCGTTTTCAGGGACGGTACCGGAAGGTGGAACCAGCACCATCCCGGGAGCCATCGTCAGCGTCCGCCCTTTGGTCCGCATCCCAAGCCTGCACCATTGACGGCGTCGCTCAAGCTGCTGAATTTGCCCCCTGTTTCACCAGCCGGTGTCGTTATCGCAAATTTCGTCATCGAAACGAAAACCAGAATTGGCGCCCATGACGGGAATCAAACCCGCCTTTGCCGGATCGACAATCCGTTCCCATCGCCAGACGGAGACATGGGCATTGAACTCCGCCACCGCAGCCTTGGCCTGCCGGTACCGCGCGAAATTTTCCGCACTCGCCTGCGTGAACGCGAAGGGCGCATCCGAAACACCCCAGGTGTCGTCTGTGCCACCCGAAGCAGATTGCTGGAGGACCTCGCCGGATTCGAACCGACGAAGGCGTCGCCTGCATGCGACAGCCGCGGGCTTTCCCCGCTCCCCTTTGACCACGCGGGGCACAGGTCTCAATGCTCCATGCGGGAACTGTGGTACGCGCGGAGGGACTCGAACCCCCATGCCTTGAGGCACCGGTTTCTAAGACCGGAGCGTCTGCCGTTTCGCCACGCGCGCAGATTTCATCATCCATGCCCGTTGCCCGCCGCACAGGAGCCTCCCCATCGCCCGCAAGCCTCAGCTAAAGGCGGCGCGCATGGGAGTTCGAAAGTCGATTTCAGATTTTCTTCTGGACGTCGCCCTCCCTGACGCCTCACCGCACCAGCCGATGAGATCTGTCCCCCTCCCTCACCCTTCACCTTCGAAGATGGGGGGCCCCCGGGCGCGGTTTCCCGCGTCCGGGGGCCTTTGTTTACCGCTCTCCGTGCTCAGTGCAGCGTCTTCTCGCGCTCGGCGATCCACGCCACCACCGCCTCGGAGAAACCGTCGACCCGGGTCCAGTCGCCATGGCCGACCCCGTGCTGAAACGAGGCGACGTTGACCAGGGTCCCGCGTGCCTTTGGCGCCGGCACGCTGTCGTGGCTCTGCTCGTCGGTGAAGACAATGAGCCGGTCGCTCCTGTCGTCAACCCGCGAAACCGCCTTGCCGAGAAGCGTCCCGGAGTGCGGCTGGGAGTTCACGATCGCATCCCGCAGCGCGAAACCGCGACGCGGCGCAACCTTCACCACACGATCGCTGAAGCTGAAGATCTCGACTTCGTCACAGATCTCACGAAGCAGGATGGCCAGTGCGCAGGCCGCCTCCATCCGCGTCATCTCCGACTTCTCAGAAAGACTCCAGTTCATCGAACCCGACACATCGATCAGGAGCCGGGTACGGCCGCCGAGCCGTGCGTGATTCCCGATCGACTTCAGCATCGCGATCTCGAGTTCAGGCTCCAGATCCGGCGCGTGGCGCGCCGCCGTGATGAAGCGATAGGGCAGGATGCGATCCGTCCGCATTGAGGTAATGGCGTCCGCCATCACCGAACGCGGCACCCCGGCACTCTGCATCAGCCGCAGGTTACGCAGCAGCGCCAAGCCGCCCAGCCTGTTCTCGGCGATCAGGCGCTCGAAGCTCTCCCGCTTGTCGGCGCCACCCGACAGCGCAACCTCCCACGTGTCGGGCGAAGCGAGCCGGCCATCGACCAGGTCTTTCCACACCTTCTCCTGAGACGCATCCTTCGGCTTGGCGTGCACCAGGAACAGTACGTCCCGGATGCGCACCGCGCCCGCGCGATCATATTTGGCCAGCTGATAGGCGTCGAACCGGGTCAGCGCCCGAGCCAGCCCCTTCTTGATCTGCGCCGAGACCGGCTGAAACCTGCGCTGCTGCTGCGGGCCGAGCGCATCGGCCCAGTAGATTGCCAGCAGTTCCGTCATCTCGTCGGGACGCTGGATCACGCGAGCGAGCGTGTCGGCGACCAGGCCACGGTGCTTTTCGCTCCGCGCCATCTCGCGAACCACGAGCAGCGGCGCGTGCCGCAGCTTCATCGACTCACGCGTCTGAACCGCAAGTTCCGCGACAGCCTGCGGCGCGACCTTCGGCACCAATGCCTTGATCCGCTCCGCGATGGCAATCCCATCCTCGTAGAACTGATCCTCCCAAAGGAGGCAGTTCATCAGCGTGCGCTTCAGCTCCATTTCGGGCGGGAAGCTCCGTGCTGGAGCCCCCTCATGGGTGATTGCCCGAGTGCTCCTGTTGAGCCTGACCATAGCGGCCTCCTTTCTTTGATGGTTGATGTCTGGTGTTAGAGTGAATATTAATGCCGGGGAACAGACGATCCTGTACACACGCTCTGTCCACTGAGCTACGGGTACCGAGTGCACCCGGAAGGATTCGAACCTTCGACCTTGCGATTAACAATCGAAGTAACAGTGATCTTCACCACCGACATTAGCCATTTGACGGAATTCGATAAGTGCACGTTCTCGCGTTTGCTGGCCTCGAAAAAATCAGGGCAACCGGCGATCCTTCCATTTTGGACCGGCAATTGGCGCTCCTCAGAACTCTTTGCCGTCGCCCCTTCTGCCGGAAGAGGACGAACGGGACTGTCAAGCCTGAATGTGGGACGCCCTTCTCATCGCCGGTTGATGGAAAGAGCGGAAAATGCCGGGGAACAGATGAGGCTGTACCGCCCGTTAAGCTCAAGTTTTCGTGAAAAGCGCTGATAACCTGCTGTAATTATTACTATCTTTGTAGTTCCGTCTTTCATGTTGCCGGACATAGTCCGTAGTCGTTATCTCCATAGGTTACGAAACACAACGATCGAGGCTACGGAGCGCCTCCCTGCCTCGCCACATACTTAGAGCGCGGCGTACGGCACGCCTTGTTTGCTATCCAGACGTTACGTCACGCGCGGGCGTACAGAAGGCAGCCAGACTCTCGTGCCGCAATATACCCGTCACGCGACGCCATCCACACCCCCTGTCGTTCACGCAACGTCTGACGTCCATCATTTGCATATAACTCTCAATCTCCACTTGCCAAACTAAACTTGCGCGATTGTGGC
>Ga0123357_10003504_pt1 | contig 18046 bp, 12 predicted proteins | sample TergutEmb28metaG_FD_89873 | JGI IMG/M metagenome (GOLD analysis project Ga0123357, IMG submission 89873) | Embiratermes neotenicus P4 segment gut microbial communities from Petit-Saut dam, French Guiana - Emb289 P4 | ecosystem: Host-associated > Arthropoda: Insects > Digestive system > Gut ... | reverse complement strand
CGCATCTATCCACCGATGTTTTTCAAAGGCATCGTGCCCAGTCTGCCTCGGATACCCCTTTAATACCATCAACTCCCGAAGAAAACCTCCGACCGTGAGCTGCCCGCGAAGATAATCCGCAGGTATTATCACCCTGTCATGACGCTCCGCAACATTCGCACCGGACACCACAGGTGTATCCAAGTTCGGCAAAACCCCGCGCGCCTTCCCAAACCCCTGCACCTGCAACCGAGTTTTGCCCGTTTCATCTAAATAGGTGTGTAGATGATTGCGCACATCGCCATGAGTCGAACCCCTGGTTAGGCGCGTTGCGCTTGTGTTAACGAATAAGCATTTCAACGAGATATCCCTTCTCCTATGGGAAACAAATCCTCAGGCCAAAACACGTTGCTGCATTTTTGGCATCCATGAGAACCTCGCCTCCAATCTCGACAAAAGCCTCAGCACGACCACGACCCTTTCCAAATTTTTGCCGGCATTCACCCGCGAGCTAGAAAGCCCGGTTTTCCCCAGTTGCTCCATCTCCGTATTGGTTTGTGCGTGTTGTTTCATCTTAAGGAGTATGCAGCAAAGCGCGAACTACAAAAATAAAAACTCAACCCCATCATGATTTATCTCCCGCCCAAGGACTCTGCCACAGGGCGGCAAGCAGACTCCCCACGTCATCGCCGTGAAGTTCACATTTTCTGGTGTTGAGACAAACCTCGCCGGAGTCGGTTTTCCTTACCATCAAGCCCCCTGCGTTTGTGCCTGCCTGAATCAATGCCGAAATTCAGCAGGCGCACTCAGCGAACCAGCCGATTCAGGATTCTCCCATGCAAAACCGCCGCTTATCATATTTTGGCGGAAATCGAAGAAAGCGTTTTCCCTCATAATCCTAGAATTTTACGCCTACTTTGTCAGTATGTAGGTTTTGCCAAGCTAATCAAGCACAGCACACCACGCAAAGCTCTCTATCCAAACCGGATTTCCGCCTGCGCGAACAGATACGACCTGCAAACCCCCAAGCTCAAAGGCCTCACCACCCACTACTCCGTGTTCCTAGCCAAGTGTGCAACCCTCAACGAACCCTGCAAACAAATCCCCGAAGCGAAAACAAGGCTCAACGAAATCACACACGAAAAACCGCAGAGATTCCCAAGAGGACTGGATAAACGAAGGCAAAGCCGATCCGGAATAATTTTTGGCAATCCCCCAAAACAACAAACCCTCAGGATGCCACCAGATATTCACCAGCCCAAACCCCTAGGCAGCACGCCAAAAAACCAAGACAGCTTCCGCATCGACGCGCTCGAACGCGAAGTAAACAGCCTGAAAAAAGAATTGAGGGAGACACTCACGAAATTCGGCAACATCCTAGGAGCTACACCAGACGCCGCCGGATACGACGGACTGATCTCCACCAACGAAGCAATGCGACGCATGGGATACATAAGCGCAAAAGGGTTCCTCGCGGCAGCCCAAACCGCGAAAATCCCCTACATCCGAATCAATGCACGAACCTTCAGGTGGGCGCCAAGAGAGATCGAACTTTGGAGATATAAGCGCCTGATAGCTCCAAGAAGCAAAAATAGAGAAAATTCGAATGGCGCATCTCCCAAGCAATATCCCCTTACCCCACAAGAGTAATCGACATGGGGCACATAACCCAATCAAGCCTCATGCCTGATAATTTCACCAGCAACAGAGGAACCCAACGGAAATGGAATCCGATTGACAAAGAGCACGTCTTTATCGAGACTTTTTTTAAGTGACTTTTTTCGGGCTAACCTCGTCGATTTTGTTTGAAAAGCGTTACAAACGATTTTACGCTCTGAAAAATAAAATCTCATAAATATCTAACAATACACGAATAAGCAAGAAATTCACAGAACTTCAAAAGTCCTGTTCCGAGCACCAGTTACCTCCGCGGGGAAAATCCTCTCCGAGGAGAAAACATCAGCGGAAGATCGCCAGCCGCGGCATCCCCAACTTCCTCGACCCCAAAGCCGAACTTTCTACGAAGGCGGCACGCTCTACCTCTGCGCCGCCCACGCCACCAGCAGCCACCAGCAAAGTGGAACTCCACGACATCGCCTACGCCCCTGGCGAAATGCTCGACAAATCAAAAGACAACCCGCAAATCGTGCGCGACCTCCGCGCCAAACTCGCCGCCCGGCACGCCGCCTGGCAGGACAAAATCGACCGCCACAAAATCTTCAAACTTGCCCCCGCCGCCCCCGGCAAAAAAAAATCCCGCCATCCCCGCCATCCACGACTAGAAACACCCCCGCGTATTTTCCCGTAACACTGCCACCACGCGACCGTCTCCACACCACCCACACACACCATGCAACGCCGCGACTTCCTGAAAACCACCGCCGCCACCGCCGCCGGCCTCACCCTCACCCCGCTCCTCACCCGCCTCCGCGCCGCCGACGCGAGCGCCAACCCCCAAACCAAACGCCCCAACATCCTCCTCATCATGGCCGACGACCTCAACCACTGGGTCGGCTACATCGGACGCAACCCCCAAACCCGCACCCCCAACCTCGACCGCTTCGCCGCGCAAGCCACCGCCTTTGACCACGCCTACACCGTCGTCCCCCTCTGCAACCCCGCCCGCTGCGCCCTCTTCTCCGGCCTCCGCGCCTCCACCACCGGCGTTTACACCAACGAAAACCTCCCCTGGCGCTCCTACATCGACGAATCAAAAGCCCTCAACGGCTACCTCAAGTCCAACGGCTACCACACCGCCGGCGCCGGCAAAGTCTACCACGTCGGCGGACGCGGCTCCGGCCCCGACAGCCAAGGCGTCCAATGGGACGACTACTTCCTCGGCGGCCCCAGCGAGGAAGGCGGCGAAAAAGAGGACAAATCCTCCAAGAAAAAAAGCGGCAACCAGCAAACCACCTTCTACGGCAAAATCGAAGTCGGCTCCCCCGACATCCCCGACAACGAAACCAGCGACAACGCCATTGCCCGCTGGGCCGCCTCGCAACTCCGCAAAAAACACGACAAACCCTTCTTCATCGCCGCCGGCTTCCACAAACCCCACCTCCCGCTCATCGTCCCCAAAAAATACTTCGACATGTTCCCCCCCGACCAAATCCAACTCCCCCCGCACCTCATGACCGACCTCGACGACATCCCCCCCGCCGGCAAAAAAATGCTCGAAACCGCCGACGGCAACCGCTGGCCCCTCATCTACAAAAAAGGCGGCGACGAAGGCGAAAAACGCTGGAAGTCCGTCATCCAAGCCTACCTCGCCGCCATCGCCTTCGCCGACGCGCAAATGGGCCTCATCCTCGACGCCCTCGCCGCCAGCGAATACGCCGCCAACACCATCGTCGTCATCATGGCCGACCACGGCTATCACCTCGGCGAGAAACAGCACATCGGCAAAGCCGTCCTCTGGGAGGAAGCCACCCGCGTCCCCTGCCTATGGCGCGTCCCCGGCCTGACCCCCGCCGCCGGCGCCGTAAGCCACCGCGCAGTTGAAACCTTCAACCTCTACCCCACGCTCTGCGACCTCGTCGGCCTCCCCGTCCCCGCCGCGCTCCAAGGCGTGAGCATCAAACCCCTCCTTGCCGACCCCGCCGCCGAATGGACACGCCCCGCCGTCTCCACCTACGATTGCAACAACCACACTGCCCGCACTGCCGAATGGCGCTACATCCGCTACGCCAACAACGACGAAGAACTCTACGACCTGAAATCCGACCCCAACGAATGGCGCAACATCGCGAGCGACCCGGAACACACCGCCGTCAAGCAAGACCTGGCCAAGTGGCTCCCCGCCGAAAACGTCCCCAACCGCGCCGGCGAAAACAAAGCCCCGCCCTCCGCGCAAGAAAAACGCGCCGCTGGTCGCCGCAACGCCGGCGCCAAAAAAGACGCCGCAAAGTAGAAATCCCAAATCCCAAAATCTCAAATCCCCCTACGAGTCTGCGAGTGGCCTGACAATAAATCCCAAATCCCAAAATTCCAAATCACAAAAACAAACCTATGCACATAAACATCGCTCCACACTCGCCCTGCCAGCGCCAGCGCCGTAGCGCAGGCTTCCAGCCTGCTTCCGTAGCACGGGCTTCCAGCCCGTGTGACGCGACGCAGTCGCGCCCCTTGGAATTGTCAAGCCACTCGCGGACTCGTAGAGGGATTTTGTCATTTGGGATTTATTTGGGATTTGGGATTTTGGGATTTGGGATTTTTTCCCCCACGCCCGCGCATGCCGCTTCCCTCTATCCTGGCAACCGCGCCCCCCTCATCTCCCGCCCCTACATCGACCTCCCCCTCGGCTCCATCAAACCCCGCGGCTGGCTCCTCGAAATGCTCAACCGCCAGCGCACCGGCGCCACCAGCCAGATGGACACCCTCTACCCCGCCGTCATGGGACCCCGCAACGGCTGGCTCGGCGGTGACGGCGACCAATGGGAACGCGGCCCCTACTGGATCGACGGCCTCCTCCCCCTCGCCTACATCCTCGACGACGAATCCCTCAAAGCCAAAGCCCGCCCCTGGATCGAATGGATGCTCGCCAGCCAGCGCCCCGACGGCTTCTTCGGCCCCGCCAAAGACTACAAAAACCAGCCCGGCCTCCAACGCGACAACTCCGCCGACTGGTGGCCCCGCATGGTCGCCCTCAAAATCCTCCAACAATACTATTCCGCCACCAACGACCCCCGCGTCATCCCCTTCCTCACGAAATATTTTCAATACCAATTAAAAACCCTCCCCACCGCCCCCCTCGGCAAATGGACCTTCTGGGCCACCTACCGCGTCGGCGACAATATACAAGTAGTCTATTGGCTCTATAATATAACCGGCGACGCCTTCCTCCTCGACCTTGCCGACCTGTTATACAAACAAGGCTATGATTATACAAACGCCTTCCTCAAAGGCGACCTCCTCTCCGGCGTCGGCGCGATGGCCGGCCCCCCCGCCGACCCCGCCTCCCACTGCGTCAACATCGCCCAAGGCATGAAAGAACCCATTATATACTACCAGCGGCACCCCGAGCAAAAATACCTCGACTCCGTCCGCCGCGCCCTTGCCGACATCCGCCGCTACCAAGCCACCCCGCAAGGCATGTATGGCGCCGACGAAGCCCTCCACGGCAACAACCCCACGCAAGGCTCCGAACTCTGCTCCGCCGTCGAACTCATGTTCTCCCTCGAAAGCATGATGGCCATTACCGGCGACGCCGCCTTTGCCGACCACCTCGAACGCATCGCCTTCAACGCCCTCCCCGCGCAAATCACCGACGACTTCATGGCCAAGCAATACTTTCAACAAGCCAACCAAGTGATGGTCACGCGCCACGTCCGCAACTTCAACTGCAACTACGACGGCACCGACATCGTCTTCGGCACCCTCAGTGGCTACCCCTGTTGTTTCTCCAACATGCACCAAGGCTGGCCCAAGTTCACGCAAAACCTCTGGTTCGCCACCCCCGACGCCGGCCTCGCCGCCCTCGTCTATTCCCCCAGCGAAGTCACCGCCAAAGTCGCCGACGGACGCCGCGTGAAAATCACCGAAGACACCTGCTACCCCATGGACGACAAAATAAAATTCACTGTGCAAATCCTCGACGCCCCCCAACGCCCCCTCGTTTTCCCCCTACGCCTGCGCATCCCCGACTGGTGTCAGACTCCTGCCATCACCATCAATGGCCAGCCCCTCACAGGATGCACGACCCCCGACATCCCCACCAACGCCTTCATCGTCGAACTCGGCCGTCCTTGGAAAACCGGTGACACCGTCGAACTCACCTTGCCCATGCAAGTCGCCATCACCACCGCCTGGTATGACAACTCCGTCGCCGTCGAACGCGGCCCCCTGGTCTACGCCCTCCGCCTCACCGAAAACTGGACCGAGAAAAAAGTCCCCCCCGCTGAAGTCCCCCGATACGGCGAAAGCTACCGCGAAGTCACCACCCCCGACAAATGGAACTACGGCCTCCTCGCCACCACCATCCAAACCCCCGCCACCCAATTCAAAGTCACCATCGACCCCGCGAAACAAAAACAAAACTTCTTCTGGAACGTGGAAAACGCCCCCATCCAAATAAAAACCCGCGCCCGCGAAATCCCCACCTGGCTCCTCTACAACGAAACCGCCGGCCCCCTCCCCCGCTCCCTCTGGGGCGGCAACCCCGGCGAAGACAAAACCAAAATCCCCTCCGAAACCGAAATCACCCTCATCCCCTACGGCTGCACCACCCTCCGCATCTCCGAATTCCCCGTGGTTCAATGATCCGCCCTCATTTCCTAGCGCTCCTCCTCGCAGTGCCGTCGCTCGCAACACCCGCCGCCCCCGCCGCCGGCGCGGCAGCGCCAACCGTAAACCGTAAACTGGAAACTGTAAACCGCGGCGGCTCCGCCGCCGCCTTCTTCCCCATCTCCCAAGTCCGCCTCCTCGACGGCCCCTTCAAACTCCGCTACGACACCAACACCCGTTACCTCCTCGACACCCTCGACCCCGACCGCCTCCTCGCCCCCTACCGCGCCCAAGCAGGCCTCAAACCCAAAGCCCCCTTCTACGGCGGCTGGGAAGCCCGCGGCGCCGGCGCCAGCGGCCACACCCTCGGCCACTACCTCACCGCCCTCTCCTACCTCCAAGCCACCACCGACGCCCCCGCCACCCGCGCCGAAGCCCTCCGCCGCATCAACTACATCGTCGACGAACTCACCGCCTGCCGCCGCGCCAAAGGCGACCCCGCCATCATGCCCCTTTCCAAGCGCGTCGATTACCCCCTCGAAAACCTGGGCATCCGCGTCCCCTTCTACAACCTCCACAAACTCCTCGCCGGCCTCCGCGACGCCTATGAACTCGCCCACGACAAAAACGCCCTCGCCCTCTCGCGCTCCATCGCCGACTGGCTCGACGCCCTCCTCCGCCCCCTCACCCCGAAACAAATCCAGCGCATGCTCGCCCCCGAATACGGCGGCATGAACGAACCCCTCGCCGACCTCGCCGCCGACACCGGCGACCCCCGTTACCTCCGCATGGCCGCGACCTATTTTCACCGCGACGCCCTCCTGCTCCCGCTCTATCGCAACGAAGACCGCCTCGGCTCCCAGCACGCCAACGCGCAAATCCCCGTCCTCGTCGGCCTCGCCCGCGAATACGAACTCACCGCCGACCCCCGCTACCGCGCCGCCGCGACCGCCTTCTGGCGCGAAGTCGTCGACGACCGCACCTACGCCATCGGCGGCCACGGCGAAAGCGAGCACTTCTTCCCCCCCGAAAAATTCCCCGACAAACTCACCTCGCGCACCTGTGAAACCTGCAACGTCAACAACATGCTCAAGCTCGCGCGCCACCTCTTCGAATGGTCCCCCGACGCCGCGCAAATGGACTACGTCGAACGCGCCCTCGTCAACCAACTCGCCTCCGCCATCGGTGAAAACCCCGGCGAGTTCACCTACTTCCTCCCCCTCGGCTCCGTGGCCGTCAAAAGCTACTCGAAACCAACCGGCGCCTTCTGGTGCTGTGTTGGCACCGGCATGGAAAACCCCGCCAAATACGCCGAGCAAATCTACGCCCGCACCCCTGATTCCACCACCCTCTACATCAACCAATACATTGCCGCCGCCCTCGACTGGCCCGAACAAAAACTCCGCCTCGCTCAAGAAACCCAGTTCCCTGATTCCGACACCATCCGCATCAAACTCACCACCGCCGACGCCAACCCCCGCCACTTCACCCTAAAACTCCGCCACCCCGCCTGGTGTCCCGCCCTAGAAATAAAAATCAACGGCCAGCCCCTCAAAGACACCTCCTCGCCCGCCACCTACCTCACCTTGACGCGCGACTGGCACAACGGCGACACCATCACCCTGCGCCTCCCCATGACACTCCACGCCGAGCCGCTCCCGCATTCCGACAACAAAATCATCTCGCTCCTCTACGGCCCCAACGTCCTCGCCGCCCTCATCCCTGGAACGCCGGACACCGCCCGCTACGCCAGCCAGCTCGACGCCCGCGGCAAAACCGACGCCCCGCCCCCGCTCATCGTCGCGCAAACCCCCGCCGCCGCCCTCGCGCGCCTCACCCCCGTCCCCAACCGCTTTGGAGAATTTCTCGCCCCCGAAAACCTCTTCCGCCCCGACGACCCCGCCGCCACCCGCCCCGCCCTTGCCTTGTCCAGTTGCAACGGCGGCGTGCCAGGCCACTCGCCGGCTCGCGGACACGCCGCCTCAATCGAAAATCCAAAATCCAAAATCGAAAATCCCCCCACCCTCACCCTGCGCCCTCTGCGCCAAATCTACGACGAACCCTACGCCGTGTATTTCCCCATCCTCACCCCCGCCGAGTGGCCCGCGCGCGAAGCCAAAATCGCCGCCGCGCGACAAGCCCGCCAAAAACTCGCCGCCGCCACGCTCGCCACCGTTTCCCCTGGCGACGCCAACTCCGAATCCCAGCACGCCCTCCGCAAGGAAAACAGCCAGTCCGGCGAACTCTTCGACCGTCACTACCGCGTCGCGCGCGACGGCGGCTGGTTCTCCTACGACATGCCCGTCCTCCCCGACGCCCCCGTCACGCTCATCGCCACCTATTGGGGCGGCCTCTGGGACGAGCGCAATTTCGACATCTCCATCGACGGCCGCCACCTCGCCTCGCAGAGCCTCTACAACAACAGCCCCGGCGATTTCATCGACATCCCCTGCGCGATTCCGCCGGAGTGGACGCGCGACAAAACCAAGGTCACCGTTCGTTTCACCGCCCGCCCCAAGACCGCCGAACTCTACGCCCTGCGCACCGTGCGCACCGACGCCCTGCCGCCGTCCCAATGAGTTCGCCGCCATCCGAAAAGCGGCAGAGGACTGCCGCATTCCAAGGCGCTTCGCGCTAAAAACAGGCGTTTCTTTATACCCCAACACGCCTAATCCACGGGCTGGAAAGCCCGTGCTCCGTTGCCCCGTCTTCACTTTACCATCTGGTCGAGCGGCAGGCGCGCGTAGATGCCTTTGGGGTCGTTGAATTCATTCAGGATTCGCGCCTCGGTTTTGAAACGCGCAAGGAGATCATCGAGCGCGCCTCGCGGGGCGGCGCGCAGGGCGGTTTGGTCGGGCGTGGTGTCGCGTCCGCCACCGAGGAGCGAGTGGAAGAAATCCGAAAATTCTTTTTTGCGCGGAAACTCGCGCACGCGATAGACGCCACTCAGTCCGGCGCGTTGCGCGGCGCAGGCGAGGGCGTCATCGAGGCCGCCGAGGTCGTCGACCAGGCCGAGTTTTTGCGCCTCGGCGCCGGACCAGACGCGGCCTTGCGCGATTTCTTGCACGCGATCGGGGGTGAGGTTGCGCGACTCGGAAACTTTGGCCACAAATTGGTCGTAGATCCAATCGACGAGGCGTTGCGCGACGGCGAGTTCGTCGGCGGTTTTCGGGCGGGTGATGGTTTCGCTGCCGGCAAATTTTCCGGTTTTCACGCCGTCGAATGTCACGCCGAGGTTGCCGGCGAGTTTTTGCACGTCGGCTTGCAGGCCGAACACGCCTATCGAGCCGGTGATGGTGTCGGGTTGCGCAAAGATGCGGTCGGCGGCGGTAGATATCCAGTAGCCGCCGGAAGCGGCGTAGGCGCCCATCGAGACGATGACGGGTTTTTCCTGTTTCGCGAGGCGGAGTTCGCGTTGGATGTGCTCGGAGGCGGTCGCGGAGCCGCCCGGGCTGTTCACGCGCAGGACGATGGCTTTCACGGTGTCGTCCTGGCGGAGTCGGCGCAACTGGCGCGCGTAGCGTTCGCCGCCGATTTCACGGGTGTCGCCTTCGCCGTCGACGATGGTGCCTTCGGCGTAAACGATGGCGATGGTGCCTTGGGCCGCGCGCGTCGAGCGCGGGGGCTTGGTCGGCGTGTGGAGCGCGGGTGTGTCTTTGTCCTTTGCGTCGCGTTTGTCGCCTTGGCTGTTTTGGGCGCTTTGGTCGCTTTCGTCACTTGCGTCACTTGCGTCGTTTTTGTCGTTTTTGTCCGCAAGCTCCGTTGCTGGCGTTGGCGTTGGCTCTGGCGCGAGCGCGAGCGCGTAACCGCTGGTCATGGAGACGGTGCGCGCATAATCCGCGAGCGAGACTTGCTTGAAGGGTTCGGTCGTGCCGCCGCGGCCGGTGCGGGTTTTGAGGTCGTCGATCACTTCGTCGCGATACGCGACGCGGGTGACGAGTTTGCGTTTCACCGCGAGCGCGGGGGTGATGATGCCTTCTTTGTCGACGAGTTGCTGGAGGGCGGCGTCGGTGAGGCCGCGGCCTTTGGCGATGGCGCCGCGCACTTCGTCCCAGATGTCGTCGAGGAGTTTTTGCGTTTCTTCGCGGCTTTCGGCGCTCATGTCCGCGCGGGTGAAGGGTTCGACGGCGGATTTGTATTTGCCGACGCGGGTGACTTGCACGCCGACGCCGAATTTTTCGAGCGCGCCGGCGAAGTAGGGTTGTTCGGTGGCGAGGCCGGGCATGTTGAGCATGCCGTAGGGGTCGAGCACGATTTCGTCGCCCATCGAGGCGAGATACATTTCGCGGGCGGTGGCGTCGGCGAGGTAGAAGATGACGGTTTTTTTGGCGGCGCGGACTTGTTCGAGGGCGTCGCGGATTTCCTTGAGCGCGGCGTAGCCGGTGCCGAGGGCGTCGGGTTCGAAGCTGCCGTAGAGGAAAACGCCGGCGATGCGTTTGTCGGTGGCGATGGCTTGGAGTGATTGGGTGATTTCGCGCAACTGCATCTGGCGGGGGCCGCGGTCGCCGCCGGCGAGGGTGGTGAGGAGGGCGTTGGAGTCGAATTGCGCGGGGGCGTCGGTGATGTTGACGGACATGTTGAAGACGACGTAGGCGCCGTTTTCGACGCGCGCGGGGCCGTCCCTGTCGCCGCCGGAGGCGAGCGAGCCGATGATGGCGAGAAGGACGAGGAGGCAGATGAGCGCGCCGATTGAGAAGATCGCGAGCGCGACGAGCGAGCCGAGCAGCGAGGTGAGGAAATTTTTCATGCGGTGAATTTTATCAGAGGTCGGTGATCGGTTTGTGTTGTGGCACGAGGAGTTTCATGATTCCCCACGCGACAATGTAAGCGAACGCGCACACGGCGAACATGATGCCGTAGGAGGTGGAGATGTTCGTCCAGATTAAGTCTTTCGCCTGGTCAAGCGCGTGCTGGCTGGCACTGATGACCGCGTGAGTATCTTTATTGGTGAACATTTTGGCGAGGACGTCCATTTTGACATCCTCGAGTTTGATTTTGTCGGTCACTTGAATGAATCCTTGCGAGACGGCGTTCTTGACCGCGGCGATGCGGTAGTGGTCTTCCATGATGCCTTGGAATTTTTGCACGATGGCGCCGCCGAGTCCGCCCGCCGCCGCGCCGATGCCGGTCACGGTGCCGACGGTTTTTTTCGGGAACATGTCGGAAACCGTCGTGAACAGATTCGCCGACCACGCTTGGTGCGCCGCGCCGCCGATGCTGATGACGGCGATGGCCGCGACGATGCCGTAGGTGGCCAGCCATTGCGTGCTCAGGAGCAAAAGCGGGAAGAGCGCGATGATAAACATCGCGGTCATGCGCGCCTTGTAGGTGGCCCAGCCGCGGTTCATGAATGTCCGCGGAATCGCGCCGCCGTAAACCGAGCCGACGATGGCAATGCCAAACACGACGAAATTGGAAACCATCACGCGCATCGCGGTGGCGTCGTCGCCCAGCCCCACGCAGAATTGTTGTTTCACGTAGGTTGGCAGCCAGAAAAGGAAGAACCACCAAATGCCGTCGGTCATGAATTTGCCGACGACAAACGACCACGTCTGGCGGTAAGTGAGCATTTTGAGCCACGAAACTTTGCTGGCCTTGTCATTGTCGTCAGCAACGGCGGTGGCGGCGGGAGCGGCGGGAGCTTCATCACGGTCGCTGTGGATGTAGTCGTATTCGTCCTGCTTGAGCTTGCCGCGCGCGAGGACTTTCGCGGGCGTGCCGTAGAGGAAATACCAAAAAATCAGCCAGATGAATCCGATCAAACCCGTGATGAGAAACGCCATTTGCCATCCGTGGAAAACGCCGAGGAAGTGCGAGTCATTTGTCCACGCGACCAGGCACCACGGGACAAACAAGGCGCAAATCATCGCGCCGAGATTCGACCCCGCGTTGAAAACGCCCGTGGCCAGCGCGCGATCTTTTTTGGGAAACCACGCGGCGACGGTTTTGATGGACGCGGGAAAATTGGCCGATTCACCCAGCCCGAAAATGCAGCGCATGACAGTGTGCCAGGTGAGGCTCGTGCCCATGAACGCGCTGCCCATGCCGGCAATCGACCAGATGATCAACGCCAGCGCCAAGCCCAGCTTCGTGCCGATTTTGTCAACGACCCAGCCGGCCACCAAGGCGAACCCCGCGTAGAAAATCGTGAAGAACATGGTCAGCGTGGAAAAATCCGAGGAAGACCACCCGAAGCCATCGGACGAGGTGAAATAATCCTTCAAGAAGCCGATGACATTTCTGTCCATGTAGTTGATTGTGGTCGCGAACAACAGAAGCGTGCAGACGACCCAACGATAATTTCCGGTTTTTTGCTGATTCATGGTGAGTGTGTGGTTTTTGAGTGAGGAGCGAAAAGCGAGAGGCGAGAGAGTAGCGCAAGCGAGAAGCGAGCGAGCAAAGCGAAAGCGCGAACACACTCCCTGATTCGATTTAAGTCGACTTAAATCGATTTAAGTCGATTTAAGTCGAGTCCGAAAAAACGCACGCCACACACGCACCCGCATGACCCTCGCCACCGCCATCCTCCCAATCGCCCTCGCGCTCATCGCGTTGCGCCTCGCGACCGAACTCGCGCTCAACGCCCTCAACGCCGGCGAAGTCCGCCGCCACCAAAACGCCCCGCCCGCCGCCGCCGCCGCCATCATGGACGCGCCCACTTACGCCAAATCCACCGCTTACACACTCGCCAAAGCCGCCTTCGCGCGCATCGAACTCATCTGGGACGCCATCATCCTCGCCGCCCTCCTCGCCAGTGGCATCCTCCCCCGAGCCTACGCGCAACTCCAAGCCGCGTTCGGAGGCACGTTTCTCGCCGGCACCTGGACACAAGTGATTTTCCTCATCGCCACCGGCATCATCCTCGGCGCCGTTTCGCTGCCCCTCGACTGGCACGAACAATTCCACATCGAGCAACGTTTCGACTTCAACAAAAGCACACCCGCGCTCTGGGTTGCCGACAAACTCAAGGGCCTGCTCCTAACCATTGTCCTCGGCGCCGCGCTCCTTTGGGCGCTCCTCTCGCTCATCCGCTGGGTCGGCGCGTGGTGGTGGCTGTATGCGTTCGCGCTGCTGCTCGCGTTTCAACTGCTGATGCTCGTGCTCTACCCCAAGCTCATCCTCCCGCTCTTCAACAAACTCACCCCGCTGCCCGAAGGCGACTTGCGCGAACGCCTCCTCGCGCTCTCCCAACGCACCGGCTTCCGCGCCAGCACCATCCAAGTCATCGACGGCAGCAAACGCTCCGGCCACTCCAACGCCTTTTTCACCGGCTTCGGACGCTTCCGCCGCATCGTCCTCTTCGACACGCTCATTGAACAACTCACGCCCGAGGAACTCGAAGCCGTGCTCGCCCACGAAGTCGGCCACTACAAATGCCGCCACATCCCCAAGACCCTCGCCACCGGCACGCTCATGATGTTTGCCGCGCTCGCGCTCATCGCGTGGCTTGTGAACAGCACATGGTTCAACCCCGCCTTCGGTTTTGCCGCCGGCGACCTCGCCCCCGCGCTCCTGCTCTTCTCGCTCTTGATGGGACTGGTCACATTCTGGCTCACGCCCATCGGAAACCACTTCACGCGCAAGCACGAATACGAAGCCGACGCCTTCGCGCTCGAAGCCATGCGCACCCCCGCGCCGTTGATTGCCGCCTTGCGCAAACTCACGCAAAAAAACCTAGGCAACCTGACCCCGCACCCGCTCTACAGCGGCTTCTACTATTCGCACCCCACCCTCTTCGAACGCGAAACCGCGCTCGAGGAAAAAGCCGGCGAGCTAGGCCCGGAAATCTGACCCCCATTTCTTATTTCTTATCCAGTCCAATGCGCGCCCGCGCCGTTTGCGGCGCTTATCCAGTTGCAGCGGCGGCGTGAACGCCGCCATTCCTACTTCCTCTTTCCTCTCTCCTACTCCTACTACTTCCTACTCTTCCTCCTTCCTACTTCCTCCTTTCTACTTTCTACTTCTTACTTTCACCTCCTCTCCCTCTCGCGCTCACTCTCTCCCCTCCCTCTCGCACTCACACCTTCTTCACACCCTCACCTTCCTCACACCCTCACGTCGCCATGCGCAACCGCACCCGCCATCTCATCCACGCTCACGCTGCCCTTCTGCTTTTGCTTTCAGCCTTCAGCCCTCAGCCTTTCAGCCTTTTCTCCCCTCGCCTTTCCGCCGAGACGCTCACCATCGTCACTTATAACGTTAACAACTACCTCCTCACCACGCGCATCATTGACGGCAAATTCCGCCCGAACTACCCCAAACCCGAAGCCGAGAAAAACGTCCTCCGCGCAAACCTCAAGGCCATCAACGCCGACATCGTTGCCCTCCAGGAAATGGGCACGCAACCCTTCCTCACCGAACTCCTCCGCGACCTCAAATTCGACGGCCTCGACTACCCCTACTCTGAAATCCTCGACAGCCCCGTTGACCCTGACCGCCACCTCGCGGTGCTCTCGCGTCGCCCCTTCACGCTCGTGCGCAAGCACATTGATTTGACCTTCAAGTATCTCAACGCCACCGAAACCGTGAAACGCGGCCTCCTTGAAGTCCACGTTGCGACGGAAGCCGGCGACCTCGGCCTCTTTATTGTTCACCTGAAAAGCCGCTTCACCGAACCCGAGCACCCCGACGACCCCGAATCCGCGATTCGCCGTGCCGCTGAAGCGACGGCCATTCGCGACCGCATCCTGAAAATTTACCCCGCCCCCAACGCCCCTGACGCGCGCTTCCTGATCCTTGGAGATTTTAACGACACCCGAGCTGACCGCCCCCTGCGCGCCCTGAGCAACCGAGGCAAAACCCAAATTGCGACCCCGCTCCCTGGAGGCGATACGCGCGGTGAAGTCTGGACGCACTATTATGCCAAGCAAGACACCTACACCCGTTTCGACCACATCCTGGTGTCGCCCGCCCTGAAGAAGTCGGTGCAAAGCAATGCTGTGACGATTTACGACGCCCCTAACGTTCTGGCAGCCAGTGATCACCGCCCCGTCGTCGTGCGCCTGACTCTGGACCCCAGTAGAACCCCAAGCCGAACCATCTTAAAACCACCCCAATAAGCAAACATGATAAAGATTACAAAAACACCTAATAAAATAAGGGACAGACTAATATCGCTCGACAAACCGCCGCTGCTTCGCCAACTTTTCCCGCCATGAGAATGTCCCGCTTCAAAATCGCACCCACCACCTCCTCCGCCGTCTACCACTGCATGTCGCGCACCGTGAACAGCGAACGCTGCATCGACGACACCGCAAAAGAAATCTTCCGCAAACAACTCTGGCAAATCGCAGACTTCTGCGGCGTCGACATCCTCACTTACGCCATCATGTCCAACCACTTCCACGTCCTCGTCCGCGTGCCGCTCAAAACCGAAGTCGCGGACCCCGAACTGCTCCGCCGCTTCCAAGTGCTCTACCCAAAACCCACCAAATACCAAGAAACCCGCATCGAAATCATCCGCGAACAACTCAAAAACAGCGACCCTGCCGCCGACCACTGGCGCAAACAACAACTCGCCCTCATGGGCGACGTCTCCCAATTCATGAAATTGCTCAAGCAACGCTTCTCCATCTGGTTCAACCGCACCCACGCCCGCCACGGCACACTCTGGTCGGAACGCTTCAAAAGCGTCCTCGTCGAAGGCAACGGCAACGTCCTCTCCACCATGGCGGCGTATATCGACCTGAACCCCGTGCGCGCCGGCCTTGTCGACGACCCCAAGGACTACCGCTTCTGCGGCTACGCCGAGGCCGTCAACGGAAGAAAAGCCGCGCAAGCCGGCGTCATCGCCATCGTCGCCGACCCCGCCAACCAGACCTGGCGCGGCGTCCACAACCTCTACCGCATGCGCCTCTTCGGAGCCGGCGCGATGCCACGCCCCGGCAAAGCCGCCATCACGCCGGAAGCGATGGAAAAAGTCATCGCTGAAAACGGCACGCTGCCGCTGCCAACCGTGCTGCGCTGCCGCGTGCGTTATTTCAGCGACGGCGCGGTGCTCGGCGGCAAGGCCTTCGTGACGAAACACCTCGCCGCCTACCGCCGCGCGACCGGATGTCGAAAACAAATCGCCGCGCGCCCCCTGCCGAAGATCACGGATTGGGGCGACATCGCCACCATGCGCGGCCTGCGCAAAAACGCCATCGGGTGACTCGTCAGGTTTGGCATGGCGAGCGACAACGACGCACCAGTGCAAACAATCACCACGCCAACAACAACCCCGACAAAATGCGCCAGCGGCGCCGGCGCAAACGCATCCGTCGCGCCGACAAAAAACGGCTGCCCGACCAGCAATTCATATCCACATTTCGCCAGCGCTCCCGCGCACCCCGCGACGCCGAGCGCGAACACACCCCTCCCATGCTTGCGCTCCCTCCACCCATCGCGCAAAAGATGCCCCGCCACCACGCCATAAGCCGCGCAATCGATACCCGACAACCCACGATAAACCGCAAACTCCGGCTGCAACCACCAAACCGCGAGCACGATAGCCGGCGCGGAAATGACAAACGCCGCAATCCAGTCCCGCCGCGATTTGAATTCGGCCAACGAACCGAGCAACAATAGCGTCAAGACATCCCATCGCAAATGCGCACCGCCAAAATGAACAAAATGCGCCGTCCACAACCGCCAGATTTCCCCGCGCGCGAACGCATCGCGAGAAAATTCCAAACTGCTCGCAAGCGCGGGCATCGCGCCACAAAACAGCGTAATTACAACAAGAGCCGAAGTAATGAAGGGGATGCTTTTCATGATATATGGCACGACTTGCCGGCTCATAGGTTTCATAACGAATCACGCCCCCCCAATGCTGACAAGATAAACTAAAAATATGATAAAGCAAAGGACAAATCCTGCAATAATATGTCCTGCAATTTCCAGAATACTTAAAATTCTATTTTTGCGTTTCTTTACTGCATGCCAAAGTAAGCGCGCTGATAGACATCCCAATAATAGTGTTAGACTCCCACCAACTACTTCAGGAATACCTCGGCTCCCAATCCGGCCATTTTGTATGCGCAAGCACTAGTCCGCAAGCAGTAGCACTGCCAGTCCGCCAAAAAACACGAGCCATGCGCTAATGCGCGGAAATGTATTAAGAAAGTGTTTCATTGTTTTTTAAGTTCGTGTTTTTGCGAATATGTGACTGTGTAAGGGCAAGCAACGCGAAAATCGCCAGCGCCGCGACTTCCCACCCGCCAAACGCGCCCGCCGCAAGATTGTAGCCAGGCTTTGCCACAACCTTCACCTCCTCTGGGGATTCCTTGATGCGCACCTTGAAATCATCAAGCGCGACCTGCAAATTCTGACTCAAGCTCACGGTGGCGTTATTAAAACCCTCGTGCGAATCCTTGAGGAGCTGATCGGTCATCCCAACTGCCGAGGACCTGTGATTGGTCACGTCAGCGCTGGCGGCGCGAAACAACAATTTGCGACTGGCAATGTCAAAAACAGCCGCGTCCATGAGCGTCGCCGTGGCGTTTTTTTCCGCCGGCATGGTGAAAGCCCCGATGATCGTCCAATAACTCAACACCAAAGGCGTGCCCGTGGTGTTTTGCTGCTGGTCATAAGCAATCAACGCAATCACATCAATGCCGAGCAATGACCGAAGCTGGTCGAGATTATTAAAACTCCCGCCAGGGCGCAGGTATTGCGTCGGGATGAGTTCGATGCCGCGCACGTAAGGCAATTTTTTGAACTGCTCGCTTACTGTTCGCATAAGCATGTTTTTCATCGCCTCCGGCATTTGCGGGCTGGCGGCTCCGAACTCCGTCCGCGAAGGCACAAACGCGACGCCGACGCGCATCGGCAAACTCAACGTGGGAATCGCCGGCTCCACGAATGG
>Ga0123357_10003503_pt1 | contig 18048 bp, 8 predicted proteins | sample TergutEmb28metaG_FD_89873 | JGI IMG/M metagenome (GOLD analysis project Ga0123357, IMG submission 89873) | Embiratermes neotenicus P4 segment gut microbial communities from Petit-Saut dam, French Guiana - Emb289 P4 | ecosystem: Host-associated > Arthropoda: Insects > Digestive system > Gut ... | reverse complement strand
GGGGGGAAGTTATTGATCATAAAACGTGTGTTTTGATTTTCTCAACAACTTTTGTTTGAACCATTTCTCATTCTATGAAGAACTGAGCGAGATATGATCAACGATGTACTGGTCTTCGTATCAAGTAGCGTACCTGTTATTCTTGTCCGATTGTAACGAAACTTGTATTTTCTAGATAGATTTTCGAAAACTAATCAGATATGGAATTTCATGAAAATCTGTCTATTAGGAGCCGAGATTTTCGTGCGGACGGACAGACTTGACACTGGTAGTCGCTTTTCACAATTTTACGAACGACCAAAAATTACTGTAGTTACGTTTATAATTAAGAGTTTGTTAATGTGTGCATTCTTCTGCAGTATTGTGGGGTGCCCAAAGCATCGATATTAAGTGTGCATGTGACATTTGGTTACTTGTTTCTGTGCAGGTGTGGTGGTAATGTGCGCCGCGGTGGGAGCAAGAATGACCCTACTCAACTGGTAGGGACGCTTCAAGTGACAGAGTTGGTAGGCGCCGTTTCCATGTTATATGGCATGCTACTACACCAAGGAGCACCTTCCAGGGGCTCTGCCTCCCCACCTCCTGCACTTCCACCACATACCATTGCAGTCACTATTGCAACAATACGTCTTCTGAACCGGGTGGCGGAGCTTGACCTGCAGATGTTCCAGGTAAGTTTATACACCGTAAGTTCTCTCAGAATGCTGCTGTGTTTGTGGGAAATCTGTAACAATAAGCAACGCTACTTGCTTGGAAATTTCGTGTTAGATTGCCATTAACGCATGCTTGCCGCTGAAGGCTGACATTGAATAGTAAGGTTACGGTACTGGTCCTCTGTGATGCGACGCCGTGTAACTTGTCGCCATCTTCAGAATACAACAGCATCAAGCGTGGTGCAGCAGGTTGCTATTGATATTAATCGCCGTGATATCCCCTGTTTCTCAAATCATTATTTTTGTAAATTCCCCTTCTTATACTTCATAAAATTTGTGAAATAAAGACGTAACCCTGACATTGTGTCTGTCCGTTTGTCCCTGCCCGCTTGTCCCGCGTCTCATTTCTGGAATTATCCAATTAATTAAAATTATGTCACACTTGTCCCTGGAGTGGGGATTTTCTTCTGCAGGAAGGACCCGATTTCGGGACTTACACTTGGCCCCAGTTTATACTTTTTAACAGCAGCTTTATGCCGTTTATTCTTTCTCTCGATTTTGACAGTAAACACTCGGTGATCCTTATTTGCAATGGCACCGTGGCCACTGAAAGTTGTAACAGTTTTGTCAAGTCGGCCTAGGACTTGGTTCGGTGACCGGACGATGATGCTTCGTGGTTGCCGTGCGTCTGAAATGAATGGGCAATCTTCGTTATGGCCCCTCCACAGTACCTTCCATGATGAGCCTTGTGAAGATTCTGCGAGTGGAGTTTTTACAACCTCCACTTGCCTAGCGGAGGAATCTTCTCCTCTGTAACTATGCGACGAAAGTGACAACTTTTATTTTTCCCTGTTGGCTGTCTCTGATTCCACCTTGGCATGTTATCCGTCAAACCTCAGACCTCCGAATCGTACGTCGTGTGGCAGGCGGAACATCTACGCGTGCTTGTCGCCGGTCTCTCCGGGTTGTTCGACTTTGTGCCGTGAGTTATAAGTGGTCAGCCCTGTTCTTGAAGACCAATCACGACGATGACGATTTGAAATCCCCTGACAGCGTCAGTATGCACACACCGCGGTTCGTAACGTTAATGTATTGTCGCCACAGCGTTTTTGGCGCGCCACTGTCGGCGATGGCTTCATTTGGCGTCTTGCTCAAAACGTAACTGCACGTTGTCCGGCCGTTTCTATGTGCCATTATTGGTTTAAGACGCCATTAAAATTTTATTATGTTTTTGCTTGCTTCTAGCCCGTAAACAGTGTCACAGTGGTTCTTACAGCACCATAATATGGTTAGCTGCTATGGCATATGTGACCTTTCGAATTAATCATGACGACATGGGCTTCAGACACGATTAATTCCTTGGGTAATAATCCTTACTTTTCTTACGAGTAGTTTAGTCAACGGTGCCGCAGTAGTAGATGGATGAATGTACGTACAAGATGTTAGCAGTCTTGGAGACTGAACCTTAAACTGTTGTATAACCATGGCTAAAATAGCTTCAGACACGACGAGCGCCGTGCTATAATGTTATACATGAACCTTGAAGCGTGGGAATGGATTTTCAGACGCACGGAATTAGTGCCTCTGACAGTATGGCAATGGTTCTGACACTGTGGTTCGCGAACTCCTCGTTCAGTAGATATCAGCAATCACATTTTTACATTGGACGTGTCGCGCATGGTTCAGACAGGTTGACGTCGGTCAGTCTCCCCGGAGGCCCGGGTGAATCCCATGCCATTTAATTTGGGATTTGTGGTGGACAGAGTTGTACTGGGCAGTCTTTACTCCGGGTACTTCGGCTTTTCCGCGTCAGTATCATTGCCTACCCGTGTTCCGTACTCGTTCATTAATTTATGACAGAAGCTGTACAATAACAGCTGACAGCGTGGTTATATTACGCACTAAAAAAAGACATTTTTAGTATGCGAATGTTATTTGAAAGAAAATAAGTACATGGTATGAGTGGCGGTGCTTCGTTGGTTTGTTTCGGTAATATTTTTTTTTTCGGTCTGTTCTCATTGCATAGGTAATTTTTATTGCTTATTCAAGGTATTTTCGTTCTACAAATTATATGAAGCGAAATGCCTAGCAGTGTGGGGTCAGATGCATATATGGAAGAGATATATTCCTGCATGTGTGCATATGTAATAGCTTTGTTCTGTACATATTCTAAGTGTTTTCTTTTCAGACCGCAGAGTCAGTGAGAGGGTAGTATTTAAATATGAAAGAAATAGGATACGAAGTGTGCATTGAATTTTTCTGGCTCGGGATAGGGACCGGTGGCTGGCTTTTGTGGATACAGTAATGAATCTTCGTGTTCCATTAAATTAAGAGAATGTCTGGATTAGCTGCGGACCCACAATGACTCTTTTATGCAGTTAAGTATTTTCTTTGGATAGCATAGTGTCGGCACTGGGATGTGGTATGTGGGACAAGATAATTAGTTTTTGATGAAATATGTACTTCCGCCTTGTCGAACAACACTTCCTGTTTTATTATCATGTATGACAAAGATCGAATAAGGAACACCAGCGTGCCTTGGGACAATATAGGATGTTTTGGTTTTTGTTTCCTATTTTAGAAAGAAGTTCTAAGCCGCCAGCGACATGAAATAGTACGCATAGATCGGAACACAATACGTATGCCTACATTCGCATATGGATAAATGAATACACAAATGAACGCCTACCCATTTGTGCATGCGTACACACACAATACAGACGTACATTTTTGCATGCATACGTGTAATCAGTTGGTGATTCGCATATATTCCGATAAAAGAACGCGTGGAGTTATAGTCATGGTTATATGGTAGGTGTGCTGCGAAAATGATACAGGGGCCAGAGTTGGGATGTACCAGTGATAGATAATGCAATGGATCTTGTATAAACATTTGCCGGGAATGGGAAATTGCGGGGCAAGGGAGTGGGAAATGGGCCCCTGGTAAACCGCGTAGGCCACGCCAATGTTTGTCTCGGTCTCCAGCAATGTTTGGACGGATTTAATTGAATGATTTCACCATCTAAATTAGCTTTTGTGCTTGTTGGCCCTGTAGGACATTTCAATTTATGTGCCTCCCTCTCTGTCCCCCGTCTGGGCTCATCTGTGTACATAAGGTCTGCCCCGCCACACAGCTGCCTGCTGACTGCATACGTTCACAGTATTGATTACGAATCAGGTTTTTGCTTACAATAATGCTAACCGAAGCTTCTGTTAAATATGTTGCAGTGCGATATTATGTGTCTGACAGGACATCGTGGGTCAGGTGGCCCGTTGCATGCTACGCTCGAAATACCTCCCACCTGCAACCCCAGTTCCATGTGGTCTTTATATGTTTGGTGTGTTAGAACACAGAAATAAAACTTTTTTGCTTTGAATAACCAGTTAAAATGTTGGCGACCCTTACCGTGGAAATACACCAACAGAAGGGTTTTTAGGCAAGAAACTAACCTATGCTTCTTTGTAAACGGGTAAGGACCTTCACAGCTGTGTATGGAAAAATATATTATTGCGAAGGGTGCTGCGTGTTTCGACTTATTCACTAGCCATCATTAGGCACACGCTAATAACGACAATAAATACCTACTTAAACAATGTAAAATTGAGATCCCGATAGTTTAGTCGATAATGTGTTGTATTTAAGTGTTTTTTCTCGTATATTTTTAGCCTGTGCCTGTTGATGGTTTGTGATAAGTCGAAACATGTAGCGCCCTCGACTATAGAATAGTCTCCAAATATAATTGTGATTGGTAGTCCTGTTATTCATCTGTTTACCTACGCATCACAAAAGGGTGTCTTACCCTGAGATTGTACTCCTTTGCACTGCAATTAATGGCGATATTTGTAAGGACGGAGAGCAGCATAATTAACCTTTTAAAGCCTACTGGTTACGTGATGCACCAACAGGTTTAACGTTCAAGAATTGTACTTTCTGTCCACAATGTATTTGTGTGTCTGTATTTATCTTAGAACAAACGGCGACTTGTGCCACTTACATCATAAACTGACTGGTTTTTACAACCGAGATGAAAAATGTTTACAGCGCGGTACGAACTAGGTCTTTAAATAACACAGTCTGCGCTTCGTCTTTAAATGGTTAAAGTTGCTTTATTAAAGCACTGTTTAGTTTGAAACCGAGCCTCGCGGTTTATTTACAAATCAGTTCCACGTGTGAACGTGAAGTTGGCAATGAACATGATCTCCGCGCGAAACGTAGCCGTAGAAATACCGCGGCTCATTTGTCAGAGCCTCATTTCTATTGTCGATGTGCGTAGCGTCATGGCGAACTTTCGCGGTTGAGTATGACATGTTATGAAGGACTTAGTCTCCTTTGAAACTACTGACGCGCAAAAATTAAGACCATTTAAGCTCTCGCGGCGACAAGAGGTGATAAAATAGTCTCACGCGACCAGTCACTTCAGTTCTGTTCCGAAATTACGCAGCTGGACACCAAAGACGTTTTTACATAAAACTGTCTACTTTATTTAAAGTGTGTCGTTCTGGCTTAGCGTTGACACTGTATGTGACGCACGTCGCCTTCCCGTTGCCAGTGCAGTCTGTAGGCCGGTGTATGATGCTGTTACTACACTTGCTGTTTAACGCCCGACGTTTCATTGATATCTTTATATGAATGAAAAATTTGGTCTCAGTCTAAGGGGAGAAAATGTTGGCAGGTGTTAGAGGGAGAACTATCGATGAAGGTATTTTGGCTTACGAGATGTGAGGTAACAGAATAAAGGGAAATATTATGTAATGAGCTTCATAATTAGTGCTAATTAGTGGTTTTGCTCTATCAAACAGACAGCGTCCTACCCAGCTGAAAAGTACAAACGTTTCGAGAAGGCTTTTAACTAGTTAATTGTATTTATGCATGACAAATAAATCGTGGTAAGATATAGCTGCAGGTGTACTTCGAACCATGTCTTAAAAACACGTGGGGAGTGGAGGTAAAGCTCCACGAATTTAACTTCGATACAGGATATAAACGAAGAACAAACATTGAAATTCTGACGAAAATGTCAGTTGGCAGTTTATCTGGTGAAGTGACTTCACATTACTTTCTTCCGTTATGGACGCTGTAGCCCTACTTGGGGCTTTTTATGCTGCTTTTTGTGGAGGTTCCTAAGCCACTTGGGGGGTGGGGGGGGGGACATTAGGCGGTGGATGAAGTCCAAAAGAAGAGTGTTTCTGAGCCCTTTATTAGAACATAATCACAGGGCACACAACCGTGCTTAAAGCGGGACTTGAAACCGCGAATCCAACATTCTTTTTGTGCGACTTAGTGCTGCCACCGGAATAGTCTTTTCGCTTCTTTACTCTCGTAATATGTAACGGATTAAGTATTTCATAATTAAATTGAAATTCTCGGTTTATTTTTTGTATATATATGTGGTGGACCCTATTTTGCATTTTAATTATGTAGTCAAATTATTTTTACATGATTTAGGCCCTTCATAAATTTTACTCATGCGGAATATACGCTCACCTGCATGCGGTATGACAAATTAATATTTCCGGACTTTGAACGGCATGTTGAAATATCGACGTCAATCAATCTTCTTTGTACATGGTTTTAGAGGCCTTCTGGAAGGAACGAGTCCTACATAAGATAACTTTGTATTGTTGTCTATTGGCATCACCTGTCATTAGTTACAACAGATGGAAGGAATAGATTTCTTGCTGGAACGCAGGCTATATTTTATCAGATTGTGTTCACGTAGCTACTTTTTTTACCTCTCCAGGCCGGACATGTCTCTTCTATCCTCTCGTACGTATGTACCGGTGGTCTTCAATGTATGTCGGAGGTCTGTTCCTAAAAATGGCGACGTACGTCGAAACTATCTGTCATTATTTAGTTCTAGGCTGTACTTACTGGTCGAAATGAAGGCGGAGGGAAAATCCAACGATGTTTGTAGCAAATAACCTATTTCCCGCTAGCACTGTATTGCCATACATTAAAAGCATTTGCTGGTGGTGTGGTTTACTCTAAGTTTCTGAAGTTTTAAGACTTTCTGGTTTCAGTACATGCAATACAACTGTTATTTACATATCAGTATGCAGATTTTACATTCACGATTCGTAAGTTGTCAGAATACCCGCTTTCCATCGCAGCTCGGTCATGAGGTTTCAAAGACGAAAATGTCCATTCGGAAGCTGAAGTGTGACTGAATAGAACTGCAGGTATGAAGGATTTATATTTTTGTTTGTAGGAAAAGTGTGACCTGTCCTTGGCCTGTGTGGCGTAGTATTTTCTTTTAACTAAAGACTCTGGTGCTTTTCCTTAAACGGTTCAGCGTAGGCCTTCTTACTTACCGAAAACAGAGACATTCTTGAGAAACTGATAATTGCTGAGGCACCGAATGTTCTTTACTACCTTCGCAAGAGTTCGCTGCTGACACATCCTGAGCACGATGAATCACTGTCCTTAGAGCCATCAAAACGATCCCTTATGGTTTTCGGACCTAAATTCATTCTTAATCTGTCCGTTGCGTGCTACCTGTACGAACCAAACGCATACTCCTTAATTTGATAATAATAATAATAATAATAATAATAATAATGGTGAAGTGCATAAATTATGAAGCTCCTGACTGTAAAATTTTCCCAGTCTTCTGTCACTTCTTGCCTTAAAGCGAGAGACAAACTTTTAGACCTGTTTCTAACAACCATAAAATCATAATCTTATCACCCTAGTTTTTAGTCTGCACGTTCCTCGCTACCTGGCAGGAAAGATCAAAGATTCTGAATTACCGTTCCCAAATATTCTAATTTTCCTCAATTTTCATGTACCCGGTTTTGAATGTTAATAAAAATCCAACCAGATGCAAAAGTATGCAGATATTTATTTACCGCAAAGTCACTCTACATGTTTCGGGTGTCACAGCACCCATCATCAGGAGTATTAAAAACTGTAACCGCAGCCTCCGGTACAGGTCTGCACCGGAGGCTGCGGTTACAGTTTTTAGTACTCCTGATGATGGGTGTTGTGACACCCGAAACATGTAGAATGACTTTGCGGTAAATAAATATATGCATACTGTTGCATCTGGTTGGATTTTTAATAACATTGAATTACGATGCACGGAACCATGAGCTTAAAATTTACCCGGTTTACCTAAATTTTCAAATAACCAGTCTAACTTAAAGTAATTAACGGCTGGTACACCGACCAGGAAGGCGGTATGTTTTATCCCGGAGGTACTCGCTTCGAATCTTGGCTGGTTAAGTTTGTAGTTTGAACAGTTTTTTTTTTTTCCTTCCCTCAATTCATTCAGATGAGTGACCGGACATTATCTTGAAATTGTCAATAAACTGCTTTCTGTCCACTCGTCGGATCTGAATAACCTCTGAGTTTGTTGCATCGTCGTTAAATAGCCTGCGTACCAATAATAAATCCTTGAGTTTGGATCTTTTAGGGCGGTATCTTTACAGTCAGTATGAGACCTTGTAACAAAAAGTTGTAGTGGTAACGATGGCCTCGTTTAACGACTTCGTTTGAAGTATTGGAGTAGGGCGTAGGGTAGGGTGAGGTTGATTGATTGACTGTACTTACACACAAAGATGAGCTAACCCACATTATGAAACCACGATGAACAGTTAATCACACATTTCTCTCGTATGTACATTTGCCAACCAGTTTGATCATAACATATCCATGAGCAAACCCTCCAACTCTGAGCACTCCCGTGAGAGTGGCTCTCCTAATGAATCTGTCCAGTCTGGTGGTGCACCGGCAAATATCCATGTGTTTGTATAGAAGATGCGTTGATTCCATTTAACATGCGTGTGTAACCCCTACAAACCAAGCATCGTGCCCGTTGTACAGTGGGGTGTAATCCATATTTAAAATCATGAGCTATTAATATTTTCACATTTTAACAAAAGAATTGGATTGAAACCCCTTGTTTGCATGTAACGTGGTTTATATAAAATTTAAAACCTTGCTGTTTTACCCCTCTTTTCTGTGACATATAGCTAACAATTCAGTACGACTCAGCCGAAAACAGATTCCTGAAAGATCGTTCTTGATTTCACAACAGTTACCTCGGAACAGAACTCGTAAAGGTTACGCGCCAATTACATACATTTATATACTTGTTGCTGTGGCGGCGGTGGCGGCGGCGGCGGCGGGGGTGGTGGTGGTGGCGGTGGTGGTGATGGTGGTGATGGTGCGAATTTGGAGGTTCTCATCACAGAGGAACCTAGCTCTTCCATCTTTCGGTTGGAAAGATGAACTTATTCCACTACTCTGAAGGTGAAGGCAGCAGGTTTCTCCAAAAGCTGGCGTCTACCAGACTACATGGGGTCACGTACCATACTACTGCAGGCATTTTATTCTTGTCAAGGGTGTATTAAGTGCAGATTGTTTTGACATTACATTTTGTGGCTCTAACATCAATGTTTCGTACAGTCGTTATGCTTACATTTGATTTAACAAACAACATTGTGGAGAGTGCTAGTATGTCCATGACTTCTGTCCGTACCGTATTTAAAATTTCGATCTTCAATGATAACCAGAAAAACTAACGCTAAGGAAAATATTCGCACGATTGCAGTGTTATTAGTGTATATTCTGCAAAATTATTACCTGTAGCCTCTTTTCGAAGATGTAGCACCATACATCAACTCAGGACCCTAAATAAAATGGCAATAGCATCGCATAATACTCGCAGGTTCGATTGCCTGCCATCTATTTGCTGATTTTAGTAAATAAAAAAATATCGCTTTGGGGCGTCCTTCATTGGTTTGTACAGTTTTTGTGAAAATCCCCCAAACGGTTCAAATTTGAAATACTGATCTTCCACTCACGCTTGTGTTTGAAGGTGGTTAGAAATTTTTAATGTTGTATGTTACTAAGGGTGCTTGCCTCTTTGACTGTAAGGAATAAGGGGTCGTATGCAGGACGACGGCTGATCGGGAATCGCTGTCGCGGTGGAAGGACACACACGATGTAATGGAAGTGTAAGAAGTGCGTTTTATTTGTTACACTTTCATTAGTCCGTGCTTTGATGCATATATTATATGCATGCCTGTATTAATTCGGTTGGTGCAAAGCAACAAACAGGTTTTTGTCCCCTTTTATGTTTTTCTGGCGTGTGGGAATGATATGATAGCGCCCATTTCACTGTCTTATTTACACCAAACTCGGAGTGGGCAATAAACCTTGTCGTCAGGAACTCTGCTACTTCACTCCATGGTCAGGTAGCCTTGCAGCCAAATCTCAGATGATGTGCGTTACGAAATGTCCAATCACCGAAAGTTAATCTTATTTGCATACAAACCGGGATTATGCCTATCACCTAGTTTTCCTTACAGTTCAGGAAGGTCAGTCCGGGCTGGTTCGAATCCCAGATCGGACTGGTACAACACACACACGGCGTGGTGATTCATTGACCTTTCACTTCCTGTCTTTCCTTTCTTGTTGAGGGCACAACCGAGGAACGACTATGAGCATCCTCTTGTCTGACCTTCCGTGCGCCGCATGGAACAACTGGGCTCCCACTGAACGGATTTTCATTAACTTTCGTATGCGTATTTTTCCAAAATCTGTTCAGAAAATTCAAATTTAATTAAAATCTGACAAGAATAATGGGTCCTTTACGTGGAGATCCATGTACATTTATGGTCATATCTTCCTCATTTCTTCGTAGAATGAGAAATGTTTCAGACAAACGTTTTAGAGAAAATAAAAACACACATTTTATGTTCGATAAATTTTTTCTTCTAAATGCATGTCGTTTATGAGATAACGTGGAACAACGTTGTAGAGTCGGACAGGCTACAGATGACAATTTGCCGCGTGCGCATTGCATGCTGGATACCTAAGGCTACATACAGGCACCCAGAATATGTAATACTAATTGCTTTTCCACTGCAACAATGGTTGCACGAACGCGCTTCAATGTTACGCTATATGTACATTGCCTGTCTTGTCTTTTTTAGTTCTGTTTTAAGGACGGAAACTAGCCTGAAAGCGGTGTTTGTTGATGTACTAAGCATTACATTTAGGAGGGAGATCTCTCTGCGTCGGGAGACGGTCGGATGATTAGGTCCTGTTAGCACGTTACCGCGTCTTCGACTTTTACTGTACAAAGCGGGAGATATGCGACTGCCCTTTTGTGAAGAACGCTGCTCCATAGAATTATTTACTTGCCTCAGATCCGCAGTAATTCACACAAGAGTCGAAGAGTCACATTTACACGTTCTATTCAGGCGCGCTCTTTACAACACTTTTCCTTCCTAATTTGTCCTGTTGATTTATTCAGGGGTAATTAACAGCAGCGTTAATATCCTGCTTACCCTTCTTAACTGCAGCCTGCTAATTAACTAACTTGACGATACAAATTATTGCTTCAATAGCTGAAAGATGCGAGTATTTATCAAGAAATATCTCAATTTATTAGTTAAAACGTTCATGGTGCATGCTGGCTGCGGGGACCATATATACGGCGTAAACAGAATCCTTTTCACATCTTCACAACGTCGTAACTATTCTTCTACGCTCAAGTCTTCCTTGAAGCTTTCCATTTTTAATTTACTCTATATTTCACATTTTAATTCATTCCGTCGACATTGCTTTACTCGCTGTAGCAATAGTAGGTTAGTAGAAGTGAATGTTTTACATTCTTTTTGCTTTTTATTCGTTAAAAATTAGATTACACTACGATATATTGAAAATGTGTGGGAGAAATGGGAAGAGCTTAGTGAGGTATTGCATATTATTAGCCCCGTTTGGACGTTGATTTTGAGAACGGTTTAGATTACGATTATTAACGGGTTGTTATACTGGACCGATGAGCACCAAAACTTCATAATCAGGAGATTCTTGAATTGTATTCCTCACCAAATATTATTAGGATGAACAGGTCAAGGAGAACGACCTGAGCAGAGTATGGGACTCACATGGGAAAGAAGAGAAATGTGTTTATGGTTTTGCTTGGGAAACCTGAGGATAAAGACCACTTGAAGCAGCTACTTGCTAGATGGAAGATAATATTAAAACAGATCTTCCAGAAAGAGGATATGGTGGCGTGGACTGGATTAATTTGGCTCGGGATTTAAGAGTTAGCACCAAAATTAAGCTGTTCAAGGATTTAGCGTTTCCCCAATACCAAATTTAATCGGATTCTGGTAAGTAGTTTTGCGTCATGAGCTATGAACCCCTTTATGTGTGCCTTCGTGCATTTCGTTCAAAGATCTCTTGTTTCGTGTATTGATTAGTACATAACCTGTGTTGTGTTTTGTTTGCTTGCAGAATGTACTTGGGGCTGAGGGAATTTCGCTGCAGTTCCGCCACATCGCCAGCTATTTACTGTGGTATTGTTCCTACGACAAGGAGAAGGAACTACTTCATGAAGTTGTTCGAGTAGTTGGCTTCTTCACTGTCCGCAACCAAGAAAATCAGGTAGGTGTTGCTTCATATTAGCTCAAGTTCTGGAAGCATTCAAATAGCAATGGCTTTAACCCGACCTGCTGGTATACGAAGAAGATTAGTGTGTTCTGAAGTGGGGCTGTGTGGTCGGTCTTGTAGATATATGCCAACGTTTAAGAGGAACGTGCTTTCTACATGTCCAGAGGAGAAGGCTCTCACTCCTCTTCCCTGAAGATGGAGGCGGCACGTTCCTTCGAAGCGCTTCAAGTACCTTCCTACTAAAGTGCATGTTATCACATTCCAGAACAAAACAGTCTTTTAAGTTACCCCTTTGTGAAACTACGATCTTACGTGGTTTTCTTTTCGTGCTTTCGCGTGAAACTGTTTTTAAAATTGCTGAAATGTTTTTTGGGCACTTGCGCAAAACTGAGAAAAGGGACTATTAGCTTCGTCGTATCTGTCTGTCCTTCCGTCCGTCCGCATGGAACAACTTGGCTTCCACTGGACGGATTGTCATTAAATTTGATATTTGAGTATTTTTCGAAAATCTTTCGAGAAAAATTCAAGTGGCATTAAAATCTGACAAGAATAACGGGTACTTTACATGAAGACCAGTATAACATATATGATCATGGCTTGCTTAGTTCTTCTTAGAATGAAGAACGTTTCAGACAAAAGTTGTAGAGAATATTAAAACATTTCATGTTCAGTAACTTTTTTCTTCTAAAATCGTGTCGTTTATGTGCTAATGTGGGAAAAATATTGTAGAGCCGGCAGGCCACATGACAGTATGGCGCATGCGCTTTCCATGCTGGATACGTAAGGCTACAAACATACACTAAAAATATATAATACCAATTCTTTTCTAGTGCAACAATGGTTGCCACAGTGTTAACCTTATACGTACATTGCCTGTATTGTTGTCTTTTTCTACATAAGCCGAAATGTTTTCCTTGTACACAACAAAGTACATTCTTCATTCTTTGTGATGGATTGGATGTCATAGAGGTATATGTCACATTTTATTTGTACCAGACGAGAGAAACGAAGCCGGTTGTCTGGTGTTTTAATGTGTGCCGATGGCACAATGATAGGAAATATCATTTGTACCTCGTGACATGGCTCAAGGAGTTAATCGCTGGCGTCTCAAGATTAAGTCCCGGGTTCGGTCCTGGGCCAGTCCATGTGATGGTGTGGGCCGCGTAGCGCAGTCTTTATAGGGTTTCACTACGGACTGGGCGGTCCGGGGATCAAATCCCGGTGGGAGCGAGAGTCCTGCGGCCCACCTAGCCTCCTGTACGATGGGTACCGGGTTTATTTTCCGGGGTTACGGCGAGCGGGGCGTGATGTTAACCAACCACCTCTATCTAGCGTCGAAATTAAAGAGTAGAGCTCAACCTCTACTCCCCCTCTGGGCCTTCATGGTCTGTTCTGTGGTGAAATTTACCTTTGCTTTTTATTGTTATAACAGCAGTCTTATGTTGAAAATGTGTACACAGACCGTATTGACTGTAAAATGATGTTCCCTTTACATCTAAAGTTCTTCATACTCTGGGATGTATTTTTACTTTAGTCTATCATGTTTGGCTGGTATTTTATTTCGTGGCTGCAAACGTCTTTCCACCTGACAAAACATTTAAGACCAAAAACAGTGAAAATCGAAGTGGGAAATGCACTTATTCGAGAGAGTGGGCTCAAGTCCGTAGCAGTGAACTGCCTGAGTTCTTCAGCATATCTTACAGGTGAATGTTACGGGGCTAATTTGAAATGCGCCATTTTGTACTGTGGCTTCCTGCGCACTTCGTTTCACTTAATTGGTTCAGATCACCCTCTTCTCCTTCAGTGGTAGGTAACCGATGCAATTGATGCAACGTCTTCGGAAAATTAACAAACCAACCATATTTCTTTTTATACGAAGGTCGGGTTTTCGCTTGAGGAGGCCGACTTAAACGTGTGATTCTGAAAGCAGACCGTCTTTTACGGGATGCTAGATTTAAGTTTTAAATTTTCACCAAACTTCTGGGATTTTTTTTTTCTTTTCTGCAGACTGTAAGTAAATCCACCTAATTGATTTCTTTTTTACTCTTCCCGCAATGAAGACGTGTATATTTGACACAATAATTGTTGAAAGTTGAATTTTGCCGCGGAAAGTACGTATTTTCGTCATGAATCAAGCCACAACATGTGTGCTTATAGTCACCACATATTACTGTTGGAACAGTTAGTGTCAGGATTTGTAGCATGGCATTGAGTTTCGCGTACTTAACATCAGGTATTTATGGCGCCGTCGTGGCGTCTCATTGGCTACCCGTGCTATCTTAATGATGGCGCGTCACCGGAAATACCTCTGTCTTGTTGCCGAGGAAGGGAAGGATTTTGTCACCAGGCCGCTTGCTTGTTCTGGTCTGGCCATTAAGATTAGTTGCGGCGCCATGCCGAGAGAAAGAGAGGGCCAGTTCACGTCGTGGTTTGATATTATTTATGTAGCTTTTTAGTAGATGGTATTCTTTTATGAGTCCTTTTATTTTCCTTACCCGTCAGTCATGGTGTAACAAAAACCACAAATAACTCCACATAGGCCTGCTTCTACAAAAATTACGTTGGCTGTCTGTAGTAGTGTGCATTATTCGAGGCACTTAAATAGTAATACTGAAAGCTACCAATAAAGAACATTTAGTTCCATTTATTCAGTGTATTCGTGGAATAATGCCATCCAGCACCAGTTCCTGAAAGAAAACTTCCAATTTGTACACCAGAGACAGTCTGCATTGTTATTACTGTATATGAAATACCGTACATGATTGAACCAGATGAGAAGAGCATACGGACTTATCGATACCGGAGGTTCTCACTGCGTTGACTAGAAAGAATGTTGTCTTCTGGTGTAGTCGGATGGAAATTTACCGGCGTTATGAAGTTTCAGCAGAAGGTTATGTCTGCGTGTTCCAATTCACTTTGAATGTCGAGGAACCATGTTGTCTCCGAAGCGTCGGTAAAATTGTACCAGACTGCATGTCAAGGGGGCAGCTGGATTAGCGTAGTCGCTATAGCGGCCAGGCTATGGGCTGGACGATCCGGGGTTCGAATCCCAGTAGGGGCAAGAGATTTTTTTCTCTTCTCCGAAACGCCCCGAGCCACCTATTCAATGGGTACCTGGGTAAAGCGGCAGAGCGTGAAGCTAACCGTCTAATGCCGAGGTTAATAATGTATGGAGCTGTACCTCTACTCCCCCCTATGTGGTGTGGACAGGGAAAACCTTACCTTTACCTTCCCTGCAGAATGCTTGACATCCCATAAGTCTGTTCTTCGAATGCGATACTTAGAGATTTTCGTAGCCCCTCTCATCTGCCATCATATTTTCATGTAGTTATCCCGGTAGCGGCATGTCAATTTGCGCTTTGTGCGCGGTATCTTCGCTCTGTGAAGTCAGAGGTCTTGCAGAACATGGAAACAGAGGAGGCATGGAATCGAATCGGTTTGTAATGCCAAGAGGTAACTCTCAGTCGTATTGGACACACTGATTTTTTCTGCCTCAAATACCTACCTAAAGATTAAAAACATCTTTCACGTATTACAGCAGCATCTTTTGTCAAAACTGTAAACTAATTCGACTTGCTGATTTTAAATATGACAGTTGCTAAGATTATTAGGTTTTGTAGTAATAGATAAATTGAGTATGGAGCGTTGGTAGTATAATACGGACAGGTTAAAACCCATGTACTCGAAGTAAAACCTGTACTATTGCCAGTTCATCCGCCACAAATCCAACATGGATTGGCCTGGGATGGAACTCGGGCCTCCGCGGTGAGATGCCGGCGACAGACCGTCGGAGATCCATTCATCTCTTGAATCTGTCAGAGTATAATAAATAATAATAATAATAATTATTATTATTATTATTATTATTTACTGCAATTTGGTTGTTACCCGGTGGCAGTGGTTATTTTATATGTATACAAAATATGAAATTGGTTGCTACTAAATTTAAGTCGGGAGGGTTACATGAGAAGCATGTAGTGGAAACCTGGAATCTTGAGAACCATCTCAGCATTCGCTTTTAGGCACAGGGAAACCAAGAAAACCCTGTGTCGAAGTGGCCGGTCACAGGACCTTCCGAATAGTGACATCTAGCCAGCAGTCCGGCATCTAAAGTAAAAAAAAACAGCAATGCACACGTAGTACAACAAATGCACGTAAGATAGTAACAATACACAACTACAACACACACGGCCATCCAACAACAATTACACACAAGACAACTTAAAACTAGCAACAATACACACGAGGTAAAGAAAGTGTCGCCCTCTCGGTACTTTTGTTCTGTTAGGAAGTTAAAATATGTTACTGCCAGGGCACTGACTGGGTTGAATCGAAGTACGTTTCACAAAGTGAAATATTCTGCATTTAAATTTTATCTTAGTACATTTCTTATTAAGCTGTCCGTTGAAACTTGTGCAAAATAATGAGCAGCTTCTCTACATAGACTTAAAGCAGCTCTTCAGCTCAATCTATCGTCAGTATCTAAACACAAGTTACATAAAAAGACGTTAGTATAAATCTTGTTGTCGAGCCAGAACACCATGTCGACACAAACTCGAAACCGTTGTGAGAGTGCATAAATAATTTTATCAATTTGAACGAATATTGTGTGGGATAAAAGAAAATGATGTCAGATATGCATTTGAAGGTATGTGACCTGAATTTAGGCGGCTCAGGAAGGTCTGGTGGCTTTCGTTTGCGAACATGATGATAAACCTCCGTAATGACAGGCAGCTTTCTTATCAGCCGAATACTTGTTTGAGGAAGACCTTCTGTGGAATTGTTCCTTCTAATGGAAGCTGGTTGCTGATTTTAGGTATGTTAGGTCTTGATTTCAAATTTGAAGTTACTAACTCTTCGAATTATGACACTTGTATACATAATGCTACTCTGCCTGTCTCGTGGTAAACAGATAATACCCCATTAAAAGACCAGTTTATTGTTGACGTGTGGAGAAATGAAGTACCCTTTATTGTGAGGACAAAAAGTATGCTGTTGGCAAAATTCAGAGCTCTTAGGCGCGTTCGCAAAGTTGCGAAAAGCGAATATTAACTCGTCCTCTGTGTGTGTGTGTGTGTATGTGTGTCTGTCCGTCCGCATGGAACATCTAGGCTCCCAACGGACGGATTTTCTTGAAATTTTACATTTGAGTATTTTTCGAAAATCCGTCGAGAAAATTCAAGTTTCATTAAAGTCTCAGTAAAAACGTGTACCTTACGTAGATTTCCTCAGTTTCTCCCGGTAAATGTCGGAATAGTGTGTCCACTAAACCACGTCCGCTTCATTGCAAATTCTTTATAGTTCATAAACCTGTCGGTAGCTCGGACTGTGATCGACAGCGCCTTATAATAAAAAGAAACGCTGCTTTAGAAGGTTAAACACAAGTCGACGGATCACTGTAGAGCATTCTAGTAACATTCACTTCTCGCTTTTAGAGTCGAAATTCAGTAGTCCGACCTCGTGATACGTAGTCATAATTTGTTCTTACATTCATGTTAATAATATTTCATTTTCTTGTGCCAAGTAATTAATTTTTCTTGCTATAATGATATATATACACCGTGTCTGTTGCTTCCACTAATTAGGTCTCAATACACGTAGCATTTTTTCAATTGTCAGACGAATTTTTTGCCCGTTGTAATTATTTTGAGGTTATTAACTGCAGGAGTGAAGGTTGCTTACGACTCCTTGTGCCTTGTCATAAGAGATATGACGTTTACTGGCAAGTTGATTGATTGCGGACTTAGGCCTGTTTCTTGTATGTGGGCACCACCACATACAGGGAATGCAGGTCAGTTTGTGGTGATGTAGTGGAGGCTGTATGTAATCAACGGCGCATACTGGTAGTACTGTTGTGGCCTGGAGTCATCCAATACAACATTTCCGGCAACCTTTCATTAATCTTGTTGTTACACCGTCTTGGTTCTCCTGCCGCCGCTACTTCGTATATATGTGTGTGTGTGTTTGTGTGTGTGTGTGTGTGTG
>Ga0123357_10003501_pt1 | contig 18049 bp, 14 predicted proteins | sample TergutEmb28metaG_FD_89873 | JGI IMG/M metagenome (GOLD analysis project Ga0123357, IMG submission 89873) | Embiratermes neotenicus P4 segment gut microbial communities from Petit-Saut dam, French Guiana - Emb289 P4 | ecosystem: Host-associated > Arthropoda: Insects > Digestive system > Gut ... | reverse complement strand
GGTTTATCTCAACAAACGATTTCCCGGATTGAATCGCAAGAGGAATTGGATAATGATATTCTTGACAAAATTGCTAAAGTATTACAGATTCAACCTGATACAATAAAAAATTTTGATGAAGATACTGCTTTCAATATCATTCACAACACATTCAATAATGACAGTTCAATAATTAAAGCAATCAATCATAATTGTACTTTTAACCCTATAGATAAGATAGTCCAACTTTATAATGAAAAAATTGAACTTTATGAACGAATGTTGAAAACCGAACAAGATAAAAATTCTTTACTTGAAAAACTATTGGTTGATAATAGATTACGGTAGTTTTAATAATTCATGCAACAACTGCCCTACCCTCTGTCCCAAAACCGGATGCACCAAATCCGGCGCAATCTCATTCAGAGGCTCCAGAACAAATCGTCGTTTATGAAAAAGCGGATGTGGAAGTTGTAGTTTTTCAGTATTTAATATCATATCGCCATACAAAATCAAATCAATATCTATCGGACGGTCTTGGTAAGACCCGCCGGTTTTTTCCTTACGGCCAATTTGCCGTTCGATTTCTTGTGTTTTACTTAAAATTTCGAAAGGGCTTAAGTCGGTTTCAACAGCCACGACTTGGTTTAAAAAATTATTTTCGGACTCAAAACCCCAAGGTTCGGTTTCGTAAATGGAAGAAATAGCCGAAAAACATCCTATTTTTTCGGCTATTAATGAGCGAGCTTCCTGTAAATGAGAATGTCTGTCGCCCAGATTTGCACCCAAAGCTAAATATACGGTCATATAATCAACATAGCATCTCCATAAGCGCCAAATCTGTAACCTTCTTTTATCGCTATTCCATAGGTATCCATAATGAAATCGTATCCGCCGAAAGCAGCCGTTTGCATCAACATGGTCGATAACGGCATGTGAAAATTGGTAATAAAAGCGGTGGCTACCGAAAAATCATAAGGCGGAAAAATAAATTTGTTCGTCCATCCGGTATATTCTTTCAAATGTCCCCTTGTAGTAACCGTACTCTCGATGGCGCGCAAAACCGAAGACCCGACGGCGCAAACTTGTCGGTGGTCGTCTTTTGCCTGATTGATGATTTTCATGGCTTCTTCGCCGATAATCATTTCTTCGGAATCCATTTTATGTTTAGTCAGGTCTTCCACATCAATATCCCTGAAAGTTCCCAAACCGGAATGTACAGTGATAAAGGCAAACCCACATCCTTTGATTTCCAAACGTTTCATCAACTCGCGACTGAAATGCAGTCCGGAAGAAGGGGCAATCACAGCGCCTTCGTTTTTCGCAAAAATGGTTTGGTAACGTTCCGTATCTTCCGGAACTACTTTCCGGTTGATATAGCTCGGAATGGGCATTTCACCCAAAGCATACAGTGATTTTTTAAACTCATCGTGCGGTCCGTCATACAGGAACCGCAAAGTGCGGCCTCTCGATGTCGTATTATCAATGACTTCAGCTACCATCGAATCATCTTCTCCGAAATAAAGTTTGTTACCGATACGGATTTTCCGGGCGGGATCAACCAGTACATCCCAAAGTCTGAAATCAGGATTCAGTTCGCGAAGCAAAAAAACCTCAATCTTCGCGCCTGTTTTTTCTTTGTTTCCATACAAACGGGCAGGAAAGACCAACGTATCATTAAAAATAAAAATGTCTTTATCACCAAAATAACCAAGAATATCTTTGAATATCTTATGTTCAATCTTCCCCGTTTTAGGATGAACAACCATCAATCGCGATTCGTCCCGATTTTTTGCAGGATATAAACCGATGAGTTCATCCGGCAAGTTGAATTTGAATTTTGAAAGTTTCATATAGTTTATTTATTTATGTTCTCAAAATCTTCGATTGTCAAACATTGATCCAATGTAATATCTCCGATTCTTGTCCGCTGCAACTGAATCAAGTGAGCGCCGGAATTCAGAGCGATTCCGATATCTCTTGCCAATGCCCGGATGTATGTTCCTTTACTGCAAACAATCCGCACTTTTATTTCATCCGGCCGGAAAGATAAAAGTTCTATTTCATCAATAACCAATAACTTAGGCTTTAATTCTACCGCGATTCCTTTTCTTGCCAGATCGTAAGCTTTATTGCCCTGCACCTTAACGGCTGAATATGCAGGCGGGATTTGTTCTATACTCCCTGTAAACCGTTGCAATACAGCTTCTACAGCTTCTTTCGTAATGTGATTTGTACCGTAAATAGCGTCAACTTCCGTCTCTAAATCGAAAGAAGGAGTAGTCGCTCCTAATCGCATGGTAGCGACATATTCTTTAGTAAGATATTGAAGTTCATCAATTTTTTTTGTCGCTTTCCCCGTACAAACAATCATTACGCCGGTTGCCAAAGGGTCTAACGTCCCTGCATGACCGACTTTAATCTTTTTTATTTTTAAGAAACGGGAAATGTTGTACCTTATTTTATTAACCAAATCAAAGGACGTCCAATGAAGCGGTTTGTCGAAGTACAAAATCTCTCCTTCTATAAAATCCATGCAGAATTATTAATTAACAATTGAAAAGGCAATGCAGAATATTGCAGCGGCAATGCAATAATATGCAAAATAAATTAATTTTCCTTTTTTTACAATGTCGAGCATCCATTTACAAGAAATGGTTCCAAAAATGTATGCTGCAAAAAATCCGATTAATAAAGTTGAGGTGGAAATTCCTGATTGTGCAAGAGAAAAATGCCCTTTCTTTAAATCCAGAATTGCTTCGCCTAAAACAGGAATAATCACCATTAAGAAAGAGAATTGAGCTACTTTTTCTTTTTTATTTCCCAAGATAATTCCTGTCGAAATGGTGGTTCCGGAACGGGATAATCCGGGAAAAATAGCCGCAATTGCCTGTGCAATCCCTATAATGAGAGCGTCTTTAAACGAAATATTTAATTTTTCGCGAGGCTTCGCATAATGTGAAAATAAAAGTAAGACAGCCGTTAATAATAACATACAGCCCACCCAAATCAATATTGATTTACCATTAAAAATACTTTCTACATAATCTTTCAACAACAATCCGACAATCAAAACAGGAATCATTGAAAGCAACAGTTTTGAAACGTATTGCGTTTCGTCGTTCCATTGTATTTTAAACAAGCCAAGAATTAATTTCCAGATTTCATATCCAAAAACAGTCAGGATACTTAATACTGTGGCGGCATGAACAACAATAGCAAATGTCAAATTATCACTTTTTATACCCATTACCGCTTCTGCAATAGCCAAATGACCACTACTACTTATTGGTAAAAACTCCGTTAAACCTTGAATAATTCCTAAGATAAGCGCTTGTAACCAAGATATATCTCCCATATTTTATTTTTTAGAGATGTTGGTTTTTTCGTCTTTCGGTTTTTTGAGGATGGCAAAAATAACCAAGCCAAAACCCAACATTGTAACGATTGGCGCGATTACAATTCGCCGCACATTGAAAATAGTCGGGTCAAACCCTGTTTCTTCGGTAGTTTTCCCACCCGACATCAACAAAAATCCAATGAGAATCAACAGGAAAGAAATCCCTAAAATGATAAAATTCTCTTTTCCGAAAACAAAACTTCTTTTATCCATTGCTTTATAATTTTTTATTGTTACCCTTTTGCCAAAAATTGCTAATCTTTTGAATAGAAAAATAATTCCCCGAATTTGTCGCAAAAGTATAAAAAAAACTGGTTCTTTCGAGATTTTTATTTTTTTTTAACACGCTGTCACTTGCTCATTAAGGTTTCAATAGCTCCACCTATTCTTTAAACAGAATTCAATTTAAACGCCGACAATCGTTGTTCCAACAATTCATATTGGTGATCCTGGATAAAAGAAGTACAGATACGCAACCCTTCTTGCTTGCTGCCGGTGGTAGATAGCGAAATAGCGCTGATACCATAAGGGATAAGACGTTTCAACAATTCCCCGCCTGTCATTCCGGGATAAGCGATGGTGAAATAAAATCCGTCGGCGATTTCTTCGTCTAAGTCCTTATCATAAACTAACTTAAAACCGTATCTCAGAAAAATTTCTTTTAATTTTTTCGCTCTCCGGCCATATTCTTCTACTTCTTCCAGAAACCGGTATTGACCATCGGAAGCGGCTTTGAACATTGCTGCCAAGGCATATTGCGTCGAATGACCGGCTCCTGTGGAAACGCCATACAAAACCCGGTGTATAAACGTACTGCCAAAAGTTCCACCTCCATATTTTTGAGTCAACCCAGTATATTTCCGATTGTACAGGAAATCCGAAATGGCTGTGATGCCGATTCTTTGTCCGGCGTAACTAAAGGCTTTGGACCCGGAAATAAACAACAGATAATTGTCGGTATATTTTCCGACAGAAACTTGGAACGGCGCTTGGAACGGCGTCCCCAAATTTTTTCGGAAATCCATGGCAAAATAAGCTAAATCTTCAAAAACAATGGCATCGTAACGAGTAGCTAATTCTCCGATAACTTTCAGTTCATCTTCTTTCAGGCAAAACCAGCCCGGATTATTGGGATTGGAATAAATAATACAGGAAATATTTCCTTTAGAAAGGTAGGATTCCAATTTATCTTTAAGTTTATCTCCTCGATAATCATATACATCAAACGATTCATATTTATATCCCAATACATGAACCTGTTGTTTTTGCACCGGAAATCCCGGATCAATAAACAAAATGGTATCTTTGGCAGGATTACACTGATTGGCAACTATAAAAGAAACAAAAACACCTTCCATCGAGCCGACAACCGGCACGCATCCTTCGGATGAAATATCCAAATCGACAAAAGCTTTGATGAAACGCGACGATTCGGTTTTCAATTCGGCAACCCCGTCAATCGGCGGATAAATAGACGCCACTCCTTGTTTCAAAGCAGCTATTTCGGCTGTGACACCCACAGATGAAGGCGGAAGTCCGGGCACACCCATTTCCGCATGAATAAATTCCAGCCCGGTTTCTTTTTCTATTTTTCCGGAAATGGCAACGACTTCGCGTATCGTCGCCTTTTCCAAATCTTTGATATGCAGTTCTTCAGTCGCTTTTTTTATAATGTCATCACTAACAGGGAAAGTCATCATTTTTTTCTAATTATCTAATCAATACCTACGCCCCTTAACCTGATCCCATGCTTCACCCAAACGAATCATAAAATTCTTCTCCTTTTTAGCCAATCGGTTATTATTTGAAACATAATCATTTACATCCCAATCTCCATTCGAATTGGATTTCACCATGTTATAAATGACTCCCCAATCGGGTATTCCGCCGATGTTTTTATCATCAATATATAAATCAGCATTTATTTTGCGGGGTTCGATGCCGGGAGTTTCTTCGGGATAATTTTTGTTGACAGCGTAAAATTCTATACCGGAACGTTTACAATATTTCACAGCATCTTCCAACAAATCGCCCTCACGTACACTCCACAATATCAACAAATGATGCTCTTCCTGTTGTAATTTTTTCAATACTTCGATTGCAAAAGGAATCGGCTTTCCAATTTTCGGATAATCATGTTCGACGATTGTTCCGTCAAAATCTACTGCAATTGTCATAATAATTCTATTTATAAAATTTAAACTTTAAATGAATCACTAAAATTAACCCGATTCAGAATTGAACGGCCCAGAGTGATTTCATCCGTATATTCAATCTCGTCTCCAATGGAAATTCCCCGCGCTATGACACTGATTTTAACATCAATTCCCGTCAATTTGCGGTAAATATAAAAATTCGTCGTATCGCCTTCCATCGTAGTACTTAATGCCAAAATAATTTCTTTTAGATCTCCTTTTTTAGCTCTTTGTACCAAACTTTCTATCTGCAAATCGCCGGGTCCTATCCCTTCCATCGGAGAAATAATTCCACCCAAAACATGATATAAACCATGGTATTGCCCTGTATTATCAATGGCCATGACATCTTTGATATTTTCAACTACGCACACCAGAGAAGCATCCCGGTACATATCGCCGCATATATTGTAAACTTCCGAATCGCAAATATTATGACAAACTCTGCAATAATTTACATGATTACGTAAATCGGTTACAGACTGACAGAAAATAGAAACCTCCTCTTTCGTTCTTTTGAGTGAATGTAGCGCCAAACGCAATGCCGTTTTTCTCCCGATCCCGGGCAATTTGGCAAATTCATTTACCGCATTATCCAAAAAAACCGACGGATATTTTTGTATCATCAAAGTTCTCCTATCAAATTAGCTGCAAAGATAATAAAAATTCGGGGAAATTTTTCGTACATTTGCGGCATTATCTTAAATCACATTACAATGGATTCAAAAAATAATTCATCTGCTTTGCCTGAGAACGCTTACCGTGAATTAGAGGAAAGCGAAGAATACACGCCGGTGTTGCCGTCGAAAAAGTCGATTGTGGAAATTACGCCCTGGTCGATAGGAATGGGTTTGTTGATGGCGGCTATTTTTTCGGCAGCCGCTGCGTATTCCGGTTTGAAAATCGGACAAGTCTTTGAAGCGGCTATTCCTATTTCCATTATTGCGGTGGGTGCATCTGCAGCTTTACACAAAAAAAATGCATTAGGACAAAATGTTATTATTCAATCTATTGGCGCATCTTCGGGTGTGATTGTCGCCGGCGCTATTTTTACTATTCCGGGTTTGTATATTTTACAGGCAAAATATCCCGAAATGCAAGTCAACTTTTGGCAAATCTTTTTTTCTTCTCTCTTGGGAGGATTCTTGGGAATACTTTTTTTGATACCATTCCGCAAATATTTTGTGAAAGATATGCACGGAAAACTTCCATTCCCCGAAGCTACGGCTACGACCGAAATTTTGATGACGGGCGAAAAAGGCGGAAATCAAGCAAAATTACTTGTGATAAGCGGACTTATCGGAGGAATATTCGACTTTTGTTTTTCGGCATTTCGTTTGTGGAGTGAAGAAATCACGACACGAGTCATTCCGGCCGGAGAAATATTGGCTGAAAAATTCAAAATGGTGCTAAAATTCAATGTCAGCGCACTCATTTTCAGTTTCGGTTATCTCGTCGGATTGCGATTTGCGCTTATTATTACAGTAGGTTCATTGTTGTCGTGGTTGGTTTTTATTCCCTTGGTAAATGAAATCGGCGCGTTGGCAGCAACGGCAGGCGGCGGCGTCAATCCATTCGCAGCTATGTCGGCAGAACAAATTTTTGCGGCTTATGTTCGCCCAATCGGTATCGGAGCTATTGCCATGGCAGGCATCATAGGCATTATTAAATCATCGGGCGTGATTGGAAGCGCTTTTAAATTAGCTGTGGGTAAAAGAGATAAAAATACAGCGGCAGAAGTCGAGACAACACGCACGCAACGTGATTTAAAAATGTCGTTTGTAATGCTTTTTATACTTTTGGCGCTTGTTGCGGTTTTTATTTTCTTGCTTTTCGGCGTTAAAGTTACACTTGTTCAAGCTATTGTTGCGCTTCTTACCATCACCGTCATTTCATTTTTGTTTACTACCGTAGCGGCGAACGCCATAGCCATAGTTGGTACCAATCCTGTGTCGGGAATGACTTTGATGACCTTGATTCTTTCTTCGGTAATTCTTGTTTCAGTAGGTTTATCGGGCTGGCAAGGGATGGTAAGCGGGCTTGTCATTGGCGGTATCGTGTGTACGGCTCTTTCAATGGCGGGCGGTTTTATTACCGATTTAAAAGTAGGGTATTGGATTGGCTCTACGCCGGCAAAACAGCAATCCTATAAATTTCTCGGAACGCTTGTTTCGGCAGCAACTGTGGGGGCTGTAATATTTATTTTAAATGAAGCATACGGATTTGTGGCAACGCCCGATAAACCTAATCCGATGATTGCACCACAGGCAAATGCGATGGCGGCTATAATTGAACCGTTAATGTCGGGAGGCGGCGCGCAATGGATTTTGTTAAGCATCGGCGCCGTAATTGCCATTCTTGTCAATTGGTTGAATATTTCGCCTTTGGCGTTCGCTTTAGGGATGTTTATTCCGCTTCAACTAAACACGCCGCTTCTTGTCGGCGGCTTGCTGAATCATTGGACTAATAAAAGTTCGAAAGACAAAGAAATGAATGATGCCCGTCATCAACGCGCGATACTTATTTCTTCCGGATTTATTGCCGGCGCTGCATTGTTTGGCGTTATCGGAGCGTTGATTATTTTCTTGACTGGTAAAAACGATGTGTTGAATATCGGCTTGTGGAGCGACCCTGAAGGCACAGGTGCGCAAATAGTCGCATTCTTCGCTTTCATCGCTCTTATAACCTATTTTGTTTGGGAAAGCATGAGAGCTAAGAAAGAATAGTTTATTTATTAACATATAACAATATGCAAAAACCTCATTTATCGTTCGGACAAATTATAAACATGAGCATGGGATTCCTCGGAATCCAAATGGGTTTTGCGTTGCAAAACGCCAATGCAAGTCGTATTTTGCAAACGTTCGGAGCTAACGTGGAACATCTTTCATGGTTCTGGATAGTCGCTCCCCTCACGGGAATGATTATCCAACCGATTATCGGGCATTATTCCGACCGCACTTGGACCCGACTTGGCCGTCGAAGACCTTATTTCTTGGTTGGCGCTCTACTTGCGGCCTGTGCACTGGCCTTGATGCCTAATGCTGCTATGTTCTCGGCCTTTTTGCCGGCAATATTGATTGGCGCCGGTATGTTGATGTTCATGGATGCTTCATTTAATGTGGCGATGGAACCGTTTCGCGCTTTGGTAGCCGATATGTTGCCTGAAAAACAAAGCACTACCGGTTTTTCGGTGCAGACTTTGCTTATCGGTATAGGTGCGGTAATCGGTTCGTGGTTGCCATACGTACTGTTGAATTGGTTTGGTATCGGACAGAACGTTGTTGCCGGCGGCGTACCGATGAATGTGGTTATTTCGTTTTTTATCGGCGCTATCGTGTTGATTATTTCCATCTTGTGGACAATCATTTCTACCAAAGAATATTCTCCGGAACAGATGGATCTATTTCATCCGGAGACTAAACCTAAAGAAGAATCATCTACCGGATTATCGGATATTTTCGTCAGTTTCAAGCAAATGCCAAAGACTATGCGTCAATTAGCCTGGGTACAATTTTTTTCGTGGATAGGGCTTTTTGGAATGTGGGTTTATACCACGCCGGCTGTGGCTCAACATTTTTATCATACTACCGATGCTGAATCGGAGCTTTTTCAACAAGCCGGAGATTGGGTGGGTATCCTATTCGGAGTTTACAATTTCGTGGCAATGATGGTTGCTTTATTTCTCATACCCATTGCTAAAAAAATCGGACGACGAAAGACTCATGCCGTCAATTTGACTATCGGCGCCATCGGATTAATCAGCATCTTTTTCATATCCGATTCCCGATGGCTTATTCTTTCGATGATTGGGGTCGGTATTGCTTGGGCAAGTATTCTGGCAATGCCTTATGCGATATTAGCCCCTTCGTTGCCTGCCGGAAAAATAGGAGTTTACATGGGGATTTTTAATTTTTTTATCACCATTCCGCAAATCGTGAATGCACTGTTTAGCGGGCTGGCGCTCAAATATGTATTCCATTTGCAATCGGTATATATGTTGGTATTATCGGGAGTATTTTTGCTGATAGCGGTGGTTTGTACTCTGCGAATTAAATCGTAAGGGCAAGGCGCGCCTTGCCCCTCCATTTAACGTCCGCAACAGTTTTTGTATTTCTTCCCGCTGCCGCAAGGACAAGGATCATTTCTTCCTACTGTTTTTTCAACGCGAACAGGAGTAGTTATCTGTTGCTCGCGGGTATCGCGGGAAGCTACATCTCTTTGTCGCTGACGGCTTTCTTCGATGTCATCCTTTTGAGTGCGGTATTTGCTATAATCCGTTTTGCGTTCGGGAGCCGCTTGACGAACCTGTTCCGGTTCACGCATAGGAATTTGTCCACGCATCAAAATCGCAACCGATTTACGATTCATGTCATCGACCATCGTTTTGAATAAATCAAAGGATTCCAATTTGTAAATCAACAGCGGATCTTTATTTTCGTAGCTGGCATTTTGCACCGACTGGCGTAAGTCGTCCATATCGCGCAGATGCTCTTTCCAGCCCTCGTCGATTGAATGAAGCATAATGGCTTTTTCGAACGATGTCACAATGTCTTTAGATCCGGATTCATAAGCGCTTTTGAGATTACACTGAATATTGTAAAGCCGTTTGCCGTCCGTTACCGGGACTACAATATTTTCATACCGATCGCCTTGTTCTTCGTAAACTTGTTTAATAACCGGATTGGCAACCTGAGCCATTCTGTCGCTTTTTCGTTTGAAACTTTCAAGCGCTATATCGAAAACTTTGTCGGCCACCGCCTCCGGCTTCATTCTTTTAAATTCATCTTCCGAAAATGGAACTTCAATTGCCAAAACTTTGAATAATTCCATTTTTAAGCCTTCATAATCCAATGAATCAAAATATTGCTCGCAAATAGCTGCAGAAGTGTCGTAAATCACATTCAAGACGTCCAAACCAATACGTTCACCCATTAAAGCATGGCGACGACGGGTATAAACAACTTCGCGCTGCGAATTCATTACATCGTCATATTCCAATAAACGTTTACGAATACCGAAGTTATTTTCTTCTACTGTTTTCTGGGCGCGCTCTACCGTTTTACTTAACCAGTTGTGTTCCAAAACTTCGCCTTCTTTGAATCCCATCCTGTCCATCATTCCGGCAATACGTTCGGTAGCAAACAACCGCATCAAATCGTCTTCCAGCGAGATGAAGAACACGGACGAACCGGGGTCTCCCTGACGACCGGAACGACCTCGCAACTGACGGTCAACCCGGCGCGAATCGTGACGCGCGGTACCGATAATCGCCAAACCTCCGGCTTCTCTCACAGCCTGAGAAAGCTTGATGTCCGTACCACGACCGGCCATGTTCGTAGCAATCGTAACCGTTCCTGTTTGACCGGCTTGTGCAACGATTTCCGCTTCCTTCTGGTGCAGTTTGGCATTCAAAACATTGTGGGAAATTTTTCGCATGGTGAGCATACGGCTCAACAATTCCGAAATTTCCACTGAAGTGGTACCTACCAATACCGGACGACCTTCGTCCCGCATCTTCACAATTTCTTCGATGACTGCGGCATATTTTTCCCGCGCCGTCTTGTAAATCCGGTCATTCATATCATTCCGGATCACAGGGCGGTTGGTTGGGATAACCACCACGTCCAATTTGTAAATATCCCAAAATTCTCCGGCTTCCGTTTCGGCTGTACCGGTCATACCGGCTAATTTATGATACATACGGAAGTAATTTTGCAAAGTAATCGTTGCAAAAGTCTGTGTAGCAGCTTCTACTTCTACCCGTTCTTTCGCTTCAATAGCTTGATGCAATCCGTCGGAATAACGACGGCCTTCCATGATACGACCCGTTTGTTCATCAACAATTTTCACTTTATTATCAATGACCACGTATTCGTCGTCTCTTTCAAATAAGCAGTAGGCTTTCAATAACTGATTGACGGTATGTACGCGTTCCGATTTAATGGCATAATTCTGCAATAATTCATCTTTTTTCGTTTGTTTTTCCTCGTCCGTACCTCCTTCTTGTTCGATTTGCGCAATTTGAACGCCAATGTCGGGCAATACAAAAAACTGAGGGTCATCAGAATTCCCGGTTAAGAGGTCTATTCCTTTATCTGTCAATTCGATGGTATTGTTTTTTTCGTCGATAACAAAATACAAAGGATCGGTAATAATATGCATTTCCTTGTTTTGCTGCTGCATATAAAACTCTTCTGTTTTCAGCATGCCGGCTTTTACGCCCTGTTCGCTCAAGAACTTAATCAAAGCTTTATTCTTGGGCATTCCCTTGAAAGAACGATAGAGCAATATATTTCCTTCATCAACTTCCTTTTGGTTGGAAGAATTTAATTTTTGTTTGGCTTCGGTTAACAACTTAGTTGTCATATTTCTTTGTACGGAAACCAAATTTTCCACACGGCTGCGATACTCATTATACAATTGGTCTTCACCTTTCGGAACCGGACCGGATATAATTAAAGGTGTACGGGCATCATCGATTAATACCGAGTCCACTTCGTCCACAATTGCATAATTATGCTTCCTTTGTACCAAATCTTTAGGGCTGATCGCCATATTATCGCGTAGATAATCAAAACCAAATTCATTATTCGTTCCGAAAGTGATGTCCGCTTCGTAAGCCTTGCGACGAGCATCCGAATTCGGTTGGTGTTTGTCTATACAATCCACAGACAAACCGTGGAACATATACAACGGACCCATCCATTCCGAGTCACGTTTCGACAAATAATCATTGACTGTAACGAGATGGACGCCATTGTGAGTCATCGCATTCAAAAAAACCGGCAAGGTCGCCACTAAGGTTTTTCCTTCACCGGTAGCCATTTCCGCAATGTATCCGCGCACCCTCTTGCTAAGTTTCGGATCTTCCGTATCTTTTTCGTATTTCTTTGAACTGAAATTGTGCAAAACAACTCCTCCAAACAACTGAACATCATAATGCACCATGTCCCAAACAATTTCGTTTCCGCCGGCGTTCCAGTGATTGTAATAAATCGCTTTGTCTCCGTCAATACTTACAAAATCATGCGTTACCGCCAATTGTCGGTCGAAATCGTTTGCGGTAACAACCGTTTGTTCATTTTCCTTAAAGCGGCGTGCCGTATCTTTGACAATTGCAAAAACTTCGGGCATCACTTCGTCCAAAGCTTTTTCCTGCAAAACCAAAATCTCTTTTTCAATCTTGTCAATCTCCGCCCAAACGGCTTCCCGTTCTTCCAATTCGAGCGTTTCGATTTTAGCTTTCAATTCGGCAATTTTAATTTTTTCTGTTTTTACAGCATCGTCAATTTTCTGTTTATTTAACTCCGCCCGAGCGCGCAATTCGTCATTTGAAAGCGCTTCAATACTCGGATAGACAGCTTTAATCTTCTCCACATAAGGAGAGATTTCCCTCAAGTCACGTTGGGCTTTATTCCCAAAAAACATTGATAAAATATCGTTGAAACCCATAATTTTATATTTTTTATTTGAATTTATATCTTTTTGAATTGTTCGTCATTGCGAGCCGTTTACGGCAAAGCAATCTACACTTTTTTATTTTCCGGATTGCTTCGGGATTCGCCCTCGCAATGACGGATACTATTTACCTTGTACCTTTCACCTATTTAATGATTTCCTCCAAAGGCGCTTCCCGAGAACCGTTAGGCGGACGAATCCGCATAATAAACGCCAAGCTCGGAGCAATTTCCGTCGCCTTGATTTCACGAAAAACATCTCCTTTTTTAACATTTACACCCCAAATAAATAACGGTGAAAGAACAGAATTGTTTTGCTGATAATCCGAATTATTGGCTTGTTTTTCATAAACTACCACCCAACCCGGCTGTAGTTCAATATACAGATCTCCGCTGATTTTTTTATTCATGCCGCGACGAAAAGCGCTTGCCCGGCCGGTATCATCGACAAACCATTGTCCGGCTGTCGTAACATCTTGAACTCCGCTAAATTGAGACACAAAATCGGCTGCTTTATGCAGTATCTCGTTCCAATCAATTTTCTTGTCTTCGACTAATTTTTTGTTAAAATAAATTTGCTCATTATAGTATCCTTTTACCCACTCGCCCGGACCGTAAATGGCTACCAGATACATATTTAATAAAGACGTACAGCGATTCGGATAAAACTGGCCGGCCGGTTTATATATTTCAGACGATGGAACTTTGTAATCGTAATAGCCGGTGGAAGTTAACGCCACCAAAACATTTTTAAGCCCTACCCTTTTATCTGCCAAATCCAACAATCTTTCTATTTCCTTATCCAAACGATAATACGTGTCTTGAATTTCCCAACCAAATTCATCGAATGTGGAAGTATTTGACTTGTAATTTCCTGCATAATACGTAATTGATAAAAAATCGGGATAATTTCGTTTTCCGAAATCAGCATACTCGAAGAAAACAGCCGCCAAATTGGTAATCTCCGTATTGATAAAAGGTGTTTGCTTGAATTTCAAAAACTTATCTTTATCGTTTTTGGAAATTGTATATTTGAAAGATAGATTATCTTTGGAAGAAGGAAAACCATTGTAAGAGCTTAAAGACGGGGTCCAAACCCGATCAGGATTATTGGCGGGCGCTTGCGTCGAATTGTAACGGTCAACGTACCAAGGAATGTTTTTGTAATAAGTCGTCGTCGCCCAATTCCCATTATAATCATCCAACCAAAAAGCCGCATCGGCATATCTTCCTGCAGACAAAATTGCTTCTTCGGCATTCGGGGCAATAGCATAAACATTTGATGCTCCGTTTGTTTCCGATTTCAACTCATCACCTACAGTAGCGCTTAACAGAGCCAAAGGCGAGAATCGATCCGTTGTGTAATTTCCAAGATAATCATTGTCGAAAAGGATAGAAACTTCCCGAAGGGATTCGAAATCCATTTTTTTGTCGGCGACAATTCCATGAAAATAAGGATAAGTACCGGTATAAATGGTTGCAATAGAAGAAGCTTGCCCCACATTTGGAAAACCAAAATTCACCCGGTAATAAACTAAGCCTTCATTCATCAGGCGTTTAAAGCCTTTTTCTCCGAAAGTCGGACTAAAATATTGCAGGTAATCGCCTCGCAATTGGTCAACTACAATGCTGATTACCAATTTGGGCGGTTCGGAAGTTTGTTGCGCACAGACTCCTGTCACCGTCAAAACAGCAAGCAAAGAAGTGAGCCATTGTAAATTACCTTTTATTCTTAACATTTCCTCTTTTTAAAAACAAACATTGGTATCCCGAAATCAACCAGAGAGTACCGACAAGCGGGATAGCAGCCACATTCAATCCCTGTGGAATCCAATGCCAAGCTGCTAAAAAACAAGACAAAAGTACAAAATTTACAGCATGATACCAACGAAACAGTTTATAAAATTTCTTAAACAGAAATCCCACAAAAGCAATCAAATGCAACGGATGGACCCAAACCAAATTCCAATTAGGCGATGTACAAGGGTGCATCGAGAAAAAGACAAATTCGGCAATAATACACCCGCCAAGTCCTGCAATCAAAAATGCGAATGCAAAAAGGAACCGGAAATTACGCTTTTTCCGGCATGCAATAACTGTAAGAAACAAATAAATGAGGAATAAAAAAGTAGTTGCAACGATGGGTTTTGTAAATGGAGAACCGGGTTTTACATTTACATCATTTCCTGCTTGCAGCATAGTTTTTGAAGAAAGAACAATAGGATATTCCGTTCCATCGGAAGTTCTGACAACCGATTGATCTAAAATAGTCATCAATCTTTCCGGCAAAAACATTTCAGTACGTCGGGAAATCAAAGAGTCAGCTCCGCTACCAATTGCAAAATCAATTCCAAATTCCAACCAGGGATAAGGTTTCGTATAATTGTGCACTAATTTCCTTATGGTAACCGATTCTTTTTGATCCGGATAAATCCATATTCCTTCGCAAAAATCTTCAATGACATCTCTGGCGCGAGTCGTGCAATTATCGAAAAAAATATTATATCGATATACAATATTTTCATGCCGAAGATTGGTTTCCATTGCCTGCAGCAAGGACATTTTTAAACTGTCGGGGATATTTATAATTTGTTCGATGACCGTAGAATTTCCGGCTTCATAAATATATAAAAACTCTTGAGTTGATGAAGCGCTCAAAAAATAATCCGTCTTCCCCAAGACAAAATTAAATATGAAATTCGGCTGGTCATAATCGAAAGTTCCCCAATTCAAAACCTTATCAACCGAACTGGAAGGATCATACAAACGCAAAGCCGTATGTCCAAAGATTGTCCACACCGCATTTGAACGGGGTTTAACGGTTAACAAGCTGACTTGCAAATCATCGTATGTCTGCGATTCAGCCGTAAAAAAAAGGAGTAGAAGCGTAAAAAAGCAAAATGTCCGTTTTATTGAAAACATTAGTTTGTCTGTTATAACGCCGAAGGCGTTCGATGTAAATAACCCCGTGCAAGCGAAGAGCAGCTCGGGGATGAAAAAAAGCCGCACTGTGGATGTAAACAAAACTCCGTATAACACGCTTTGAGCATTTTACCGTGTTTGTAATCCGCCGTGCCCGAAAGCAATCCTATAGATGCGGCCCGCCATTCCCGGAAAAAATTGTCTCGGAATTGTTTAATTTTTTGATGAGTTTTCCAATCGACAATATGCGGCTTTATGTTATATGCAAATATAGGCACAATAATCGAATCAAACAAATAATTTAATGAAAATTCATCTGAATTGTCCAATTTTTATTATACCTTTGCCAAAATTATTTACATAATCTATTGAATGATAAACGAAAAGAGATAATTGTTAAAAAATATATAAGTTGAAACGGATAGCTATAAAAGTAGGCAGCAATGTGTTAAGTCGGGAAGATGGTTCGTTAGATGTAACGCGAATGTCGGCATTAGTCGATCAGATTGCAGAGTTGCATCGGACCGGATTGGAAATTATTTTTATTTCTTCGGGAGCTGTAGCCTCCGGCAAAAATGAAATCAAAGCAAAAAGTAAATTGGACGACGTTTCCGCTCGTCAGTTGTATTCAGCTGTGGGACAGGTAAAACTGATCAACCATTACTACGATTTTTTTCGTGAACACGGGATTATTTGCGGTCAAGTGCTTACCACCAAGGAAAGTTTGGGAACGCGGAATCATTATCTCAATCAGAGGAATTGTATAAGCATTATGATGGAAAACAAAGTCATTCCTATTATGAATGAGAATGATACGATTTCTGTAACGGAATTAATGTTTACCGACAACGACGAACTTTCCGGAATGGTTGCCGCCATGATGGATGCCGAAGCTTTAATTATTCTGAGTAATATTGACGGAATTTATACCGGTCTGCCGACCGATCCGGATTCGAAAATCATCCGCGAGATCCATTTGGAGAATGACATTACAGAGCATATTCATGCCTCAAAATCAACTTTCGGCCGAGGTGGTATGGCAACCAAATACCGGATTGCCCGAAAAGTTGCCAATGAAGGCATTGAAGTGATCATCGCCAACGGAAAAATCGAAAATATCCTTCCCCGCATTTTGCGAAGAGATCCGGATGTCGTTTATACCCGTTTTATTCCTTCCGGTAAAGTTTCTTCGGGAATTAAAAAATGGATTGCCCATTCGGATAGTTTTGCAAAAGGAGAAATTCACATCAACGCCAATGCCGCCAAAGCATTGACCGGAGAAAAAGCTATTTCTCTCCTGCCCGTTGGTATCGTTTCGGTAAAAGGCGCTTTTGAGAAAGACGATATTGTTCGTATCATCGACGATAAAAAACGTATAATCGGTGTTGGAAAAACAAGTTACGATAGCGAAAAAACGCAAGAACTAATCGGCCGGAAAGGAAACAAGCCGGTAATACACTATGATTATCTCTATTTGGAATGACCGAGTAGGGGCAAGGCGCGCCTTGCCCTCACAATAGGGCAATGCACGCATTGCCCCTACATTATATCGATAAAATACGCAAAGTATTCAACAAATCCCGATTGATCGATTTATTTTTCTTAACCGCTTTGGAAAAAGGAACATAAACGATGTTGTCATCATCTATACCCATCATTACATTTCGCTGATCTTCCATCAAAGCGTTAATGGCCGCTTCGCCCATGCGGCTTGCCAAGATTCTGTCTGAAGCGGTTGGCGAACCTCCTCGCTGGATATGTCCGAGAATGGTAACCCGAACATCGTATTCCGGATATTCTTTTTTCACCCTTTCGGCCATACCTATAGCGCCTCCCGTAACTTCGCTTTCGGCTACCAAAACGATACTACTGTTCTTGGTCTTACGGAATCCGTTCTTAATCAGTTCCTCCAATTGGTCAACTTCCGTCCATATCTCCGGAATGATAGCTGCCTCCGCTCCGGAAGCGACAGCGCCGTTCAATGCAAGGAATCCTGCGTCACGTCCCATCACTTCAATAAAAAACAGCCGTTCGTGCGAAGTTGCCGTATCCCTGATTTTATCCACTGCTTGCATGATGGTATTCAGCGCCGT
>Ga0123357_10003499_pt1 | contig 18052 bp, 12 predicted proteins | sample TergutEmb28metaG_FD_89873 | JGI IMG/M metagenome (GOLD analysis project Ga0123357, IMG submission 89873) | Embiratermes neotenicus P4 segment gut microbial communities from Petit-Saut dam, French Guiana - Emb289 P4 | ecosystem: Host-associated > Arthropoda: Insects > Digestive system > Gut ... | reverse complement strand
TCCGCGTAAGCCGCTCAGGTCGACCCTCAAGGCTAAAAAGCCGATACGGGTCGTCCTTCGGGGCTTACACGAAACGATCCCTTCGCGAAGCCCAACCTGTGCGTCTTTTTGTTATATCTATAATAGAACAGCTAGAACAAAGAGTCAAGAACGTAGCGCAAAAAAGACATAAAGAGAGAACCGAACAAGCGGCGCGGGGCTAGCGCTCTGCTCCGCTGAAAACAGTCCACAGGACTGTTTTCCGGGCGCTCCGCACTGGGATCGTCGCGCCCTACGAAGCGATTGCCAGGTGCAACAAGCGGCGCACTGGGGTCGTCGCACCCTACGCATGAGTTGCAACCCCTGTCATTGCGGCCTCCGAGCCGCAATCTCGGATCCGGCAGAGATTCTTAGGTCTTGCCCGCAATGCCGTGAGCGGCGGATACCCCGGGTCAAGCCCGGAATGATCAAACTTGCTGTATAGGTACCTCAGCACATACAGCAGGTTAGCTCCGAATTGACAGAGCAACCACAAGATATTCCTCTACAAGCAGCGATAGAGGAAGTCCTCTGCCATTTCTTTGTATTGGAGAGTTCTACTCCTCAGAGTGGCAGTTGCTGGTAGAGCTCGTGGTCGCTGAAGCCCAGGCTGCGGTAGTACTCGCGGGTGCCTACAGAGCTGATCACGTTGAGAGTGGAGTAGCCCTGTTCACGGGCGGTCTCTGCGGCCGCCTCGATCATCTGCTTACCCAAGCCCAGGTGCTGGGCGTTCTCGCTCGTTTCGTCCAGCGCGGCGACCTTGCCGTAGACGTGGACCTCGCGGATCATCGCCTCGCCCGGGGCGATTGGTAGGTCTGCCTGATGTTGACAGATGTACTCCGGATAGGGCAGCGACAGGCGCAAAAAGCCAGCGATCCGGTTTTCCGGCGTGACCCACTGCAGGAAGTACTCGTTGGTCGTTGTGGTCGCATACGGGATCGTCTCAAGCCGCAAGCGCTCAAAGTCAACGTCATCAGCCGCAATCTCGCGATAGCGGATTTCCGCGATGCTGGCGCCTGACTGCTCGATCCGTTGCTCAACCAGCTGACGCAGGTTGGCCTTCCGGTTACCGGCCACGATGTCATGGGCAGAGATGTCACGGATCATCCGAGAGATGCGCGTAAAGGGCGGCGTGACAAGTGTGTCAGCTATCAGAACATCAAGTAGTTCTTCCTCGCTGTAAGGCTGCCAGACGCCGTCTTCGTAGTACGCGCACAGTCCCGTGCCATGAACAAGCGAGCAAGGATAGAGCTTAACTTCATCTGGCAAATAATCTGATTCCGTGGCTAAGCGCGCATAGTCCTGCTTATCTGCCGCAAGCGTTGAACCCAGCAGATTCAGCATAAAGTGCACATGCGTTTTGAAACCGAAGATGCGCAGCAGCTCGAAAGCTTCACGGATCTTCTCGACGATGATAGCACGGTGGTTCTGCTTCAGAACTGCAGAATCCAGACTCTGAATACCCATCTGGACCTTCGTGCAGCCGAGCTGTCGCAATAAAGTCAAGCTTTCAGCGTTGATCAAGTCAGGCCGAGTCTCAACCACCAGACCCACCACTCTATGCTGAGCAGTTTCATTGGCGGCATGCTGTCGCATGAGCTCAGCCATCGTATTTGTCTGGCCTGCAGAAATCTCCTGCCAAATCACATCGTTCAAATAGAGTTGCTCTACCGCTTGGTTGTAAGTGAGCGCGCCGCAGTCGACTTCGCACTGACGCGCGCTGACGCGCTCCGCCAGCTCCTCGCGACGGTTGCTAAGTCCGGCATCCTTGTAGAACTGACGGCGTTCCTGCGCCTGCTGCTCCGCCGTAACGCCGTCGTTAAGCGCACGAAACAACTCGCTGATAAACCAGATCTGGTACTCAGCCGAATAGTCGCTCCAGGTGCCGCCCAGGACGATCAGCTCGACCTTGTCGGTAATGTGCCCCATCTGTGTGAGTGCCCGCAAGCGCGAGGCCACCTGCAGGTAGGGATCAAAGTAGTTGCGTTCAGCACGCTGACAGGCAGGCTCGTCGCACAGATAGCTTTTGGGCATCCTTACGTCATTCGGGCAATAGAGGCAGGCGCTGGAGCATTTCCAGGGTTTCGTGATTACGGTGATCGTGGCCACACCAGAAGCAGTACGACGGCGCTTGACTTGCAGCGCCCGCAGCAAGCGCCTCTCGGTCGCCGGATCAATGTTCCAGCTGGCCCAATGCCCAGAATCAGTCGCACGCACATGCTGGTAATACGCGAGCACCCTGCGCTTTGCCGGTGGCTGCGCGCTCAGCTCAGAGCGCCTGCGCGGGTTGCCGATGACCTCCGAGAACAGCTCCTCGTCATCTACTCGGTCAGGTCGCCGCAGCTCGTCAAGTATGTCCAGAATGATCTCTTCCACGCTACCTACTATACCGCAGGTGACAAAAAGTACCTGGTACCTTTTGTCACCGGTACAATGGTTGCTATGGATATCAGAACGGCTGACACACTACGTGAGCTCAACAATCGCTTCTATCAGCAGCAGTACGCCTCGTTTGCTCAGACACGCCAGGCTCCCTGGCCTGGCTGGAAGAAATGCCTTGAGTTCCTACCTTCGCAGCAAAGCCTCTCTGTCTTTGATCTGGCTTGCGGCAACTTGAGGTTCAAGGCTTTCCTTACCTCAGCGTTGCCTGATACTACCTTCACGTTCTATGCGATAGATAGTTGCGATGAGCTGGCGCCCCCTGATCCCTCTGTGAACTACCAACACCTTGATATCCTGGATGCGCTGAACCAAGAACTTAATCTGAACAATCAACTCACCGCGCCGCCCTGCGACCTCTCCGTCGCCTTCGGCTTCCTGCACCATGTTCCGCTCCCGGAACATCGCGCGCAGACCCTTGCCGCATTGATCGACCAGGCCAAACCGGGCGGATTTGTCATCGTATCCCTCTGGCAATTCATGAGTGACCCGGCGCGGCGTGAGAAAACGCTCCTCACTCATGAGCGCGCCCTGCAAGAACTCGGCCTCCCCGCGTTGCATGAAGGCGACTATATCCTCGGTTGGAAAGATATCCCCGGCGCTTACCGCTACTGCCACAGTTTCTCAGATGCCGAGGTCGACCAGCTCGCCTCTTCGGTCGCTAGCCGCGCTACCCTCGCCGCACGCTTCAAAACAGACGGCCGCACTGGCAACCTTAACACCTATCTGATCTTTAAAGCTGACTGGCAAGCTTAGAAAAGGTAATACATGAAGCCAAAACTCACCTTAGGGAAAATTTGATGATGGCACCATGACCTGGAATACCCCTTCGCCAGAACGCCCTAATGATGTACTCGCAATCTTTTTCACTAATAATAAAGTTTCCGATTGGTCGCTAACTCCTGATATAGAGGCAACGGGTCCGGAGTACAAATAAAATACTCCGAACATGAGCTGTGACTCATTGCTCTATAGAGCAGGATGGAAGAGCGCTGGTAGGCACGGCGCCATTAAAAATTGAGCACCCTGCAGGGTGCTCAATTTTCTGACTTTTGTGGCGGCGCCGAGATCCCGGGTCAAGCCCGGGATGACGTTAGAAGCGCCGGGATAACGTTAGGGGCAGCCCGGGGTGTCGTTTGGGGCGCCGAGGGTGACACGCCTAGCGTGTTTTGCTAGAACGACGGGACAACGGCTCCCTTGTAGGTGTCCTCGATGAACTTCTTGATCTTCTCGGAGCGCAAGGCCTTCATAAGGGCCTGGATCTCTGGCTTATTCTCATCGCCCTTTTTTACCGCGACGATGTTCGCGTAGGTCTTTGCAGCCAAAGAATCAGCCTTCTCTGCAGCCAGCGAGTCCTTATTAACGCTGAAGCCCGCCTCAAGTGCATAGTTGCCGTTCATGATCGCATAGTCAACATCGGCGACCGAGCGCGGGATCTGCGCCGCCTCGACCTCAACGATCTTAAGGTTGTGCGGGTTGGTGACGATGTCCTGTTTCGTGGCGTTGATCCCCGCGCCATCTTTCAACGTGATCCAGCCGATATCCTGCAGCAGCAGCAACGCGCGTGCCTCGTTGGTCGTGTCATTAGGGACGGCGACCTGCGAACCATTGCCCACCTCAGCCAAAGTCTTCTTCTTGCCCGGATACAGGCCGAAAGGCTCATAGTGGACCGCGCCAGCCGATACCAGGTCAGTGTTATTCTGCTTGTTGAAATCCTCCAGATAGGGCAGATGCTGGAAGTAGTTCGCTTCAATGTCTCCGCTCTGCACGGCAAGGTTCGGCTGGACGTAGTCTGTGTACTCTTTGACCTGCAGGTCAATGCCCTGCGCCTTCAGGTCGTCCACGACCTGCTTCAGAATCTCCGCATGCGGCGTGGGGGAAGCCCCCACTACCAGCGTTACTTCTTTCTTACTGGTGTCCTCCGTTGATGAGCTCGTGGAGTCCTTACTCCCGCAGCCCGCCAGCGCTACCGTAAGCGCCAGAAGGAGCGCCAAAAGGACTGCTCCGGCTTTTTTAGTCGTCTGTGTTGCTTTCATTGTGCTCTCCTTCTTCAGTTGTCTCCGATTGCTTACTTCGCGACGGCAGCCCTGAGCCGAAAAGCCCAAAGGCCATCCCGCTCGGCGCCGATGCTTTCTTATCAATCAGGCGCGCCCAGCGATTACCCAGCGCCTGCAAGACCATGACAATGACCACCAAAAGCGCGACCGATACGAACATAATGGAAGTCTCGTAGCGATAATAGCCATAACGGATCGCAATGTCACCCAGTCCGCCGCCGCCCACGATACCTGACATCGCCGAATAGCCGAGGATGGTGATAGCCGCGATTGTGCCGCCAAGCAACAACGAGGATCGTGCCTCAGGCAGGAGTACCTTGGTGATGATCCGCAGCGGCGAGGCTCCCATTGACCAGGCCGCCTCAACCACACCACGATCAACCTCGGCCAGTGAGGATTCGACCAGTCGAGCTACAAAGGGCGCCGCAGCAACGGTCAAAGGTACGATCGTGGCCGAAGGGCCCAGCGAGGTGCCCATGATCGCCCGCGTCAACGGGATAACTAGAATGAGTAATATCAAAAACGGCACCGACCTAAAGACATTGACGACAAAGCCCAGTACCGTATTGACCGTACGCAACGGACGAATCCCCTCTGGTGAGGTAGCCACCAACAAAACGCCCAGGGGTAGCCCGATCAGATAGGCCAGCGCCGCCGACACCAGGGTCATATAGAGCGTCTGCCCGATACCCGTCAGAAGCATGGCGCCAAAGGTGGAGAAGAAACTATGCATAGTTCCTGATGACCTCCTCCAGCGACATCCCCTTACTCTCAAAGTAATGTCGCGCCGCCGCCGCAATTAATCCGTCTTCCGGATGAATCAACAACCGCCGGGCCGCTTCGCTCTTCGGAGCAGTAAACACCTCAGACGTACGCCCGGTCTCGACAATACGCCCCTCATCAAGAACGGCAAGACGGGTTGCAATCTGCTCGATGACCGGCATCTCATGGGTGATAACGATGACCGTGATGCCGTAACGCGCATTGATATCTTTGAGCAGCGCCAGGACTCCGCGCGTTGTCTCAGGATCAAGCGCGCTGGTCGCTTCGTCGCAAAGCAGAATACGCGGCTGGGCTGCGATGGCGCGCGCAATAGCGACCCGCTGCCGCTGCCCCCCTGAAAGCTGTGCGGGATAAGCATCCGCCTTGTCTCGCATGCCCACCAATTCAAGCAACTCGTGCGCCCGCCTGCGCGCCTTACCCTTGTCCCAGCCAGCGACCTCCAGCGGAAAGCAGATGTTACGCAAGGTCGTGCGCTGGGCCAGCAAGTTGAACTGCTGAAAAATCATCCCCATCGACTGGCGAGTATGATACAGCTCCTTCTTGGAAAGCGACGAAAGCCGCACCCCATCAAAGATGATCTCGCCTGACGTGGGCCGCTCAAGAAAATTGATGCATCTGACGAGCGTGCTTTTACCCGCGCCGCTCTTGCCAATGACCCCGAAGACCTCCCCTTCTTCGATGGAAAGGTTAATATCACTGAGCGCCCGCGTGTCCTCCCCCCGCCGCAAGGCCGGAAATGACTTTGAAAGCTTCTCTATAGTGAGGATAAGTGGCAGACCTCTGCGCTTCTTTCTTTTGGAGGGGCGTGAACTGCTAGAAAACGATTATACCGAAAGAAGGAAGAGAGCTCATCTGAGCGCTCCAAAATGAGATAAAGGCCAGTAAGTCCACCAAGCGCGCCCATAGACGGTGCTGTCCGGAATAGCTCCAAACGCGCGCGAGTCAGCGCTGTCAGTCCGATTGTCGCCCATAACCCAAATGTCGCCCTGCGGCACCTTATAGGGGAACGTAATCCAGGGAGCCCCCGGAAGCGGAGCGCTGAGTTTACCATGAGTGTAGGGCTCGTCAAGTTTCTTGCCATCCACATACACGGAACCACCCGACAGGTTAACCGTCTGTCCCCCGGTAGCGATCACGCGCTTAATAAGCTGAGGGTACTCTCCCGTCGGGTCCTTGAATACAACGATTTCTTTGTACTTTGGTTTGACGCCAATTTTATAGACAAGTTTATTAGCCAGCACCATGTCATTGAGCTGGATCGTCGGGAGCATTGATCCGGTCGGGATGCGATAGGGCTCAACCAGGAAGTACCGCACGATCGCTGCAAGCGCCACCGCGATAAGCACGCAGACCGCATAGACAAGGACTGATCGCGCGAAATTCGTCGGGGGCTTCGTTGCTTTAGGTTGCGCTGCCTGTGGCTTTGCTGCCTCTGGGGGCGAAACCTTTTGCGCATCCTTTTCGATACTGGCAGGTGTCAATGCTCTTCTCCTTACGTAAACAAGCGAGGAGTCCTGCCGCTCTTATGCAGAACCCTGAATCCATTCTAACAGCGCGCCCATGTGCGATGATACTCCCAGCTGAAAGATAGCGCGCGTTGCCAGCAGTCACCTGTTGCATTTCGCAACTCGGCAGCTGAAATACAACAATTCCTGGCGCTCTTTTTCGTGCTCTTCCCCATCATGAGGCACTCGGAGCATCAGCCCGCTTGAGGCGCCTTCCGGCTGCCTTTTCCATAGAGAAGCGGCTTCTCTCCCAAAGCGCGCGGCCATTTCTCGTCTTCGACTATGAGGCGATAACAGGTCATGAAGAACTCCTGCAGCCCCGCGGCCGGGTCATTGCAGGCAAGCAGATCCTTTACCGGAAGAAAGAACTCTGACTTCTCGGCGCTGAAGACCGCCCCCTTAGGACCCAGTGAAACCTGACGGTAATCGCGCGTAGGAAAGGGGTACGCCAGAACAAAGAAGCTGGGATCCTTGACCATACTATCGCCTGGCCAGAAGCCGAACTCCATGAGCTGTTCATCAAACGCTCCCGCCTCAATAAAGCCTTTGTAGGGCCACGGCGATTCTTTTCCACTAAAAAGAGCGCCCGTCGTATCAAACGTCCCCCAGAAGAAGTGCGGGAGGAACTTCTTATACCGGAAAGGCGCAAGAAATCGATATATCCCCTTATAAGCAAACACGCAGAGACTCAGGAAGTCGAATGCGGCAACAAAATCAAAGTCACAAGGCGCGTTATTCTTTTCGAACGGGGTAGTCAAGGCCATCTCCTGTGGGACCGTATAAATCTCGGTCTCCCACAGTACCTCATTGAGCATCTGCATGAACTCCTGATAATAGGTGCTGATTGAGGCGCCAGATCGCAGCGTGAACCCACTCTCGCGCCCATCAATACGCGTGGCTTGCACGCGGCGATCACGTAAGGAAAGTTCGATACTGAAGCTGGACTCCCCCAGCGGCCCCTCAGGAATAAGCCCCGTTGAGAATCCACCAGCCGTGAAATCAAGCAGGATATGACCCCACTGTGGTTGTGGCTCCAGATACGCGAGTTTAGTCTTGCCCATCATCTGCAGGATCTGTTGCAGGACAAGCGCGGTTTCTTCCCACTGATCGTAGGTTCTGATAGTAAGTGCGTCCATCATGGCCCCTCTCGTTCAGCCTTCACCTGAGATAAGTATACGGCAAGTCCGAAAAGACCAGGACGATCATGACAGTTTTGGCGGCTAACGCGCCAGGGTCAAGCCGACCGTATTGATTTATATTTCAGTAAGTTTCCCAATCAATACCATCCGGGCATTGTTGAACTCATAATTGCAGGTGGACAGCGTGACAATATGATCATCCGCCCCAAGACCAGGATCACGATAATAGCGCGACGCACTTTTTACATGAGTAAGAAAAGCGGTTCTATCCGCTTCTGCACTTATCGTCGGGTTATAAATATCCGCGTCATCAGGTTTGATTACCACAAAAGCAAAAAAGTCGACTTTATAGGTCTTTGCGGCTAAAAAAATCGTACCCGCCTTGTTGTTGTCGAAAAAGTTCCTGTCGTTAAATTCTTGCAAGTCGCCAAACATGCTGCGGTTTTTCATGTGATGACCATAGATAATCGTATTGAAGTCAGAAAAATCCTTGCTGTTTCGATAATCCATAAAAAGCGTACCGGCAACAAGAGGATGTTTATTCAAGCCTCGATGGAGGTAAAAAGCGTTGTCTTTAGCCTGCGCAAAGGGATAATCGATACGAGTACCGGGAACCGTTAACCATCCTACCGCGTCGGGATACCGTGCCTGCAGGTCCACTATCCGCGGGTTGGCCTTCGGTGAAGAAGTTGTTGACGCAGGAGCGCCCCCCGTCGCCTCCGAAGGCAGCGTGGGCTTATATGACAAGAGCTGCTTATGCAGATTCGCTTCTTGCGCGTTGTTTCTCATGATCAACCATATCTGATAGCCGCTGTAGGCAGCCACAGCAACCAGCACGAAAATGATAATCCCTCTTATGATTTTTCTCTTTCTTATATGCTCACATCCTCAATCAGAGTTTAGCGCGCAAGGGCAGACGCCCTCTCAGGACGCGCATACGACGCAACAAAACTTTGAACGAGCCAGTCCCGGTTTTCTTGCTCACCCCACAAAGCCAGAATCAGATCTGCCAGGTCATTCGCGGCAGATCGGGAGTTGGCTCCGCGCTTGGCTCAAGAGCAACAGCAGGTGGTGGTGAAATGACAGGAAACGGCGCTGGCGGCGCGTAGGGGGAATCAGGTACGGGAGCTGACACGGGAGCAAATTTATCCAACGCTTCTTTTAACAACACATCCAACTCACCCAGCGTTGATTCCGCATAGGCATAAAATTGCCGATTGATCTCTCTGACCATCTGCAAGTTTCGGCGTATGCCAGAAAGCGCAGCTTGAGCTGCTTCGCCGCCTTTCAAGGCCTTATTGTTGATATTTTGGGCTTCTAGTTGCGCTGTTTTGATTATCTGGGCAGCCTTTTGATGGGCTTCCTGCTCGGTCTCTCCCGCAGCCCACACAGCCTTGTCCAATACCCCCATTATTCGCAAGCTTTCCTTGGTACGCGCATCCTCAAGATTTTTGGTACCGGCCTCGAACTGTCTAATTTTTTTGTCATACTGCGCAAGGGTATCGGAAAGAATATCCTGCTGTTGTTCCAGGTTTTCAATCTGCTTTTGCATCTCGTCAAATGCAGTATCTACCTCCTGCGGATCATATCCTTTGCGCGCACGCGTAAACTTAATATTTGAATCAACACTCATAAACTATGTCTCCTTTCCCGCCTCTTATCTAAAGGCGTTCCCCAAAGGGACATGAGGTCTTTTTAAATACCATACCATGATTCATTTTCTTCATTCCCCCTTGTTCATCTTCCGTTTAATGCTTCGCTTGATAAGCTTTCTTATGCTTTTTCAAGGAAAGCCCCGTGACTACCAGTCCTACCAAGCTGATAACCAACAACGAACACCACAGAGCAAGATTGCTGTAGTCACCTGTCTTGGGGCTACTGCCTTTGCCAGTTCCGCTCCCGCCCTGTGTATACGAGCTGCCTCCGTTGATGCGCGGGTTTACCTTTTTGTCGGTATTAGAGCCGGGATTATAGGTGTTAGTAATATCATATCCGTTGATCTTTTTGGTGTAATTATTAATTCGGGCTTCGTCTATGCTGTACTTGATCTCATGGCCGTCATCAGCATATTTCGGCGGCGTAAATGTCCATGACCAGTAATCAGACGCCGTAATCTGCTTTTGCAAGACAATCATACCGTCAGCTTTAAGAATCACTACGAGAGAAGTCGGCCGCTTATAAGCAGGGTTATTGCCCTGATACCAGGTCTTTTTACCCGTAATAGTGACGTTTTGGCTAGATGGCGCGGCGCCTTTCCGGGTATTAGTGATTGTGTAGCCACTGGCAGCGTTGCCAGAAATAGTCCTGGCGTAGCCTGACGGTGTATTGATCTCATTCACCGTCCATACGGCTCCCTTATCCAAGCCCGTCCAGGCATACTTCCAGTCGTTAACACTATTCAGTGTAATGGGACTGCCCCAAACAGCGCCGCTCTTATAAAGCTGCACCTGTATGCTCTTCGGGCGGCCCGGGTTCTTATCATCATTCCAGACTTTTTTGACGGCAACAGACGTCTTCTCATTTTCGTCACCAGACTTGGCGTTAGTGATAGTAAACCCGTTTACCTGGTCACCAGAAATAGTTTTGGTGTAACCGCTGGGTACGCGCATCTCATCTACTGTCCAGTGAGCATCTTCCTCCAGATCTGTATAAAGGTGTGTCCAGTCATTATCTTTGTCCAGCGTCACAGGATCGCCAAACGCTGTTGCATCCTTATAAAGCTGCACCTGAACACTTGTCGGGCGATTCGGGTCATTATTGTCATTCCAGGCCTTTGTAACTTTCAGGGAAGTTTTATCGGCCTCGTAAGTATTAACAAACAGAGCTTTTTCTGCCGCTTTGCCATTTTTAGTCACAGATTTATCGGTAACAACCAACTTTCCATCCTGCTCGGCAACGGTCACGGAATAAGTATAGACTGATTCGTCGTAAAGGTAACCATCTGCATCCGTGTTCAGCTCCGCAATAGTATAGGCGTAGGTTCCCGCTGCCGTATAGGTAATCATGCCAAAATCTGAGCTACCTGCGCCATTGATTGTGACGGTCTTGACGCCGTTAGCCGCACCGAGAGGCAGGGGCGCTCCGTTAAGAGAGGTCAGAATAAACCTGAAATCCGCAGCCTCAGTAGGCGCGCCCATCACGGTCTTTTGCACGACAGGAACGGTTTCGGTAACCGGAATAATAGCGGTGTTTTTGATGTTCATGCCATCGTAGCTGGCTTTCCAGCCTGTGATTTGAACCTCATCTACTGTGTAATTGATTTCTTTTCCTAGCGCATCATATTTGGGTGCTGAGAACGTGTACTTCCACGCGCCCTCATCGTCCGGTTCGACGACGGTAGTCGCTACAACAACGTCACCCTGTTTTAGCCGCACCGTAATAGAGGAAGGCAAACGGACACTTTGGCCCTGCTTATCCCACGTTTTCACGCCGGAAACAGAGACAGGTACCGGACCAACATAAGTGTTAGTCTGCGTGACGGTGATCGTATCGGGAAGAGCGATCCCACTTCCGTTGATCAACAAGGTGCGGACATAGCCATCTGCAGTGTAACTATCCTCTGCCACCGCATAACTGTCGCCTACGTTCAATTCAATAGGGTTGCTCTTATGCCCCGCTTTCAGGATCACCTTGTCTGGCAGAGGCTGGCCATTGATAGTCACCGTAAAAGAAAACTCTTTGTCCTTGTCAAAGCCTTCGCTCTCGCCAATCTTCTCGATAACGAGCGCGGTTTTCTCCGGCGGCGGCCCTGGAGCATAGTTATTGACAAATCCGATTGTTGCCGTTTCATCCCCGGCTATAACGCCACTGGCGCGAGTGAAGTTTGGAGTGTAGCCGCTGGTAGCCGCTTCCATAACGTCATACGTCACACCGGCAGGAATATCACTGAAGGTCTTAGTTTCACCAGAGGCAAGCGTAAACGTCTTTACAGCAGGAGTGGGAGCGCCCTCACCTGCAAAAGTAACAGTAAAGTCAAATGTTTTTGTTAAGTCGGCCCCGTCACCCGTAACCGTCTTATTGATCGTCAGGTTGCCAGTTTTAGTGCTGGGGGCATGGTACGCATTAATAAATGGCAGCGTTACCGTGGCATCTTTTACGCTAATCACGCCGCTGTATTCGTTTACCGTGGCAGTGTAACCATCTGCCGAATAATCGCTCTCTGTCACAATATACGCTGTGCCTACCGGAATTTCATCAAATGTTTGGCTCGCGCCGGATGTGAGGGTAAATACCTGGCTTACCCCGCCAATCACTGCGGTAAACTCAAACGATTTGTTAGCATCCGCTTCATCGCCCGTGACCTCCTTGGTAACAACCAGGCTGCCGTATTCATCCGGGTGGGGCGTGACCGTATAGGTGTTCACGAACGTCGCCGTAACGCCATCTTCTGTGATATCGCCAGAATTGTTAGTGCTGGAGGTGACATAACCCTCTGCAGATGTTTCGGTAACAACGTAACCCACGTTCACCGGAACGTCATTAAACACCGCACTGTCACCGTGTTTCATCTGAAGTGTATCGCCACTTTTCAGCGACTGTGACTGGCCGCCGTTGATCGCGTAGTCGTAGGCGCCATCGTCACTAAAGGTTACGGTAAAAGTAAACGGAGTATCAAGCTGTGCCTGCGTTAATGCTGACCCATCTGAATTTTGCACGGTCTTGGTAATGACCAGACTGCCCGTAATGTGGCGGTTATACGCTGTCACTAGCACCGTATCAGTTTCATCACCCCGCACCGTAAAAGGATAGTGAGTAATGCTGTCACTGCGGCTGTCGAGATCATAAGTCCAGCCATAGCTGGGATTAGCTTCTTCAAAATAGTAATTACCAGGTTTGACCTTAGTACTAAGCGTACCCTGATCATCCGTAACGAACCGTCCGCCAATCTGGGTGCCATCAGAAGCGTACAGATAAAACTCCGCACCGGGAATAGGAGTTTTTGTAGTCGTGCCATCCGTCCGCTTTTCATATTTGACAAGCTTCACCGGATAGCCATCGCCTGCTCCCTGCATTTCATTGAGCGCAGACTGATTCATGGCAGACCACGCATAGGAGCCTGACATAAAAGCCGAACATACGAGCAGGACTGTGAGCAGAGCGCCAATGCCTCGACGAACTGCGATATCACGTATTCCTTCTTCTTTTTTTCCGCTTAAAAACATTAACCTTACCTCCAGGGAGTTATTTCGATTTTGTTACGAGAATACTCTTGCATGCTTCAGAGGGAATTGGAGCATGAAACAGAATTCTCGCTCTTTTGGGGCTTCCCCCGTGGGGCGGTTACCCGCCCCACGGGATTTCCCATCAGGAACATCACCTCTGCGACGCGCCTAGTTGAAAATTGCCGAATCAACCCAGAGCGCAGGGTACACAAGTCCTTTCTCACTGCCAGCAGTTATAGAAATATGGAACCTGAATGCTCTTCCGGTGTAGTCGAGAGCTCCTGCGGAATCAGAAGGATCACCAGGAGTCCTCCCCCACATACCATATGCATAGGTTTGCGGAATCACGACACGACCAAAGTTGTTGATGGCCGCTTGGCTGCTCGTCGCAATACTACCACCAGAACTAGAGGCGTACTGCTTGGAGACAAAGTTCGCGAACTCACAGTTGCTGAGCGCAAACGAGACATCATCACCATAAGGGAGCTTTGTCGTAGAAGGCTTACTGAAGCCATTAGTGAGCCCCCCGCTGGCGGAGTTGTCGGTACCAAGAACCGTTTTTGCGTCATTTTTTACCGTGAAGTTACGCAGCTTGGCATTTGCTGATAAATTGTCGACAGCACTGCCGGACGCCGTACCTGCAAACCATGCGTTGATCGCGTTACGTTCCGCAGAACTGCCATAAGCATTTGTCGCTCCATAGCCAATGGCCTGCCAGGTAAAATCATTGTAATGACCCGCGCCAGCATATACATTGAGGTAGTTTGCGCGCACAATCAGCGAGTAGCCTCCGCTGGTGGCAATTTCTACCCAGTCTGAAGAGTCCCCCGCTTTGGCTGCCGGAAGAACTCGGCCGCCTGTTGCAACGTCGGGATTGCCGTTACCAACAGGAGGCGTCGTGGTCATCGAGCCATCGGCATTTTTGTACCAAATCACATCGTCGCCAGCAAGTCCGGAGCCGGTACTATCCAGAAGGCCATTTCCGCCCACCGGATCACCGTAGTAGATATCGTTGCCATTCCCATCTTTGACAGGTCCGATATAGTATTTACCGTTATCGTCGGTATACACCGGGATGCCAGGGTCTGTCGTCGGATCCTTGTCCGTGCCGCCGCCTGTCAGCGGACCAAGAGTAGTTGGATCAGTCACTTTCTGCCAGACATTCTGGCCTTTGTCGACCCAATAAGAACCGTCGCCCAGCTTAATAACCGGATGATCATCGGGTGTACCGAAGGTTTTATCTTCGCCACCCCAGATCGCCGGAGAGTCCTTCAGACTGCCGTCGCCATTAACCTGCTTGTAAATATTGCTCCCGTCAGGATCCTCAACCCAGTAGAAGTTATTCTGCGGGTGAGCCGGACGATCGTGTCCGTTACCAGGCTTGCCGTCAGGATTGTAGACAAACGTGGGCGGATGGTTCTTAGAGGTTCCGTCCTGATTGACTTCCTCATATACATTGGCAGGATCACCCACCGGCTTGTAATAATTGCCGTCATCACCGGTTATAACATCACTCGGCTGATTTGGCTTTTTCTCCATACCATCCAACGCATCTTGCAGGTCCTTGATTGCATCTTGCACGGAGCCATCAGAAGGCGTGTCGCTATTGACAACATCCTTGCCATGGTTTACGGCATCCTGCAGTTTATCGAGGCTGTCAGTGGTATAAGGATTGGGATTTTCAGCCAGGATCGCCTCACCTTTCTGGATCAGGTCAAGCAGCGTGCTCAGGTCGCTCTGACCCAAGCTGACGCCAACGCCAACCAGCAGGTGAATATCACGAGGAACACCCCATTTATCAGTAAAGTTGCCGAGGATGATCGCTGCGCCTTTGCCCGTAGAGGTAATGGCGCCGCCCGTTGACACCGTAGCGACCTTATCGTTGAGCGTGGTCCAGCTTATTGTGCTTTGCGTACCGCTCGTTACGATCACTGGACAGGATTTTGTAGCGCCTGCGTCAGCAAAGTAAACCTCGCCGCCACTCTTAATAGTGTAGGCGCCAATGAGGCTGGAGTCACTGATCTGATAGCTGTACGCCGACGCCGCACCCGCGCTGGAGCCAACAGCAATCGAAACCGCACCGGCCTTGACGCCAGTAACCCGACATACGTTACCAGCAAGCGCGGCGGTTGCAAGAGAATCGTCGCCGCTCTCGCAGTCGCGAATACCTGTACCCGTGATATCGTGAGTCGTATTTTTTTCAATTACGGAGTAGTTGTTGGGCTGTGCCAGCGTGACGTCGATGTCAGGCTTCGCAGCCAGCGCCGTGCCGACGCCAATTGCCAGTGATGCGACTAGCACGGCCGCAGCGACAACAACGGAGATACCCCGCTTCTTATTGCGGAATAATTTCTTCAACATGAAATTACGCTCCTTTCAGTAAAATCTTCTTTAGCCCTTGGTATACAGCGAGCCGTTGTAGCGCAGGATTACCGTAATGGGAGTATCCTGGCAACCGTCTTTGGTCAACAACAGCTGCATGTTTACCGTCGGATATTCAGGGGTTACCGCATCCCAGGCAGCCTGATCTGGAACATAGGTAAAAACAATAGCGGGATTGCCGTTTTTGTCAGTTCCAATGGTAAAATATTGGCTGAGCGAGGGGTCCGCCGCTTTGACGTCGATGCCAGTCGGATCAGTGCTATCCGCTAAAATCTCAGAGAGCGGGATTGCGCCCTTTTCCAAAATAGTCTGGTTATTGAAACTCGTGCTCTTCATCTTGACAACCAGTGCGAAGTTCTTCGAGTTATCGGTATCGCTGTACGGAGTGTCATAGGGCCCTTCGCCCTCTTTTGTATCAATGAGAGAGTCGCCATCTTCTGCGGTGACCGAAACGTTCACTGACGCGGTTTTCGACGGGTCAGCTGCCGAAGAGGCAGTTACCGTAATTGACGGACCCTTTTCATCCGGGCCAAGAACCAATTTGCCCGTGTCATCGATTTCTGTGGTTGGATCAGTGTTACCGCTGACCGCCCAAGTTACCGCCTTATTGGGGTTGTTCGTTCCTGATACGACAGCAGTGAACTGCTGTGAATCACCAGGAGCAAGCGCCGGAGCCGGGTCGGGGCTGATCTTTACGCTTGTAATCGTGCCCTTAGTAATGATGTCAATGAGGTTCTGACCGTCAGATGTGCCATCTTTGATCTGGTCGATATCGCTCAGGGAAGCCATCTGTCCGACCACGTTGATGGCATAGTACCAATCCTGATCCATTTCCTGCGTCAGTTCTATCTGATTAAGCAGCAGGCCGGTGGCGGTCCCAGGCTCAATCGCCTGTGCCCAGTAAGCCCATCCGTCAGTGTCAACCACCCAATAAGGACCCGGTACGCAGCCATCCGCAACCCAGGCAGCCATCGTGATGACGGTACCCTGCAGCGTATCCTGCGCCGTGTGCATTTCGTTTTTCTGCTGACCGTTTGGATAGGTGGCCGTGTCGGTAACTTGCTGGCCCACGGCGTACTGATTGTGACTACCATCTTTGTTGAAGATGTTGTTGGCGCCGTTGGTATTAGCCTGCGCGTCGCTCACGTTGTGCTGGTAGTCATCAGACGTAATGCCCATCGTATTGAGACCGGTGATATCGGTAGCAAGGCTGGCGCTATCTTTATCAAAAGTGGGCATAAACGTCTTCTTGCCACCCATCGTCCAGGACCAATAGTCATGGAACTTGCCGTTGTCGGCCTTAGCGCAAACCGCCGGGTCCGAAGAGGCCGGAACATGGATGTCCCAGGTGGAAAGATCATTAATGTCTGACGCCGGATCAAGGGAAGTCGCCTGCTTGTCAGCATAACCTGCGTCACTTGACTTCAGGCCGGCGCCAGCTCCAAGTTCCATATACTCAGACAATTGAACGCGCGCATAGATCGGGGTTTTGCCGTAATTTTCGACATACACGTCTTTATTCTTGCCGTCAAAGTCGTCATGCAGACGACCACCAGGGCTGGTAACGGTATTACGCGCTTCATTAAGAGCGGCCTGGTTAAGGGCGCTCCACGCGTAAGTACTCGCCGTTACAAGAGCAATGATGAGTGCAGCCGCTACTGCGGAGGCAATCGCCTTGCGCTTGTTCCACCAGCGCTTTTTATTTGAGATTGCTTTATTCATACTGTATACTCCTACTCCTAACAATAAGATTCTGTATTCCTGCAAGGGGATTCGGGGTTAACCGCTCCCTTCTCGCTTTTAGTTAAATTCGCATGTGCGCCACCTCGACTCTCTGAGTCATCCCTCCGCGAGAGGGGAATTTAGGAGGGGAAGGGGCGTCCCCCTCCTGCGGAGAAATGGACTCTTTAGACGGCGAAGAATCCGTCCGAAACATCCAGCGAAAGTTGATATACAACAGGTACAGCAGCACGCCAATTACCACCAAGCTGACCATAATCAGCAAGACGTTTCTGGCAACAAACTGGAGAACAGCTCCTGCCGTCGATACATGCCAGACCACTTTACCTACCACGTCATTGGCGGGAACAATGTTCTTGTCTGGCTCGGGATTTTCGACGCCTTTAGTTTGAAATCCACGCTGTCCTGTCTTGTTGTAGTTTTCATAGATTGTCACGATTTCATGAGTAACAGACGTAGTGGCGTTGTGCATATAGGTAATGTCATCCCCGGCCTGGAGAGCGTCGGGGTCAACATGCTTGATGAGCACGAAAGAACCCTGAGGTATTTTTCTTTGCATCGAGTTCGTGAGAACGGACACCGTCGAATAACCCAAAAAGTCACGAGGAACGTTGCCACGACCCACGAAGCTCATCGTTACGACAACAAGAGCAACTAACGCAAGATAGAAGATCGCTCCCCTGGCTCTGTGTCCTATGAGAACGCGCTTATTTCCACCTAGCAAGCTTGAGTCTTGCGTAAGAAGTTCATGCTCCTCCGGCGTCTTCAGTAGAGACGATTCAAAGGGTTTCCCATCGCTTTCCGAGGGTGGATTATTCAACATAGCT
>Ga0123357_10003498_pt1 | contig 18053 bp, 15 predicted proteins | sample TergutEmb28metaG_FD_89873 | JGI IMG/M metagenome (GOLD analysis project Ga0123357, IMG submission 89873) | Embiratermes neotenicus P4 segment gut microbial communities from Petit-Saut dam, French Guiana - Emb289 P4 | ecosystem: Host-associated > Arthropoda: Insects > Digestive system > Gut ... | reverse complement strand
TTACCGCCTGTTCATAGCGGTTTAGCTCGGCGCCCGGCGAATCGGACATATTCCCTCCGGGAGTATGCATGGAAGCTGAATTGTCCAGGATTATGCAGACCGTCATTTCCCGCTCTTCGCGGTACATTTTTACATAGGGTGTTCCGAACCGGGCGCTCACATTCCAGTCGATGAACCGGATATCATCGCCCCGTTCATAGCGGCGGACCTCGTCGAATTCCATACCCTGACCCTTGAAAACCGCGCGGTAATCCCCCGACAGAAGCTCTTCCGCAAGTCCTCTGGCGATAAGGGGAAAGGTGGTTATTCTGGTCAATAATTCGTAACGGTCCATTGTTTATCAGGGCATGGGCACCAGGGTCAGGATCCTGGAGATAACCGTATCGCTTTCCATACCGTCCGCCTCCGCCTCATAGGAAAGAACCAGCCGGTGCCGCAGTACAGGAAAAGCCGCGGCTTTCACATCTTCGGGACTGACAAAGGGACGTCCCCCCAAAAGCGCCCTGATCCTGGAACAGCGGTACAGCGCGAGGGAAGCCCTGGGAGAAGCGCCGAACGCAATGTACCGGTACAACCCTTCCCTTGGCCGGTTTGTCCCGTACCGTACCCCCTCCGTCCCGGGAACCGACCGTGAAGAAGCCGGCCTGGAGGCGGCAACCACGGAAACAATATACTTCAGGATCTTTTCATCGGTATAAACCGAATCCGCCGCCCGCCTTAGAAATTCCAGAGCCGCGGGCCCGAGTACGGGTTTTAAACCGGTATCGATCAAACTGGCATCGCCAGGCTCCTTTGGCATAGTCTCACTGCTAAAGGGAGCGGCAAAGTTCAAAATACGGCGTTCCTCTTCCTGATCCGGGTAGCGCACCAATAGCTTAAGGAGGAAACGATCCAGCTCGGCTTCGGGAAGGGCATAGGTGCCTTCGTGCTCAATCGGATTCTGGGTCGCCAGAACAAAGAAAGGGGAAGGAAGGGGATACGATTTCTCCCCTATGGTAACCTGCCGCTCCTCCATTGCCTCAAGCAAGGCCGACTGAACCTTGGCGGGGGCGCGGTTGATCTCGTCCGCGAGAATCACATTCGCGAACACCGGGCCCCGGCGTACGGAAAAGGTAGCGGTGGCCTGCTCCCAGATCAGGGTTCCCGTAAGGTCAGCCGGTAAAAGATCCGGGGTAAACTGGATACGTTTAAAAACAAGCCCTGTAATTTCCGCCAGCGTCTTAACCGCCAGCGTTTTTGCCAGCCCGGGAACCCCTTCAAGGAGTATATGCCCGCCAGCGACAAGGGCGGTCAGGAGGCCATCGATCATCTCCCCCTGGCCTACAATACGTTTGGCCATTTCCTTGCGGGCCGCGTCAAGCAATTCCAGCGCCCTGACCAAATCTCCGGCAGCCGAATTGGGAACATCTATAGCACCAGGAACAGGACCGGCCATTCCCCCGGCCGCGGCGCCACCCCCGGCGGTTTCTTTATCTATCTCATCCATGGCATCATTGTATCTTTCCTGAGGAACTGGTGCAATAATGGGGGAAGAAGAACTCAAATTTTTAATGAAAACGCGAAATCTTTCTTATTCTGATATGATTAATCGTTCTTATAAAACCAGGTTGGCGCACCCCGCACATTTGGATTAGCATAAAAAACACGACCAGCCTGCGGATCGTCAAAACCTTCCCCAGACGATGTAATGATCAAGGTATCAAGTTTTTTTCCAACAAAACAGCAAGATGATGTATTTACCGCTGGTACTTTGATCTCACCAATTATCTTACGCGTTAAAGGATCTAAGCGGATTACCTTACTACCTCCCCATAGGGCAATCCAGAGTTTTCCTTCCTCATCAATGGTCATGCCATCAGGAACGCAGCCGGTTGTTGTGAAGATCCTTCTCCGATTTGTGATGCTTCCTGTCTCAAAGGTAAAGTCGAAGGCGTCAATCCCGCTTTCTGCTGAATCAATATAGTACATAACAGTTCCCTCTGGCGACCACGCAAGACCATTTGATACTTTGGGACCTGCCAACATACGGTGACATTTTTCGCCTGGATCCAGTCGAAACAAAGAACCTTCAGGGGCATTACTAAAAAGTCCTGTTGTACCAAACCAAAAACGTCCTGCCGGGTCGCACTTGGCATCATTTAGCCGTAGGTTATCTTTGAGTTCAGGAGGACGGCAAAGCAGGGAGAGTCCGTTTTGATCAAGATAATAAACACCAGTGGTCATAGCTGCCAGATAACCACCTCGTTCTGCCGGAACTATAGCACCCAAATTCTGTCCTGTCTGAATCTCATTAAGCTGTCGTGTTTTAGGATCCCATTGCAGAAACGCACCGGTCCGGATATCGACCCAAAGTATCATATCTCTTCGCTTATCATAAACTGGACCTTCACCAAGAAGAAACCGTCTTTCCAATAGAGATTCTGCCTGATATATTGGAATAGAAGCCATCAGCGCTGAACCCTTCCCGATGCGTTACCCGCAGCCAAGGCTCCCACTTCCTCTACTGTGACTAGATTGAAGTCATGCTCAATTGAATGTTTTAGACATGATGCTGCAACTGCAAAGTTGATAGTCCGCTGATTATCGTATTCCATCAATAAACCATAAATCAACGCTGCCCCGAAACTGTCACCCCCTCCAACCCGATCTACGATATGTACTTTATAATTGGCCGCAAAATATGCCTTCCCGTTTCCGTAAAGCATTCCTGACCATTCATTTTCGGATGCAGATATACTACCTCGGAGAGTAATGGCTACCCATTTACATCCAAAGCGCCTAATAATTTCCTCCGCCACAACAGTATAAGCTTCCAAGTTGAGTTCGCCCTTATCTATATCCGAATTCAAAGCTTGAATACCGAATACATCAGAAGCATCTTCCTCATTGGCAATACACAGATCAACATAGGGCATAAGCCTGCTCATTACTACATTGGCCTTTTCCTTTGTCCAGAGTTTTCTCCTGTAATTAAGATCACAACTTACAGGAATTCCGAGATCATGGGCAATGGAAACTGCATCCATACATACATTTGCAGCATTATCGGAAAGTGCAGGGGTAATACCTGTAAAATGAAACCAGTCAGTATCATTAAAAATTTGTTTCCAGTTGAATTCATCAGGTCTAGCAAGAGCTATTGCTGAATTGGCACGATCGTAAATGACTTTGGAAGCCCGCTGAGAGGCGCCTTTCTCAACAAAATAGATGCCAAGCCGCTCTCCTCCCCTAAGGATATTTTTCGTATCCACCCCAAAACGGCGCATCTCATTAACAGCACATTGGCCTATTTCATTAGACGGAACTTTTGTTACGTAAACAGCATTGACACCGAATTGTGCAAGGGATGCCGCTACATTAGCCTCACCACCGGCATAACTGGCCTCGAATTCTACCGCTTGAATCAAACGTTGATAGCCAGGAGGATTAAGACGTAACATTATTTCACCGAAAGTCACAACCCGCTTCATGTTTTTCTCCGTTTTAGACAAGTACCGCCCGCACTAAATCACGGGCCGATTGAGTAATTCTATCAAAGTGTCCTGCTGCTATCCACTCTTTATTAACGAGATTTCCACCCACACCAAGCCCCGATGCCCCAGCCTTAATAAATTCAGCAGCATTCTTCTCATTTACTCCGCCAACTGCAAGGAAATTAATATGGTTGAGAGGGGCCATTATCGCCTTTAAATAATTACTTCCTAAATCCGATGCAGGAAAGATCTTGATAAAATCCGCACCTGCATTATGAGCAACAAGACATTCACTCGGGGTCATAGCGCCAGGAAGAGAAACCAAACCAAGACTATGGGTGTTTTTAATAATATCTGTATCGGTGTTAGGAGAAACAATATAGAGAGCTCCGGCATTCCTAGCAAGTTCAAGTTGCGTCAAGGTGACCACAGTCCCTGCTCCTACCAGAAGCTGATTTCCAAAAGTTTCTTGCAGTACCGTAATACTCTTTGCAGTAGCTTCAAAGGTTTCAGGTTTGTTCTGGTTAAAGGTAACCTCCATCATACAAACACCTCCTGCCAAGAGAGCCTCGGCCAAAGGCAACATTACACACTCCTCCATACCCCTGACGATGGCAATAATCTTTTTTTCATAAATACATTGAACTACTTTCTCATACATAGTCTACCTCTTATGGCGAATGGAAACCGCCGGTCACTGCTATATCAGTTCCAGTAACTTGCTCTGATTCATTTGAAAGGAGGAATACACAGGCATAAGCGATATCTTCCGGCGTCTGCATACTTCCCGACGGGATAAATTTTAAAGCCATTTCTTCTATTCGTGAAGGATCTTTATTCATCTTTATAAATTTATTTATTTCTCCTGGGGTTATAACCCATCCAACACTTACCCAATTACACCTGATTCCTTCATTTATATAGTGGAGACCAACATTTTCAGTCAGAGTTTTTAACGCTCCCTTGGAGATTGCATAAACCGGCATATCTCGGGTACCTACCCTCCAGTGAGCGGAACCAATGTTCACAATTGAACCGCTTCTTTGTTTTATCATGTATTTCAATGTTCGCTGGATGGTAAAGAAACTACCCTTTATATTAGTATTCATTACCTGATCAAAGAGTGCTTCATCAGTATCTAATAAAGGTACAGTAGGAAAGATTCCCGCATTGTTTACAAGACCGTCTATTCTGCCACCCAATTCCATTGTTTTTTCAATTAAGGCATAACACTCATCTACATTTGAAATATCTGCTCTGAAAAAAACAGCCTTTTTTCCTTCGGATCGTATATTCGCCGCAAGTTTTTCTCCTTCCTCACGACTCCGTCCACCAAGAATTACAAATGCCCCTTCATCAGCACAAACTCGAGCAATCCCTTCCCCTATACCTTTCGTACCGCCGCTGATGACAATGACTTTATCCTCAAGACGTTTCATGAACCCTCCTATTGATTGGAAGCACCTTTTCGCTTTTCCCAACCTTCTTCAAACATCCAAAGGAAATTTTTATCCCCATAAGGGTAACGGGAGGCTATATCATCATTTAGTAAAACACCGATACCAGGAATATCGGTAGGTTCTATAAAACCATCCTTAACTCTTGGATAGCCAGAGAGTACATTATCAAGTCCTTCGATAGAAGAATCATCAAAACATTCCTGAATCAATAAATTGGATTGGGTAATTCCTATATGTACATTTGCAGCTGTACAGTAGGGACTTTGAGCATTGTGAGGCGCCACATAAGCATCAAATCCCCTTGCTATGGAGAAGCAATCCAATAATCCGAGGACACCCCCAACGCCAAGAATTTCTGGATTTACCAGATCAATCGCTCCACGGGAAAGTAATTCTGCAATCTGCCGGGGATCTTCGCTACGTTCGCCGGCAATTACTGGGACATTAATACGTCTAGCCACCTCACTGATCCCATCAGCGTTATCTGATAATACCGGTGTCTCAAACCAGAAGGGCCTATAAGGTTCCAGCAGATGACCTAATCGTATTGCCTGAGAGAGGTTGAAACGATCATGAGCCTCAATCAAGATATCGACATTATCACCTACTGTTTCGCGTATCGCAGCAACAATATTTATTGAGAGCTCCTCTTCTTCAGCACCTAAAAATTTGTAAGCTTTACCAAAAGGATCTAACTTGAGAGCTGTATAGCCCATTTTAACCATCTGTCTTGCCTTCTCAGCAAAACCCTCAGGCGTCCTAGGACCTTGATACCATCCATTTGCATAAACTCGAATTTTTTCCCTGACTTTTCCACCTAAAAGCTGGTATAGAGGTTGATTGCATATTTTCCCAACAATATCCCAACAGGCCATTTCAATACCGGAAACAACACTACCCCCACGGTTCAAAAACAACGTCTTCCGAAGAAAATCAAGGAGTGCTTGGATACATCGTGGATCCCTACCTATTACCCGGCTGCGCAACTCTTCAAGGAATCCCACATGAGATTTTGTTTCTAACCCTCCAGTACATTCTCCGAGGCCAATAATTCCTTCGTCGGTGAATAACCTCAGAAATATCCAATTCTTCCAAGGATTACCTACTACTATTACCTGCATATCAGTTATTTTCATATGAACCTCAATAATGATAATTTAAAATTACCACGTAGAATAAGAGACGTCAATGAAAATGTGATATTATATTATCACACAGTGATAATATAATATTACTAATCTTGAAAGTAAAATCTAAAAAATATAATTTCTCAAAAATCTCTTTGTCACATCAATTTATGTACATTGATTGATGGATATTTTCCATAATATCCCATACGATAAGTGGCTTCTTCGGAATTCTTCCTTACACACTTTAATATGTTTTTAAATTCTCCGGAAAAACGTTCTTTGGTAGTAGTCGCACTAATAGCAGCAACAACGATCCCCCCTCGATCAATAATTGGGAAGGCGAGACAACAGCTTCCTTCACTACTTTCCTCATTGTCAATTGCATAACCTTGCTGCCGGGTTGTTAATAATTCTTTTTCCAAATCTGGAAAATTATTTATGCTGTGTTTAGTTCGGGGATGCCATCCATATCGTTCAATGATGTCTTTCACATCAGAAAATTCCAAAGAACTTAAAATTACTTTACCCATTGCTGTACAGACGGCAGGTGATCTACGGCCTATAACACTATAATTGGGTTCTCCACTAATCCAGATCGAGAAAGCAATATGTAGTAAATCGCCTTTATATAACAAACCCATGTTAGCGTTCATTTTGAGCTCCGAAGAGATCCTATCAAGTGCAGGCTGTCCATGTCTACGAAAATCCATTCGGCTCATAGCAACGCCTCCCAGCTCGATAAACCGTAATCCTAAGGAGTATTTGCCGGTTTCCGGATTTTTGAATAAGTAACCATTTTCCTCCATAATTATTAAGTACCGATAAAGAGAACTGGTATTAAGGTGACATAAAAACCCAAGCTCTTTAGCTGTAAGCTCTGCTGTCTCCATAGTGAAAAGCTCCAAAATCCTAAATGCCTTCTTTAGAGTTTGAGGAGTAAAATCTACCCTTTTTTTTCCCTGTACAATGCTCATTCAATATTACTCTTATTTATTAACAACTATAGCAACCTTGTAAAATATTGTAAATAGGATAATTAATTATCACAATGTGATATTATTTATTCACAAATGTTGACAGGAGATAAATTCAAGGCATACCATTATTTATTATTTATTATAACAGGGGGACCTTATGAACAAACGAAGAATTTTTATTATGAGTATGTCCGTGATAATGATACTTATCATGATAGCCGGGTGTAGTAAGAAGGCATCAACTGGTACTAATACCTTATCAACTACCTCATCCGAAGAAAAAAAGACACTACGGGTAATGATTTGGGGGAACGTTGAAAGTAATGTACGTTATTTGGAGTATTTTAATAAACAATTTCCAGATTTCGCTCAAAAATGTACAATTGAATACTCTATTGGTGGTGGTGGTGATCCCGAATGTGCTGAAAAAATGCGTCTAGCTTTAGCGGCAAATGAAAGTATAGCTGACATCAACCAATTGAATTATACTCAATTGGGTGAATTCGCCCGTGCGGAAGCATTAAAAGATCTCACAGATCTAATAGCACCATATCGTGATGATATGTTATTAGGTTTTCGCCAAATGACAGAATATGAAGGTAAAACCCTTGCAGTTCCGGCAAGTTTTAAGGCAAAAATTTGGTTTTACAGGAAGGACATTTTTGATCAGGCAGGGATTAAACCTGAAAACATCAAAAATATAGATGATTTTATCGCCGCCGGCAAAAAACTTCAAACTTTGGATCCAAAATACCGTATGTGGACTATTGGTCCAACTAATCCCATGTATAATTATATGATGATTCTTTCAGGAACTGGTGTCAGCTTCGCAGATAACGATGGTAAATTCCAGCTTACAACAAGACCCGAATTTAGAAAGCTTCTAGATGCTTTTATAAAATTGAGAGAATCCGGGGTTGTTTCTGATATTGCCGAATGGACGCCTGACTGGGAATCTGCCTTCTCCAATGAGATATATGTTTCTTACCCCAATGCTACATGGCTCTCAAACGTTATGTTCCTCCCTACATATGCAGGGGAAGCCCAGAAAGGGAAATGGTATGCTGCCCAATGGCCTTCGTTTATCGGTGAAACAGGAGGCAGTGAAGCGGGAGGAGATATTTATGTAGTACCAATTTATTCAAAGGAACCAGAATTAGCAAAGGAATACATGAAATTGCGTTTTTTTACAGCCGATGGGTATTTTTTACAGAAAAATGTGGGGTATCCTTCAATTCCCATGCTAAAATCCTGGAATAATGATCCACGTGCTAACGAAGCAGATCCCTATATTGGTGGAGATTATGCTGGTGAAACGATTAAAGCCTTGGAAAATTTCAAGCTCTTTCCTTGGGATCCTGCAGCGGCTATGGAGCTGAACATTGTAAATTCTTATTTTGATGCTGCAGCGAATGGTACAATGTCTGTTGATGACGCATTAAAAGGCGCTCAGGCGGATTTGCAAAACCAAATAGGAAATCCTTGGAAACGCTGAGGTGAATATCATAAACAGGGGTGTTTTGTTTCGCCCCTGTTTTTCTATTTAATTATACATAGGAGAGACAGCGTGAAAAGACGTTATTTCAGTGATACAATAGTGCCATATCTTTTTATAACGCCCTTCATGATTTCATTTATAATTTTCTTTTTGATTCCAGCTATTTATTCTCTTATACTAAGTTTTTATCAGTATAAGGGATATGGTAGTATGCGTTTTATAGGTTTACAAAATTATCTTTCACTATTTACCTATGGTGGATTTTATTTAAGCTTGCGAAATACCTTTTTTTATTTTATTTTTCATTCTATTCCAACAATAATTGTGGCCTTTATTCTCGCTTATATGCTTCAATCTAAACTAATGGTAGAGTTCCAAAGATATTACAAACCTGTACTTTTTTTACCCCAGGTAATACCTATTGTAGCATCGGCACTCGTTTGGCAAATAATACTTTCCCGTGATACAGGGGTTATCAATCAGATATTTGGAACGTCAATTGATTTTCTGAATGATCCGGCATTTCAACGATGGATGGTTGTTGTATTAATGATATGGAGGGCCATAGGATGGTATATGGTTATTTTCCTGGCGGGTTTGACCACCGTTAATGAAGAGCTTCATGATGCCGCTTTGATTGACGGTGCAAACGTATTACAACACATTACTAAGATTGTACTCCCAATAATGAAACCAATATTCTTATTTACTTTCATCATGAATGGAATTGGATCAATCAAAATATATACAGAACCAACTGTCCTAATTAGTGTTGGATCTGAATTAAAACCAAATGTTATGTCTATAATGAATGTTCTTGTTACAAATATGAACGGTGCTAACTTTGGATTGGCATCAGCGATAGGCTGGTTCGTTTTTTTGGTAGTTTTAATCATAACTATCCTTTGGTTCAAAATTCTAGGAAAACGGGAGGATTAGTATATGAAATATGCCTCATGGCTAAAATCAATAATGCTTCTGTTTTTGACCATTTGCTTTTTAGTTAGTATTATTCCCATTTATATGATGTTAATCGATTCTGTTAAGACCGGGAGTGAATTAGCCAGAAATTCATGGCGGTTACCTATAAATTTTACCTTGGATAATTACAATCGCCTTATCAACTATTCCGGCGGCGTTATTATGAGAACATATATAAATGGTTTAGCAGTGGCAATTATTTATACCGTAATAACCATTATTATTTCTTCTTTGGCTGCTTTTGCTTTTTCTAAATACAAATTTGCTGGCTCTGTGTTGATTTTTAGTTTTCTACTGGCGACGATGATGATACCTGGTGAAATTACCATACCTCCTCTTTACATTTTTTTTAGTAAAATAAAATGGCTTAATACTTATAACGTCCAAATATTTCCAGGTATTGCAAATGTATTTTGCATGTTTATGCTCAAGCAATACATGGACGGTCTCCCCAATTCTCTTTTAGAATCTGCTCGCCTTGATGGTGCAGGACATTTTACGGTATTCTCAAGGATCATGTTTCCTATTAGTTCTCCTGCTGTAGGAGCCCTTGCAATATTAACCTTTTTGGGTAAATGGAACGATTATTTATGGCCAAAGACGTTTATAACAAATCCAAAAATAATGCCAATAATGGTTATTCTACCGACCTTGAAGGATAAAGACATTACTTGGGCAGTTCCGCGGGAGATCATGATGGCCGGATGTACAATTGTTGTTATACCTCTTATTATTGTGTTTTTTATTTTCCAAAAATATTTCATGTCCAGTGTTGTAATAGGTGCAGTCAAAGAGTAAAAGGAGTTTATTATGTCAAATACAGCGAAAATAGGTATAATTGGGGCGGGTAGCGCTCAATTCTCTGCCGGTATAGTTCGGGACCTATGCGTCAATAAAGGGCTTGCTGGAAGTCATATCTGCTTTATGGATATTGATGAAAAACGGCTTGATAAAATCCATGCCCTAGCACTTAAGATTACAAGTGAGTTGGGGGTTAAGCTTACATTTAGTAAAACAGTTAAGCCGGAAGAAGCAATAAAAGGTATGGACTTTGTCTTGAATACCGCCCAAATAGGAGGGCATTCGTGGACTGAAGCACAGAGGGATATGGCTGAAAAGTACGGCTATTATCGAGGTACACATATCGCCAATATTTCCCAAATGTGCTTCTTTTTAGAAATAGCAAAACTAATCGAAGTAATAGCGCCCAATGCGTGGCTTATTCAATCTGCTAATCCTGTATTTGAAGGATGTACCTTGATGACTAGGGAGACCAAAACTAAAGTAATTGGCCTATGCCATGGTCATTATGCCTATTTGGAAATAGCTGATGTTTTAGGAATCCCCAGAAATGAAGTTAGTGCTAATATGATCGGTTTTAATCATTGGATATGGCTGACCGAATTTCGCCGTAATGGAAATGATGCATATCCTGTAATTGATGAATGGATAAAGACTAAAGCCGAAAATTATTGGAAGACGCATCAACCGGCGTTTTACGATAATCAAATGTCCCGTGCGGCAGTTGAACAATATCAACTTTATGGATTATTCCCCATTGGCGATACGCCACGGTTTGGAGCCTGGTGGCAGAATAATTCCATAGAATCAAAACAGAAATATTTTGGTCATCTCGGCGGATTTGACTCTGAAGTAGGATGGAAACAATATTTGGATGATATGTCCGCAGCTGTGGAAAAAATTGAGAAAGTTGTTGATGATCCCGTCATCAAGGCTACAGATATTTTTAAACCTGAACCAAGCAGTGAACAAATTGTACCGATTATCAATTCCATGCTCAATGATAAACCTGCTGTTTATCAGGTAAACATCCCCAACAGGGGAGGGATAATACATGGATTCCCTGAGGATCTGGTTATAGAATGCCGTGGTGTAGTGACTGGTGGAGGGGTTTCAGGATTAATGGAACCACCACTTCCGGAAAAAATCATGTCTGGTGTAATGATTCCCCGATGGGCTGATGCAGAATCGCTTATTCATGCGGCAAAATCTAGAACTTATGATGCGTTTCTTGCATTTATTTTACAGGACAGGAAAACCCATAGTATTGAACAGGCTGAAGCTTTCTTAAAAGAATGGCTTAAAGATCCCCGAAACAAATATGGAATAAAATAAACAAGATAATAAAGAGGAAAGCAATGGTAAACAATATAATCCCTCATCTTGAAGAAATAAATGACCACAGGGTACTCATTGTAGATGGAAAGCCCTTTATAATCCTTGGTCTACAATGGGATTGTGACGGTTGTTATACTCCTGAAGATATGGATCCATTCTTCGAACATGGAGAAAGTATGGGGCTTAATACAGCTTCACTTCTGCTTTATTGGAGAGAAATTGAACCCGAGGAAGGGAAATACAATTTCACCATGTTGGATCATCGTATTGATATAGCAAGAAAGCATCACATGAAGATAGTCCTTGTATGGTTTGCTAGTTTTAAAAATGGATGTCTTACATATGCTCCAGATTATGTAAGAAAAGATCATCAACGTTTTCGTAAAGTAAAAGACAAAAAAGGGAGTCAACATACAAATAATTGTTGCCCCACAGCGGAGGAGACCCACAAACGAGATGAATTGGCATTGATCCAGATTTTTAATCATTTGAAAGAAGTTGATTCAAAAGATCATACGGTTATTCTGTTTCAAATGGAAAATGAAACAGGTATTTTTGGGACAAACAGATGTTACTGTGATATCTGTAATAACAAATATTCAAAATTTGATTATAAGAGTGAATATGGAGTACAGGCCGAGGAAGCTTTTTCTGCAACATGTATTGCGGAGTATTGTGACAGTCTAGCCAAGACAATAAAGGAGATTTACCCTATTCCAGTTTATATGAATGCATGGTTGCCTGCAGCATATGTAAATCAACGCCCTGGTTTTGATTATCCTTCAGGAGGACCTGTTCCAGGTATGCTTGCTTTATATTATAAAACCATTAAGCACATAGACTTCCTCTCTCCCGATATTTATCAATATGGATACAGAGATTTTAATTACTATAGTAAAATTTATACCGCAAAAGATAATCCGCTCTTTATTGCTGAATGTGCGACAGGGAAAGGTGCTAGGACAGAGAAAAACATATTCTACGCTATCGGGTATTATGCTGCCATTGGCTATGATCCTTGGGCTATAAACAGGTGTTGTCCTGGCTTTATGTCCGAGCCTCTGGTTAACACAGCTGATGGTAAGTGGAGCGAAGAGGCTTATGAACTCCATAAATCATACAAGATGATTAATGAGGCCATTTATCCAATAGTTATGGCCCAAAATACCGAAAATCTGAAAACTTTCGTTGAGGAAGAGGGGGATAATGGAATTCTCCTGAGTTTTAATGAGTTAGATGTAGAAATAAAATTTGATCATCCAAAGAAATCTGCTCGTGGTTTTGTAATTCGCCAAACAAAAGATGAGTTTATTCTTGTAGGAGCAGGTGCCCATATTTCATTCAGTAAGAAGGGTGGGGAAAGGGTTCCTGTCTCAATCGTAGAATCTGGACTATTTAATGATAACAAATGGATTTGCCGTTACCAACATTCGAGTGAACGGGCCCCAACTGATCCGATACAACTTTTAGATTGTAAAGTATTGCGGGTAATTATTGGAGAGCGTCTGGATATACCCAACTTATTAGAGGATTCCAATGATCGTAACTAATATGATTCCGTACATCGGAGAAATGAATGGACATAAAACTTTGTTTGTTGATGGGAAACCATTTATCATTTTAGGTCTTCAATGGGATTGCGATGGGTGTTATACAAAAGCGGACATGGATCCCCTTTTTGCCGAATGTGAAAAAATGGGCCTTAATACCGCTTCCCTTTTGCTTTATTGGAACGAAATAGAACCTCGTGAAGGGGAATATCATTTTGAAATGCTTGATCATCGTATTAAAATGGCTAGAAAACATCATATGAAGATTATTCTGGTATGGTTCGCTACTTTTAAAAATAGTGTAATGACTTATGCTCCAGATTATGTTCGGCAAGATCATAAGCGCTTTGCTAAAGTATGGGATAAGAACGGAATGCATATAACAAATAGTAGCTGTCCCAAAGCCGTAGAAACTCATCAGCGCGATGAAGCAGCACTCGTACAAGTTTTTAAACATTTAGGTGAAGTAGATTCCGAAGAACATACGGTAATACTTTTTCAAATGGAAAATGAGACAGGTATTTATTTATCGGATCGCTGTTATTGTGATAATTGCAATGAAGCCTTCATTAAAGGTAATTATGGTATACGTTATGGGGTACATGCGGCTGAATCATTTACTGCTGAATGTGTGTTGGAATATTGTGACAGTCTCGCAAAAATAGCCAAAGAAATTTATCCCCTTCCGATATATATGAACGCGGCTCTTTCAATGGTTATATCAAACGTAAGGCCTGGGCTGGAAAGCTTTTCAGGTGGTCCCGATATTAAGGTTCTTGATATCTATCTAGACAAGATGAAATATATTGACTTCATTTCCCCCGATATTTATCAATATAGTTATAGAGACTTTCATTACTATTGCAAAGAATATTCAAAAAAAAGAAACCCATTATTTGTAGCTGAATGTGCGACAGGGAAAGGTACACGTACAGAGAAAAATGTTTTTTATGCCGTGGGTGAGTATGGTGCTATTGGATTTGATCCTTGGTCTGTTACTCGTTCGTTTCCCAATTTCATGAGTGAACCCCTAATTACCTTGTCCAATCTTCAATGGAGTAATGAAGCATATGAACTACAAAAATCTTATAAGCTTATTTCAACGGCAATTCAACCTATCGCAAGGGCCCAACATACAGATAACTTGAAGGTATTTGTACAGGAAGAAGGAGAAGAAGGCTCTCTGCTTAATTTCAGTGATGTTGATGTAGAAATAAGATATGCAAGTTCAAATACAGCAGCTAGGGGCATGGTGATAAGGCATAGCAAAAATGAATTTATAATTCTGGCCATGGGGGTTTTTGTTCAATTCACGAAAGACGGAGGAGAGAGAGTATCAGTATCCCGGATTGAATCAGGATATTTTAAGGATGACAATTGGATATGTAATTTTGTATATGCCAGTGAGAGAATGCCAAACTCCCCGTTTTCTATTGCTGATGGCAGGGCAGTAAAGATTATTCTAGGGGAACGTATAGATAAACCTGATCTTGAGGCAGGACTGAGATAACACATGGAGGATTTATATGAACAACGTTATGAGAGGTATTTACACCATTCCATCAACTCCTTTCAATGAGGATTTATCGATTGATATTCCTGGATTCAGGAATATTGTTCAATTCTGTATTAGATGTGGCGCCCATGGCCTTGTATATCCGGTCAATGCCAGCGAATTCACAACTTTAAGCGATGACGAACGCAATATCCTTTCAGAGGAACTGGTAAAAATCACGAACGGAAAGATCCCAACTGTTATAGGAATCGCTGCCACTAGTAAAAATTATGCAATGAAATTTGCCGCTCATGCTAGAGAGATCGGCGCGACTGCAGTTATCGCAATGCCTCCTTATGTCAGAGCACGTCCTCTTTCTGAAGAAATAATTTTTGATTATTATCAAGGAATCTCAGATGCTGGAAAGATACCTATTTTTATTCAAAATTATGTACCTCCTGTGGGTACTGATTTAGGTTCTGAATTCTTATTAAAATTATGCCGGGAAATTGAATGGGTACAATATATTAAGGAAGAGACTATACCAAGCACATTGAAAATGCAAAATTTGTTTGATGCCAATGATGGATCATGCAAGGGCGTTATGGGTGGTTCAGGATGCCGATACCTGATAGAGGAATATCGCAGAGGTTCCTGTGGTAATATGCCAGGTTGTCATGTAACTGATGTATGTGTAGCACTTTGGAATGCGCTTGAAAAGGGGAATAATGATCTAAGTATGCATATTTATAAAGATATGGCTCCTCTTTTTTTCTATGAAACCCAGCTGTCCGGTACTTATAAAGAAGTTCTAAAACGTAGGGGAATAATCTCTTGTTCAGCCTCCAGAAACAGTTCAAATAAACCTTTGGATGAGATTGGTTCCAAATACCTTAATGAGGTCTTAGAAATACTTAAGCCCTATATGACTGTTTAGTTTTTATAAACAATTACGGGTATCACTGCTTAAGAATTTTCTATTTTATAGTTGGTAATAATTCTTCATGAAAATTGTTTATCTTTCATAGGGTACTGGGAGAGAAGACCTACAATTATAGTACGGTAAAAGAATAATGCAAAAGGAGTGAGCTTATTATGCCGAGTTCAACAAAATTTCCCCCGTCAAACGGCGGCTGGAAGAAGTATGAAAACAATCCAGTGTTCGGTAACGAAAAAATCGGTACCTGCTTTGATGTGCTTGTATATCCTGAAAAGAAAAACGGCGCAAACGCCGGGTATAAAATGTACTTTTCATGGCGGCCGAAGAAATCCCTGGCGGTTACCACGAGCGCCGATGGAATTACCTGGGCTGAACCGCGGATCATTCTGGAACCAAATCCGGCTTCGGGATGGGAAGACGATCTCAACAGGAACGCGGTAGTGGAAAAAGACGGCAGACTCCACATGTGGTATACCGGCCAGGCCCACGGGAACAGCTGGATCGGCTATGCCACTGCGGCGGACGATTCCAGATGGGTCCGCATTGGGAATGAGCCGGTATTGGTTTCGCAGCAGCCCTGGGAAGGAATGTCGGTAATGTGCCCTTCGGTACTCTGGAACGAGGAACAAAAGGTTTTTCAAATGTGGTATTCCGCCGGAGAAACCTATGAACCAAATGTAATATGTTACGCGACAAGTCCCGATGGAGTTAATTGGCGAAAACACCGGGCGAACCCCATCTTCACCCGTGACCCCAAGAATACCCATGAGCAGGAACGGGTCGGCGCCTGTCAGGTTCTACGCTACAAAGGCGGTTATCTGATGTTCTACATCGGCTACGAGGATATTGATACAGCCCGGATCTGCGGCGCATGGTCGCCTGATGGTATTTCCCGGTGGAAGCGTTTTGCCGCCAATCCCCTGGTATCACCGGAACCTGAAAAATGGGACGGGGACGCCTGTTATAAACCGAGCGTTGTCTACGATGAGCCAAACAAGCGCTGGCTTATGTGGTATAACGGAAGGAACAAGGCGCCAGAGTACATTGGACTGGTGATCCACGAAGGTGAAGATCTGGGAATATAAACGCAATCCAGGGGTCTGCCGGGCTCCCGGAAAACCGGGGAAAGAATTATGGAAAACGAACAGTATCTCCTTGAATGCCTCAGGAATTATGTTGAAAAATTCAGCCGTGAAGATAATGAAATTTATCCTACCTTTATTCCCAACAGCAAAGCTTATGAATGGATGGTATCTCATATTCCTCTATTGAGTATTCCTGATAAGGAACTTGAGACGGTTTACTATTTCCGCTGGTGGACTTTTCGAAAGCATATAAAAAAAACCGAAACCGGGTTTGTTATTACCGAATTCCTTCCCCCTGTAAGCTGGGCGGGCAAGTATAACACTATCTCCTGCGCGTGCGCTCATCACCTTAAGGAAGCCCGCTGGCTCCGCGATGAGAGCGCTGTGGATGCCTATATACGGTACTGGTACCGGGAAAGTGACAATTACAACAGCTACGCCCATTGGTTTGAATACGCCCTTTATGAATTGTGCGCCCTGCGTAACGATTTTACTCCGGCCCTGGAAAACCTGGACAGTATGATACGGTGGTATCAAAAAAGAGAAGAAACAAATTTCAGGGGAGATCTCGGCCTTTTCTGGGGACTCTGCGACAGGGATGGTATGGAGTTTTCAATTTCAGGCGATGGCTTCCGTCCAACCCTCAACAGCTACATGGCCGCCAATGCCTTCGCCATTTCGGAATTTGCAAAGCTGGCAGGCCGCACAACCGATGCGGAATTGTTTCTGAATAAATCCCGGGCCTTAAAAAAAAATATCGAAAAATTCCTTTGGTCTCCCGAATACAGGTTTTATATGAGTATATACTGCACGGGAAAAGAAAACGCCGTAGATTTGGACAGAAGGGATCGGCGTTTTACGGTACGTGAACTATGGGGGTATCTGCCCTGGTACTTCAATATTGCGCTTGACGGAAGAGAAGACGCTTTTGACCAGCTACGTGACCCCTCTGGTTTCTATGCCCCAAAAGGCCTCTGCTCGGCCGAACAGAGGCATCCCGGTTTTGGCTGTTTTTATACCGGCGACGAATTAAGCCGCTGGCTTATATCAAGGGACCAAAAACCCGTTGGACCCAAAGGACATGAATGTCTCTGGAATGGACCGGTCTGGCCCTATGCTGTTTCATTGACTTTAACAGCCCTTGCAGAGTCAAAAAGGCCAAATGACGGCCTGTTTTACGATCTGTTAAAAATTTACGCCGCAAGCCACCATCTTCACGACGGAACCACAGCGCCCTTCTGGATTGATGAAGTCATGCACCCGGTAACGGGGGACTGGATATCACGGACCAGGCTTAAAGAATGGTCCAGTGACGGAAGCTGGGA
>Ga0123357_10003496_pt1 | contig 18057 bp, 21 predicted proteins | sample TergutEmb28metaG_FD_89873 | JGI IMG/M metagenome (GOLD analysis project Ga0123357, IMG submission 89873) | Embiratermes neotenicus P4 segment gut microbial communities from Petit-Saut dam, French Guiana - Emb289 P4 | ecosystem: Host-associated > Arthropoda: Insects > Digestive system > Gut ... | reverse complement strand
GAGAGGCATATACAGGGTTTCGGTGGGGAAACATGAAGAAAAGAGACCACTTGGGAGGGCCAGGCGTAAATGGGAGGATAATATTAAGATTGAACTTCAGGAAGTGGGTTGCGGGTGTATGGACTGGATCGAGCTGGCTCAGGATATGGACAGGTGGCGGACACTTGTGAATGCGGTAAACCCCCACATCAGGTTCACCGCGTGGTGCAAGAACAGACCCTTACCGATTGCCATTTGCGTATCAGTAAGCCAGCTCCGTGGACCGGGACAGCTCAGTCGGTACAGCGAATCGCTACAGGCTGGATGGTCCGGGGATCAAATCCTGATGAGGACAAGAAATTCCACAACCGTCCAGTCCGGCCCTGTAGCTCGCCCAATCTCCTGTACAATGGGTAACGTGTTTATTTCCTAGGGTTAAAGTGGCCGGGGCGTGGCGTGGCGTTCAACACCCAACCGAATCTAGCGCTGAGATTAAAAAAAGAGTAGAACCGTACTTCTCTTTCCCTTCTGGGCCGTCGTGGCCTGCTATAAGTCGACCTTTACCTTATAAGAGAACTGTTTTTGGTAAAATGGAAGAAATGGAATTTGAACTTGGTGTAACGTACACGTAAAGGTAGCCCTTTACTGAAAACGTATGGGGGAACGAAGATAGAGCTCCAAGCATTCTTAACACGGCCCTAGCTGAATGAGAAAGTTCGTCTGCCACTTCATGTACAGTATGGCCAACAGAATCAAGATGAAATTCTGCCGGGGACACATTAAAATAAACATACAGGCCAGTAGGTTAACTGACCTTTTTATTATGCGTTAATTTTATGCACAAGACAGACCAGCTATCACTCACGTACCTGGAAGCACTAAATCTACCGAAGTACTACATCTACAGAAGCACTACACCTACAGAAGCACCACATCTACAGAAGCACTAAATATACAGAAGCACTACATCTACAGAAGCACTACACCTACAGAAGCACTACATCTACAGAAGAACTACATCAACAGTAGCACTAAATCTCCACCAAGCACTACATCTACAGGAGCACTACATCCACAGAAGCACTATACCTACAGAAGCGCTACATCTAGAGAAGCACTAGTAGTAATAGGACGGCCCTGGCCCACCACCCTGACAAAATACCCAGTTGGGGTAGTCGAAACACCCTGAAGAAGGAACCGAAAAATGTAGTCGAAACACATGTTGCGTACGTGTGCATGTTAGGTTAAGAGTGAACCTAAGGTCATGCAAGGTATGTGTAAACCTAAGTTAATGGATGTTAAAGTGAACTTAAGGTAAATGTCAGTGATGCCGAAACGTCGGTAATTGTTTAGTGCAAGAAGTGTGTAAGGTGCATGCTTAAACCTAAGGTAATGCATGTTAGTTTAAACCTAAGTTGATGCTGAAACGTCGGTAATCGTTTAGTGCATGATGGCGGTGGCGTTCGCTTAGCGTAAACCAAAGGTAATGCTCGGTGTTGCGGAAACCTAAGGTAGTTCATGTTAATGTAAACCTAAGGTTATGCTCGTCGGTTGTTTCGCCAAGTGATTCCGAAACGTCGGAAATTGTTTAGTGCAAGATGGCGTCGGCTTAGCGTGTATTAAGAAGGATAGGTGCCGCCGTGGGGATAGGTAAAGGAAGCCCCAAGATGGCGTCGGCTTTCGCTTAGCGTAAGTCAGGGTGAGGTATAATATTAAAAAGGATAGATGCCGCCGTGAGGATTGGTAAAGGAAGCCTAAGATGGCGTCGGCTTTTGCTTAGCGTAATTCAGTTGAAGTAAGGATAGGTGCCGCCGTGGGGAAGCGTGAACACTCAGATGGCACCAGATGGCGGCAGGTGTGCATAATATTAAAAATGATGGCGGCAGGTGTAGTTCCTCCATTCCCTCCCTACACCCTGGTGATGCTGTGAGGAGCCTCTGCGGTGTCAGGTATGGGAGTATGAAATAAGTGCGGTTAAATATGCCTGTACGTATTGTTTGTTGAAGTGAGGGATATGTATGTGCAGGTGGGGTTCCCCGTGATGGAATGCTGTCGTGAAGTTTGGTAAATAGAGTGGCCAAGGTATGGAAATGAGTGGAAAAGTCTTGGTACGGTATTGCACGCAGCACTCAAGGGTAAATTAGCCCGTAAGTGAGTTACCAGAGTGAGTGCAAGAACCGTCTGTGAAAACTATACTGTATGCTTAGTCATTTACACGCGCGAGAGCTGTAGTTATCTGAAGGAGCGTGGGCGACTTTAAGGGTCGCACGTGTACGGGTAGATGAGATCATACTGTGAGGCGGGTGGTGACATCATGCAGCAGTCTAGTTCTGACTTGCCGGGGACAGCAGTTGCAATGTAAGGCCAAAGTGTTTTAGATGTAGGAAGTTCGTTGCCGGAGTCTATCAGTGTTACAAGCCAGTGTCGCAGTGCTGAAAAGTTTCTAGCTTGAGAAACGAAGTGCTGAAAAGTTCGTAGCTTGTGTGTAGAAAAGTTCTTAGCCTGTGTGTTGAAAAGTACTTAGCCGGTACATGAGGTAGGTAGGCCGGTCACCCCTGTGCGCTCTACATGCATCGTGCTGACATTGCATTCGTGCCGATTAGTACCAACTTAGCGCGAAGCGGATTCCGACAAGTACATGTGAAACAAAGGAAAATGAGTGCGTGTGTGTGTGTGGGACTTAGACATATGCTTGAGTATAAAATGTCAGGTGTGGCACGTGTACGGTATTTGTCTTCTCAACGCTGCTGCCGTCCAGTACTCGTGTTTTGAGACCACTGCTGCCGCTGCTACTGTAACATCACCACAGCTGCCGCCGTCCATTCACCACTGCTACCGTCCACTCACCGCTGCTGCCGCCGTGTACGCTGCTACCGCTCACCCACCACTGCTACTGCCGGGTACTCAGCTACCTTCCACCTACCGTGACGCAACCGAATAAGACAGGTATGTTGAACTAAAAAGTAGATGCGCGTATGTGTCCCAGTGAAATGGCAGAATATAAGTATGAGCTCTGCGCTGTTGTAGGTTGATGGCTTGGCAAAAATTCGAGGGCCACACCAGCTTTGCAGACAGCCATGATACCATTGAGGGCATATTGGGAAATGCGACATGGTTCAATGAATATGTGCCTAGGGGCGAGGATCGAATTGCCGAGGTTATGTTATGGCTATGCCATTCGATGGGGCTCTGTTGCTCAATTGTCGGCGAGTATGCTATGTATAGAGCGGGTAAATTAACATCACGCCCTGATTCACTCGCCCTCTAAATTGCTAGTCCTCAAACGTGGTACCCCGAAATTGCCGTGCTCTTGCAAGAGCAACCGACCCCCACCTTTGCATTGGGGGTGTAGAGTTTGAAATAATTCCACAATGGTCCATGTCTGGTAAATTGGTGACCTATTTTATCAGGCACGGAGGTGATGATATTATACTCAAACTAGTGTTTGTAAATAGTGTCAAACCTTGCGGTCCGCGGTCCAACATAGATTTAACATATAATGTATGGACCACGCTTTATTTCTATTGCACCAATTATGCAATAGTAGTCTTACCATCGCAAACCTCAGGCGATAAAATTGTATACGTACGGCATTTCCTGGCCGAAATAGGGGGCGAGACTATACGGCGCTGTGGCCGCTGCGTATGCATGATCAATAAGGAAAAATTGCGTTTCGAACTTGTAAGTTCATGCAGACCAGTAGATCCCTATTTTGAATTCGATTGAGCCACGTCTCGCCAAACCATCCAGCCACTGAGAGAGATGTGCTTCCCGTCTAGGTATCGTGGCGCTACCGGCCGAGATGCTGCTGCAACACACGCCAAGTAGAGAATGGTGCCAGGATAGAGATAGGTTAGTGCTACAAACGAAACAACATTCAACTACAAAGTGCAGTTTATTATTATAAGCAAGTTACACAAATTTTGCAAGCTCCTCATACAGGTGAGGATAATCAATGTTTGTACTGGCGTTAGGTGGTGGTTCCACAAATGATGTCGAAGCTAAGGACGATGTTACGTAGGACAACACGTCCGGCATAGCGATAATATAAACGCGAAATTGTTGCTGTATGATGGGGAAAACTCGCACCAGATAGTCCATGTCGGGTTGTGTCAGGCTTATGTACTACGTGCCCTCAAACATTCTGGCCGACCAGTGCTTCCTGGGGGTGTGCAGGCAGAAGTTGCCACTCTCGCCGACAAACATGGAGTCACGTATAACAGGCAGACATTCCGCCAACGCGACGACTTGTTCGTCGGCGAGAATGAGGGACTTGGACCCTCCCCTCCGAATGGCGCCGAATTCCACCAAGAGTTGATAATCGCGTGCAGGGTAGTAACCGACAGACACGTACTAGGTCTTGTCTACGTTGATGAAGAATATGCGACGTAGAAGGACCCGGTTGGAATCGAAGGCAGAATTGGGGGCCAGTAGTTACAGATGTCGGACGGTTAAGTGGTGGGCAGCTGTTCCACCTACTTCCCCTCCTGGATCTGACGTAAAGCAGGCCGCTTGGCGCCCGCAACAACAGGGCTGGACCGTCTGCGTCTAGTAGCCATCGTAGCAGGAGAGACAGGGCGTAGGATGTGCATGGCCGATTTATAGGGCTGCAAGAATATCGGCAGTATGACGTGTCATATCGGGTGGGCATTGGACGAAATTGTTCTTCTGCAGATAGTACATCAACCAATCGTAGAGGGAATGCGAGGTTTTGGTTGCGCAAGAGTATTTGGGAAATCTGTGGCAGGGCAGGTTACACCAGTGCTCGTGATTGAGTCTGGCGGGGGGCAAATGACATCCTCTAGGTTATGGATCGGCCGCCCAGTCAGTACGGCTAGGAACGTGAATTTCGAGATGACGTAGGCGTTGAGGTGGGCGAAACCTGCCACTGCCTATTTGAGGACCGTGTGCAACTCCTTATACTAAATATGGCCTTCCATTCAATTTATGCCGTTCTCTATCGATCCGTGATCGGCCATCTTGTAAAGGCGGTTTGAAACGGAACGTCTCGGAAGCGATGGCACTGGCCACACAGAGTTCCTTGACGACCGTCTCATTCTGCCGCCCACGCAAGAACTCGTAATCGATAACGGCCTCTCTACTATTCACAGCCATGTTTTGGAATAAGAATCGAAAAAATACCTACCTTTTATAGGCAGCTGCGGCAGCATTGACCCCAGCCGCCACGGGGCACTTTGGCAACGAATTCGGCCGTGAACATCCGCTCCACTTGCCGGTCTGCGGCATCACCTCCGTCGAAGAGCTACAAATTGCTCCGGAGTGTAGCCCCGATTCAAGTACAGGGCGAACAAAAAGCAGTACTTGACGCAGATGTCACTAGTCAGGCTTCGCAGTTGTTTCTTGTTACAATCCCAGGTCGTGCGGTTCCGTTGTACAAAGTCCAAGTTGTCAGGCACGTACGGTACGATGCCGTAGGAATCAAAGTAGTAGGCATACGAAGATTTGGGGCGGAAGTGTACGGCTAGCCAGTGAACCTCCCTTTATATGGGGATCGGCATTGACTATGACGGTGCAAGTTTTCGTGATTGAACGTGGCAGAAGATCGGAAGCGTAGACGTCAAGGAAAGAATTTACATTGCACAATGTGCACAGTATCTGCAAGGTGTCCATCTTTTAGTAGTCGGTCGTGACGTTACGCGCCAAATTAATGAGGATGGTACTGTCAAATTTTAGGTACAGCAAGCACGTAATCGCCTCGGGTAATGGCTTGGCGAATTTCAACTCCACCCATATATTACCCTATTTGGGGAGGGACGTGTGGGGCTCAGAAGCGCCCTGTTCGGGTGTGAGATCAAAGAGTAACACGAAATAGCCCTTTACAAACATATCGTGTGTTATCTGATGTCCGGCATTGGAGTGATGGATCCCTGACCCTTCGAAAAAAAATTCCTATAACACATTACTGAGGTCTTTTCATGATCCAGACCCAGAGATAGGCCTTCGTTAGAGTACTGTTTACCGTTCACGAATAGCGAAAAATCGCTGATATAATGTTGAAATTTGTAGGGGTTCGTGTCCACTGTGCCTATAAAATCGGCATTTTTAACCATTATGAAGAGGAGAAGTTTCGGCACTGGGCCCAATAGTGCATTGTAGATAGACAGGGATTTTGATCCGGCAGAGAATGTGAACGTCTTCAGTTCGAATCTCGTCATGTTGTAGCTTGCGAGAGCCCCCGTATTCAGTGTATCAACGTGATCCAGAGGTGTGACGCGGTCAGTTTTCACGCGCTTCACCAATAATTGGGGGTCCAAAAATTTGAAAGTGGTCTTAGAATCGGCATCCTTGCTCATCATGTAGAACGAGGGTCGGGCCTTCGTCAATCTGATCTGAATGTTTACGCCCGGCAGAAGGACGAGCGAGACGTTGAACAGATCACTGTGCAAACGTCCGAAAACTGCAACTCTTTACTGGCACTAAGTTTGTCCCAGCGAGTGATGAAAACTCGGTTAGTCGTGGCACTCACAGTCGCAGTCGTCGGATCACATGGCAGCATGTCGCCAGTGTCACGATACCAGTAATTGTCAGTGAGTTGTTTGGCTGCCGCATCGGTGCCGAAGGTGAGGAGAGTCTCCAGATATGAGAGATAAATATAGTGATCGCTCGATTGTGTGATTGCGGTGCCATTGAGTACGACGGTAAAGTGACTGAAGAGAGAGTAGAGCAAATTATTGGTGACGCCCTAGACTAATTTATCTCGGACATAGAGTTGGATAACGAGACATATGTAGCTGTTCTTGTCCCCGGCTATTAAAAATTCCAGATTTTGTTCGACGGGCGCCATAGGTTTGTACGCGGTCTCAATAGTCCCCAGCACAGACGTTTCTACGGGTTTGTGCTGGAAGATGTCGAACTCGCTACTTATGAACGCTATATCTGCGGCAGACTTGATATGACTGATTAGGACTAGGAGAAGATGTCCCTTTCTATTACCTGGGCACGCTTAGCCGGTGTCTTTTTGGCTCTTTGCCTCCCCGACGTTTCGGTATCTCCCGCTTGGCGACACTTTTGAGGCCTCGTCCACGTAGTTTGCTGACAAAACGACGCGTGGATTCGGTGACGGCATCGCCTACATGTTTCGATATATCTTCGGCACTCACGTCCGGTGATTTATTGTGCGCGATATAGCTAATGATCTTGCCACCTGTACGTCCCACGGTCCACAGGAGAGGTCCCACGAAACGGAAGAGGGTGCCTAAGAAATTGCCGATCTCATACCCTCGTTGAAGTTAGAGCGGAACTGAATAGATAGGGCCCATCCCCGGAGTGGGGGAAAGACCACGACCCGCCTGATTGAAGTAGTACGTCTCTTAAGGATGCATCCTAATAAATGTCCTATTATGGATGCCTACGCCATGTTTAATATAGATCTACCACTGGTAATTGTTGCGTAAATGAAGCACCACCCTTGTGGGCATAGTTCTGTCGGCAAAGAGGATGTGCAGACCCTAACTCGTCAGGAACTCGATTCGAATGTCCTGAAATTAGCGCAGCTCCAGTGGCTCGTATTGCAAGTTCCAAAACTCGTGCTGACAAATTGCGTTTGGGTAGACCCGAAACGTCCATATGCAACGGGCGGACATGTCGCCAAGGAATTACGGAGATATCACGTTACAGTAGATTCGGACGGGCCTTGCCCCTTCGGGAGACGAAGAAAACGAAATTTCGCAGACTCCCACTTCCCAATTGGAGGTCGAACCCAGATCTATAGGCTGGGCTAGTTTCACCCTGAATTCTGCATGTGTATTCAGGTCGTAAATGTCCAGCGAAGCATTACTCAGCGGAGTGACGTAAAAGTTGTTCTGACTGGGTGACGTCATTTCAGACATCCTTCACACTAGATTCCGGGATCCAAGAGTCAAAATACTTACCGAAACCTTTCCACCGGACGATATACTCCTTATTGCCGCATCCAACTCGCTTGTCTAGTATTTTATCTATCTTGTAAGTGGTCTCTTTCGAGATGCGAACACGTGTGAGTTCCTCCCCGTAAAATTGTCCCTCTATCGGCGTCTTGTTTAAATCCTCCAGTTCGTAGACGGGTCGTGGCCTCATATCTATAACTTTCGTAATGCGATATATTTCCGTGCAGAAATTCTGTTCGCCACCTTTGGCAAATTTCATCTTCTCCTTATTGATCCGCACGTGCTGCCCTACACTAAACTTTACTTGGGCCACACGAATGCGTCGACTGCTCATCATCTTCCAAATGGCGAGGACGTCCGAATATGTCACACGCGACGGTGCCATACCAGTCGTCGAGTGTACCGTGTCATTGTAGGCCCTCACAAGTATTGGCAAAACATCGATATAGCGGAAACTATTCATATAATTAAAATATTTTTATAATCTATCACGAGTAGTGCGATGAGCACGTTCCACGACACCACATTTGACGTCGCGGTTCCTGTACACCTGAAACTGTATGCTCTCGTCGCGTAACATGTCCTGAAAATGTTTATTGAGAAATTCCTTGCCCTTATCCGTGCGTACCCATACGGGGCGCCGCGAAGGTAATTTCGGCTTGTCGTCATATATGGACCGAAAAGCCGCGGTGATTGCAGGTCCGCTCTTTGTATTCAAGGGAATCAGATAGAGATATTTCGAGAATACATCAATGACGGATAGAATGTATTTGAAATTATCATTGTATTTTGCGAAGGACTGTACATCCAATAAATCGCGTTCCCACACATCCCAGACATAAGTCACGGTATAGGGATTACGAGCGAAACGTCTCATCACAGGACTGTGCAGTTTATATGCATCTTGTTCTTCTAACCATGCCCGGGTAGTGGCGACAGATTACGATTTACCCTTCTTCGTATCTGCGACCTCAGCCGCCCGAAGCTTCGGCAACGTCGAAAAGCCTGACTGATTGCCTTAGTATAGTATAAATAGTATAAATCACAAATGCTGGCCATTAATACGTTGTCCACTTTCGTCGTAACGCAGATTCGACACCGCGTAACTTCGGTTTCGCAAACAGGGCCGCAATGATTTCAGGAATTTTTTCCGCGTGTTATATTAATGTTACCGTCAGGCTGATATTGGGTCAAATGAGCGTTAGTCATCGTCAGTATTTTCATACACGACTTCAGATCGTCTTTGGTGATAAATTCCGTATTCACTTTCTTGTGCGTCAACAGTTCCCCCAAGCCCTTCGATCCCTTAACACTCGGTCCTTGATTGTGATAACACCACTAGTATCGACCACTACCGGGGAATCACTTATCAAAAACACATCGCCGTCCTTACGAACGCCATATTGCGTGTCGAGAAAAGTTGTCTTGTACACGTAGGGCATCAGGTAGGGACTAGCTACAGGACCGACATTTTCCCTACCGTACTCCCGGCCCTCATCCTCAACGAAATTATCATCGTCTTAATCATCTTCTTCATTATCATCTTCAACCGGTTCCTGTTTCGGCGGTTCATATTTAAATTCCTCCGTAGGACGGGGTGTGGTAATTGATGCCGACGTTACGTCCGTCTGTGGCCCACGGCGCATCTTTTGAGGCGTAGGAGGGGGTGTAGGGGGAACTTTGCTAGCTTGCCCGTTAGGCATCACTTTGCTTAAAAATTCAGCAAACACATTCGTCTCGGCCTTTTTTCTAAGATCGGCCTCCTCTATCTGTTTACGCATCTTAAGCCACTCCCCATAGGAGTGATGTTTACGTATCCTGACGGCCTCCGCATAAGGGTTACGTTTCTTTGCCGTCTCACTTTGTTAGGTACCGCCGCCGGTTCCCTTGTCATGAAAGGGGAGCATGCAATGATCGGCAGGGATGAGGTACTTCTTACGTAATATGATTTTATTTGTTTTGAAAGATGAGGCTAACGAGCGTTGGCAGGACGGCAATCAATAGAGGCAGCAGGAAACTCCCACACTGTACTACAAGTTTCTTCTTCTTGGAGAGAGGCACGTGCCTCTCGGAGACCTTGCGAAGCGCAGCCTTGTGTTTTTGTAACTTGCGCGTGTCAGATCTGTCAGCTTTATATTGCCGTACAACAAGTTCAAGACACACTAGCTTAAACAACTGACGAGTTCTTTGTTACACTTTGAAATGATAGCTTTAAGCAATTTCGGGTCGGCTGTCTTCAACACCTGCATGGTGTGATAATTCGCCTTCACACGCTTCATCGACTAAATCCGAATATACGGTGAGGGGAAGTGAATCGTCCGGGAATATGTTGGTACGAAATCTCAGACCGTCGTTCGTATTCTGTGTCAGATCCAAGAGGAGGTAACCGTAAGGTGCTTTTAACGCGTCCAAGTGAGCGTTATATAGAACCAAACTATATTCGGGGTACACTTGACTGGCCAGTTACTTGAATTATTTCTTACCTCTGACGTTTTTCAATGACACTATATAATGGGCATTTAACGAGATGTCCCTACAGAACCTGCCCTCATGAAACAGATTTGGAGTGATTAAAATAACGCTTATATACCTGTGATGGTTACCTCGCATAAACATTTCGCACACTTGCTTTGAATAGACGTCGTTTAACAAATCGTCAAGAACACGAGGCTCGGTTCGCCTTTTGCACTGCCAATATCTTCCGGCACTCGCTCGTTAAATATGACGTACGTCGGCAGACGGGAGGGCACAGCACTTTTCTCACCATAACACCAAACTATCCCACCGGCAAATTTCGGTTCGGTGGAGAGGTCGCGGAAGTTCTGCAAGAAGCGTATGACGAATGACCTTTTCCCCGAACCGCTAGGTCCACTCACGATACACGAGAACGGATGCCTAAATTTCAGATCATCACTCATTGATGGTCGGGCGGTGAAAAAACTCCTTTGCCCCAACATTCGCTCTATTTATACCCGAACGGGACAGGCGAATTGTCCCCTAAACGTCGGCGTTTGAAGAATGAGATTCTATACATCTTATCTTCAGGTTCGGTGACTATAGCCACAGTACCCCCTTCCTCTTACGCTTGATCTTCTTGCCCGAATGAACCGTTACTGTAGTTCCCCCGACCCAATAATTTAGGGTTATGCCACGGACTTTACAGACTGTAGTAGCTCGAACTGTCACGGTATCAATTACCTTGTATGCATAGTTCTTGGGTCCACCACTCACAAATTCGGATATGTACTCTGTGGTCCGCAATTCGGAGGTCATGTTGCCCAATACGTCTTCCGTTTCGATAAGTCCAGGTTCGTCTCGGGACAGAATGTAGATGACAGAATCTGTGTCGCAATAGATGGCTCTCTCTCCCAACTGGTCGAGATAGCGATACAGATGTATCCTGGCACCTGAGGTGACGTAACCGCCTATGACCTCATTCGCATGACGCAAGTTTGGTACGCGTTCCTCGGCCGAATGCTTCCACGAAATCCAAACTACGTCATCGCATGCCAACGATAGATTCGTCACCTCGATGCCGGGCGTGGCTAGAGAATTGTAAAGGTCCTTTGGTTCTATAATTACCATAGTCTGCGTCCTGTCGCTCCTCTCCGTCAACTTTCCCCACATGGAGTTGAGGCAGAGTTTGGCCAGACCCCGTTTTGCAGCGTTACACTTGATGCTCTACCTATCTAATCGTATCCCCTCTTTCGTCCAGAACGACTCGACATACTGCTCTTCGTCCTCGGGGCTTCGAAGCCAGCCGGAGTAGACGCTCGCCTCCGCCTTCAGTTTCAAAAAGGTGTTTATGTAGTCGACGAAAAGCCCACCCTCGCCGGTTTCGGGGTTGTATTGGGTGACTTTAAATTCGTAGACATGGTTAATTTCGAGTATCCGGAACCCCTTTTCCACGGCCAACCGCACCTCATCCATTACGCATGTAACCGACGAGGCCCTCTCCTTATCTATATGCGTGCATTCTCTGGTAGAGCATGTTTCGACACATGTTCTACACAGACAGAACATAAGTTTCTTATTGCATCAGTAGGGAAGGACATGATGGTACAATTTGTGCGGCGGAACGATAGTACACTTTATCAACCCATCCATACGCAAGCAGGCGTCCTTATCCTTGCACACGTCTCCCACATTGATGGTGGGGTGGCCGATGGGAAACTTGAAATACTTGCATAGTTATGGGTAGAGACTCATGACATCCACATATTGGATAGTCTCATTTTCACGCACTTTATAGTGGAGACGCATGGCCTCCGTCAGGCCCCCGTACAGGGCATCACGGTTACACAGCGGAGTTTGTCTTACCATAGGATGTGTGAGCAGTTCGGTTTTCTCCTCAAATTCGCATTCCCACTGAACTTTGATCTGATAGACCGCTCGTGTTATCTGCTCTAACCGCGACATGGTGCGTTCATATCGCTCGGCCAAAGTAACGCCGCTCAGGGTGGTGGCATCCCGGAATGGCTGGCACGTATGCCCGTGCCAAAAAGAACCTAAGTACTCGTAAATTTTATTAGTTTCTAGGCAATAGCCGTCCACGCTGGTGGGGTGTACTTCCGGCGGCTTGTATTCTCGCCCGTTGTGACAATGCATTATCTTCACCCCGTCCGTCTCTTCCATATGTAAGCGCCATATCAGGGCCATCTTGTTGTACCTGTTATTACAAGAGTACCCTCCCGTCGGAATGAGACGCATCGTATCGGGCTTCAGAAACCGCTTGCGTAAGACCTTATTGCATGCGGACGCGATCGTAATCGATTCGACAAAGACGCCGATGTGCCCTGTCTGCATGAACTCGCGCCTAAACACACGACACGCCTGCCTTAACACGGTGACGTCATCTTGGCAGTAGGATTCAAATACGCGTTTATTATCGAAGGTCTCGGACCTCTGACTCTCGTACCAGAAGAGAAATTCTTTCCTCTCTTCTTCCCACTGCATAATACGCCATGTCGAGGATGGGTCCTACATAGTTGAAGTTTTCCCGGGTATTAAAATAATGCGGATACCATAACATGGAGGCCGACAGTCCGAACGCTTCGGGCAACTTACGCAATGCACACGGGAGGAAGTAAACGCTGTCCAGAAAGACAAGGTGCTCCATCTTCATGCAAATGATCTTTAGTCCGCTCACAATCAGCTCAGGCTTCCATTTCAAGATGATCGCCCTGTTGTGAATGAAATGCAAGTCGAACGCCTTGGCGTTATGCGCTATCGCGACAATCTTTTTGGCCCAAAGGCGTGGCTTGCATAGATAAGTTAGCATGTACCCTACCGGATCGTCCCAGAACGAGTACTTCATCTTAGCGAATCGCACGCACTTTCCGCAGTCTTACACATTTTCGCACTGCGATTAGAACTGCTGAACGCAGACGAGATCAGGCACGTGTAGTGTGGCTTTATCAGAGTACTTTGTATTTTGCGTAGTCTCAAAATCATAAAATACGTACAATACCTTATCACTAACGTCGGGCAGCACGTCCTTCAACGATTTCATATAGCACAAGTGACCCACGTCCCTATTCTGCTGACAGTTAGCGCAATATAGCTTATTACATTCGTGTCTTGCATCCGTCACGAGCAGTCCACACGTCGCGCAACATCTTTTACGCTCACAAACGGATTTTCTCTTTGTCGTGCTCTGCTTATGGTTGGCAGAACACGTCCGACTTTTAAATGTCTGTTACATACGTCGCAGGGGAAGCAATCGTCGGAGAACGCTCAAGGAGGGCTCGCCATACAGTCGCTGCACGTCTGGTCACACACGTGTGTTATATCTCGACTACAGCTTTTATTGCATAAACTGCATACGTACTTTTTCGCCATTGCCCAAGTGAGGTTAGTTATCACGTGATAATGTCTTTCGACATCGTCGTAGAGTAGGTTAAGATACTTGGAAGAGCCAACCTGCCCTTCGAACATTATGTCGTCACACCCAAGACACAACTATACTGATACACAACTATCTTATAGTCCCGAAAATGTTGTTCGAAACGGTTAAGATCGTGGATCCCCCCGCCCCTAGTCAGATCATTATCTGTCTCTTGTAGTAAAGATTGAACTACGGGACGTATCTTCCTCCCTTGACGATACGCTTTATATTTTGCATCGTTATCTATTCTGGCAATCGCTTTATTATAGCCTGGGCTAAACAATTTTCTTCTGCCTTCACCTTCACGATGCTTTCCTTGATATGCGCCATTACGGAGAACGGTCTGCCCTTAGTCTTAATACCGTAACCACAACCTTCGGGCATCTTGACCGAATGCACTGTTACGACAACCGTGTCCAAGGCGTTAAATCTAACATTGGACTGTGACACTTTTTCAAAGACAGTCCAAATCACCTCTCCCGATGACTGATCTTTCCTCCTAAAACTGATACCGATGGGCTTATCGTCCTGATTCACCTGATTCTGGATAGTTATCCCCACCATGTCACTATCACTCACATCCTGCAAGGCATACTCAAAAAGTTCGTTCACGCTGGCTAGGAAATGTCCCACGGGATCACTATTATCCGTGGGGGATAATAGTCGCGCGGTCAGTTGCGTCCCTACGGCATTCTACCGTCTATACTGTCTCCTAATCGTGTCATCTATCTCGAATCTGCGAGCCATTCTCTACCAATTAATACACATATTTAGCTTCGTTACAGAATAATGTAGGTTTTTTGTAACTTGTAGTCAAGTAATAATACTTAGAGTTCAAACTGCGGAGACACACTGTTCGTGTTACGTACGTGCGGCCTCCTTTTATTGCCGGAGGGTGACGTCATTTTACTTGTTTGTGTCAGCCACTGCACCGACCGATATGGATCTTGGAAAGCGGTTTGAGGAAGCCACCGCCTACGCTTCAGTCAGCGTCTCCTCATTGGAGCCCCATAAACAATATCCCATTGTCAGAGCAAAAAGACTTTCAACCAGATTCGGTATGTCGGTTGGGTTTTCCCTACGGGCCTCCGACACCAGCGTCGTAAAGGTCTTTCTGCCGCAAAGCTACAGTGACGTGGTGACCGACGCCGACATGGAGAGCATCAATTCCGGGGCGGTCGCGCTGAATCTTGTGTATAAGGATGTGTGTGAAACCTCGAAGGCCTAAATCCTAGCTATTGAACACTAGTGTATTTCCTCCCCAACAACATAAGGCGTCGAGGGAGATGTTGCGATGGGTCGGACAGTCTTTTTCGGACCCAACTGGACTTGAAGAAATGTGCGGGACATGCCGTGTGGTTAACCGAATTCACGCCCACAAGACTAGATCATCTCGGGTTTGTGAATCGCCTAAAGCAAACGTTCTGTGAGCTCGATATCTGTTGTGCTATTGTAAACGCTTACCCAACCTATATTGCTTGTGCCCTCGGCGCGTATTCGACGGGAGGTACATTGTACATTGCCCGGGTCGACTCCCCAATCCTTGAAAATATTTACAAGGTACCCTAATATCAGATAGGACCTTTCACATTGGTCCTAACTGAATCCGAGCGATATGCGGATTACCCCGATTATTCCGTGTTTGCAATTACTCAGGGGAGGAGACGGTTCAGTTTCTAATTGGGGTTGTCGACACCGTCACCAACACTTGTGGATCCACATCAAACATCAATTTACTAGAATTCTGGTGGGATAATACACTTATTTTTGTATTCCTAAAATACGGGATAGTCTGCGTTCCGCTTGAATCACCTAAGGTCCTCTACCTTCGGCAACACGGGGCTATTAGTGGGGGCTGGACGCAGAATTCCCTATGCAGACCGTGTTTCTAGAGCTATCGGCCAGTACTCGACCCTTTCATAGTCACGTGCACGGACTCGTGCTCGTGCAGGTGTCATGTGTGCCTCCGTCATCCCCAGTCTCTGCGAAGTCTAGCTTCATACACGGTGTTCCACATCACTAACAATTTATCTGAATTCACGCTGTCGTCAGAAACTCTGTATCCACACTATGTTCGGGCTGTGAAATCAAAAATCGTTCCCACCGAAAGCTTGATTGCAGATTCTTTTCCCCATTTGCGAGGGGCAAGGACTCCCGTAGAGTTAAGCGGTATCACAAAGCCTGTGTAGACCCTTCTCAATTCCCCTGGTACACTCACACCGGGGAATACTGTGACTCAAAGGATGAGATTATTGCTCGATTGTGTACAGACAAGTTTGAATGGCGGTATGATTTATGCGATAAACCACTATTCGCAACAACAGACTGTCTGTTCTGCTAGCCTTACTACATATGTACTTTTGTATGCAATAAATAACATACTACCTCGTTGTTTCTTGTTTATTCTCTCTACGCCCTCTCCCGACACGTGTACGTGACAATAAGTGCTTGCGGAGTGTTCGTGCTCCGGAATGATATACGAGTACGTGACTATATGTGCTTACGCCGAAAGACTGCTTACACGTGTAGGGGATCTACTGCCTAATCTCATTACCCTAGATACTCACGGTGGCGGCACACGGGCGTAGGGAGGACAAACTCCCTTTTACCGCACTTATTTCATACTCCTACACCCAATCCTCACGGCATCACCAGGGTGTAGGGAGGGCATGGAGGCCCGCACTACAACTGCCGCATTCTTAATATTATACACACCTGCCGCCAACTGAGGGTGCAAGCTTCCCACGGCGGAATCTATCCTTTTCAATATACACACTTACGCTAAGAGAAAGCCATCCGGGGATTCGTTTACCAATCCCCACGGCGGCACCTATCCTCTCTAATAATATACTTCACCCTGACTTACGCTAAGTCAATGTCATCTTGTTTCGGGGCTTCCTTTACCAATCCACAAGGCGGCACACGACGCCATCTTGCACTAAATGATAGCCGACGTTTCGGCATTACAGACCTTCAGTTCACACCATGCATTACCTTAGGTTTCGGCAACACCGAGCATTACCTTAGGTTTACGCTAAGCGAACGCCATCTTGCACTAAACGATTGCCGACCTTTCGGCATCACCGACCTTACGTTCACAGTAACATGCATTACCTTAGTTTTCGGCATTATCATACGTTTAAGATAAGCGAACGCTAGTCATCTTGCACTAAACGATTGCCGACGTTTCGCCATCACCACCATTACCTTAGGTTACCTATAACATTCATTAACTTAGGTTTACATCTAACATGCATAACCTTAGGTTCATCCTTAACCTAATATGCATACGTAAGCAATGTGTTTCGACTAATTTTTACGCTTCCTTCTTCAGGGTGTTTCGACTACCCCTTCTAGGCTTTTGTCAGGGGGACGGGCCAAATCACCCCTTTACTACTAAGATCTCCCACCTAACAGTCATAAGCTTTCTTGAAGTTTATAAAGACCTGATGCACGGCTTCGATGTATTCCCATTTTTTCTTAAGTATTTGACGAATGCAGAATATATGAAAAGTAGATTACCTGTTGCAACGGAATCCACATTGGTGATTCCCAATAACTTCCCCGCATATGGAATTAACCTTGAGACCAGGATGTTGGGCAAAATTTATTACGTAGTTGGCAATAGTGATATGCCCCTATAGTTATTACAATCCGTTTTATCCCCCTTCTTATAGTAGGTATTATGATGGACTCCTTCCATTCTTCAGGCAATTCCTCCCTATTCCAAATAGAAATAATAAGTTTATGAATCTCACAGCAAATTATCCTACCCCCTGCTTAAATCGATTCTGCTGGGATTTGATCAATAATTTGTGATTTTTAAGCTTTCCAATAGTCACCTCAACCTCAAAGGCACTTGGCTCAGGCACTAGTGGTTCTACTATGTGTATTTCTGCTTGCCTCACGTCATTATCCTCATGTACATTCAAAAGGTGGGAGAAATAGTTCCTCCAACTTGCCATAATACTGTGGGGGTTTGCAACCAACTCTCCTTTCTCGTCATTTACTTTAAAAGTTCTAGGCTGGTATCCTTTCTTGAAGTCATTAATGCCCCTATAAAGTCCCTGAAATTGTTGACTTTACTGTTATTTTCAAGTTCCTTCATTTGAGCTTTCAGATATGCCTTCCTTTTCGTTCCTAAAATGTGTTAGCATTACATCTTACAATGTTCAGATTATCTACATTGCTTCAGCTTGGATCCCGTATCCACTGCATTTTAGCCTGCTTCCTCTGATCTAAGAAATCTACACATTCTTTATCAAACCATGGTTTATGCTGCTTCCATTCGTGCAGAACTAGGCT
>Ga0123357_10003495_pt1 | contig 18061 bp, 14 predicted proteins | sample TergutEmb28metaG_FD_89873 | JGI IMG/M metagenome (GOLD analysis project Ga0123357, IMG submission 89873) | Embiratermes neotenicus P4 segment gut microbial communities from Petit-Saut dam, French Guiana - Emb289 P4 | ecosystem: Host-associated > Arthropoda: Insects > Digestive system > Gut ... | reverse complement strand
GGGAAAAAATTCACGCATGCGCATAAATGTCCCCTCCACATCTACAATGATGGACACTTCCCGTGCTTGATTTGTTTATGCGGGAAAAATTAAGGTCCGATACTTTTTGAACAGACCACGTATCTCCATCAGCATAGATGGTCTTCAAGCAGAGGTTGAACTTGGGATCTCCCAAATAATAATTGTGAATGCTACCCACCATGACTCTGGGACAGCTCAGTCACTATACAGACTAGGCTATGGGCTGGATGACAAATGAGCTGTGGTTCACTTCCTGCCAGCAGGAAGAGAGTTTTCTCTGTAAAGTGTCCATACCAGCTCATGGTCTGCCCAGCCTTCTGTTCTGTGAGTAATGGGGGCAGATTTGCTGGGAGTGAAGCAGCCAGGGTGGATCTGTACTTCCACTGTCTGATATGCCTTCCAGGCAACTGGTGCTATCTACTTGGCTGTGATGCATGGTGCCAACACAAGTAAAGGTAAAGGTCATCCCATGACTTGCCTGTACAGGCACAGAGTGCCTGTATAGGCACTATAGCTCCAACTCATTTGCAACCTTGGCGGTAGAAGGGGTGTGTGGTTAGCACTACACCCCAGCCATCAGCACCATGTCCCAGCTACTTTGTCCCTTGGTAAGGCCCAGTACCTGTGTACAAGAAGTTAGGTGGGCCTGGGGGCTGGCCTGGAGGGCACAGAAAATTCTGCCCCCCCACCAGGGTTCAGTCCCCTGACTGTCCAGCCCATAGCAAGTTCTGGCCACCATCAACACAAATACTTGCTTGAAATATGTGATGTTTCTGTGGACAGATTGAGATGAATTCCATTGATTTTGTTTGTTCTAGGAGGAGAAGGAGAAGAAGAAGCGTAAGATCAGGCTTGAAATGCATTTAGATCAGTTGTTTGTTGATGGGCTGGATGCATATGTGTGGATATATGATCCTATACCTGTGTATTACTGGTTCTTTGGCACTCTGTTAGTGCTTGCAGCTACTGCCATCTGCCTCTTCCCACTGTGGCCACCATCTGTAAGGTATGAGGATCAGCAACATTGCAACTCTTAATGGAGTGTCAACCCATCCAGGACAGGCACAGGAATGTGTTTGGTTGTGTACTGGTTGAGATTAGGAAATATCATCTGGGTGTCTAATGACATATGTTGAAAAGAAAATGATATTGCATATTTTGAATTGATATTGTCTTGGATTATTAAAACGTGTAAAACCAACATGAATTTGAAATATGGAAAAATATGTAATGCCATGCCAGTATGGTGCACAGAAGGCAGCAGCACATGTGACATGTATATTGTACCAGAACAACACCCAGCCTGCAGGTTAGAAAATCACAGCAGTCAGAAGCTTACATGTGGAAAATTTAATGTACTCATGTTTCACTCAGAACAGAAATATGGAAAAATATATGAGTGTTTACAGCAGTTGGTCAGGCTGGTTACAATAGGAATTGTGCCCAAGTGGCACCCTCTGTAGAACGAAATTACTTGACATCCATTGTGAATGTATTGCTGCTAGCAATTATGACATTGGAGGGAAGTGAAACTGAAGTGACATTTGCATTACAGGAAGGGGGTTTACTATTTGAGTGTGGCTGCTGCTGGGTTCCTGATCTTCATAATTGCACTGGCAGTTGTACGACTTGTTGTGTTCTGTGCTCTTTGGGCACTGACATTTGGTAAACACCATTTCTGGCTCTTCCCTAACCTCACAGAGGATGTGGGATTTTTGGCCTCATTTTGGCCTATATATCAGGTAAACATTGTTATGAGCTAGCCATTGTAATGATACTAGTTGAAAGTTTTGATATTTTTAATAGATGGACATTGTTTTATTTGACAACTTCCTTCACTTAACTTGGACCATTTCAGGTGATGGCAGGCAATGTGGTATTTTCTGCTATTTCAGTTTGCCATAGGTCAGGGTAAACATTTACTTACATCCTTGCTTCATGGGGCAGAGTCCTTGAGAAACTAACTGGTTCTTAGCTAGTCAAGAAATTCCCTGCATTTTATGGAACCTGAAGGTTCATTACCATGTTTGCAAGTGCCCACCACCTGTGTCTGCCCTGAGCCAGCTCAAACCATTCCAAACTCCCCACTTCCTGAAGATCCATCTTAATATTATCCTCCCATCTATGTCTGGGTCTTCCATGTGGTCTTTGTCCCTCAGGTTTCCCTACCAAAACCCTATATACACCTTTCTCTGCCCCATACATGCTACATGCCCCACTCATCTCATTCCTCTTTATTTGATCACCCAAATAATATTTGGTGAGCAGTACAGATCTTTAAGTTCCTCTTTCTGTAGTTTTCTCAACTCCCCTGTTACCTTGTCCCTCTTAGGCCCAAATATTTTCTTCAGCACCTTATTCGCAAAACACCCTCAGCCTATTTACCTCCCTCGGTGTGAGTGACCAAATTCACACCTACAGAAAACAGCAGGCAAAATTATAGTCCTGTATATCTTCATCTTTAAATTTTTGGATAGCAAACTGAAGACCGAAGATTCTGCACTGAATAATTTCCTGACTTCATTCTTCTCTTAATTTCTTCATGAATAGAATTTTGATGCGTTAAGGTTGTTCCCAAATATTTGAACTCTTCCAGTCTTTCAAAGGAACTATTATCAGTCTTTATACTGTGACTTCATCCTACAGTCTGATCTTGAGACATGACCATGTACTTAGTTTTATCAGCATTTATTTCTAGTCCAGTCTCCTTGCTAGCAACTTGTAAAGCATCTGTGTTTTTCCTTATAGTATGTACATTTCTGCCCCATATATTAACAGCATTAGCATAAACCAAAAGCTGATGTGTACCATTTAATTTCAAGCCCTCAAGCATCTCGTTACAAACCATTCTTAATAGGAAACACGTCAGATAAATGTTTGCCTACCCGGACTCTGCTATGTGTTTCAATCAGACACATTTTTATTAGCTGTACCAGTTTCATGGGGATATCAAACTCAGTGAAAATATTACACAAGACCTCCCTCATAACTGAATCATAAACTTTCTTGAAGTCATAAATAGCTGATGCATTGCCTCATTGTATTCCCATTTTCTCTCAGATATTTGATGAATGTGGAATATTTGATCACTAGTCGACATGTCGTGTCGAAATCCACACTGATGATCCCCAATAATTTCCTCTGCATATGGAGTTAACCTTGACAGCAAGATGTTGGATAAAATTTTGTACATAGTTGGCAAAAGTGATATGCCCCTACAATTACTACAATCTGTTTTATCGTCCTTCTTATAGATCGGTACAGCGATTGACTCCTTCCACTCCTCAGGTAATTCCTCCTTATTCCTAATATAATTAATAAGTTTATGGATCTTTGAGCGAATTGTTCTCTCCCTGTTTTAATCAGTTCTTCTAGGACTTCATCATTACCTGGTGATTTATATCGCTTTAGCTTTTCATTGCTATCTCAACCTCAAAGGCACTTGGCTCAGGCACTAGTGGTTCCGCTGTGTGTATTTCTACCTACCTAACATCATTAGCCTCATGTACATTTAGTAGCTGAGAGACATGGTTCCTCCTCCTAACCAAAATACTGTGACAGTCTGTAACCAAATCACCCTTCTCATCCTTTACTTTATTAGTTCTAGGCTGGTAACCCTTCTTAAAGTCATTCATGCCCCTTACAAGTCTCTGATATTTTTGATTGTACTGTTAGTTTCAGGTTCATCTAGGGAAACTTTGTGTTCACTACAAACTGTGTCAGTAATGTGTTTGTGGTTCATATGCATTTAATGCTTTTTTTGCTAGGTTCTACCTACAGTCGCTATAATCACCCACCCAATCATGGGGAGGGGGGTGGGTTGGAACTGACGTGATGAGTAATGGCATCAGTAATCTTAACAGTAGTATTATGTATTGTCTGTGAGTAATAAAGTGCCTGCAGTAAAGCCTGTAAGAGGGAATTTGATTATCCATGACAGAACATCTGTGCCAGTGACAATGTGGAAAATCTACCATCCATAACAAGCTTAATAACGTTGAACTAGGCTCAAAGAACAAAACTGAGATGAAGAATAACATGCCTCTTACCTTAACCATCATCATACCAGTTATAAAATGAGCACAACCAATCCCTAACATGACCACAGCAAGAATCTTAATGATAAAAGTGACTGAGCTGTAAAGGCTGTGAGAGTGAATTTAGTCATCTGTGATAATGACAATATGGAATATGTGTCATCTGTGACAAGTTGTTTACAATTCCTTTTCACTTTACATAGGCTAAAAACTTGCTGGTTTCTGTATTAATATCAATAACACAGTAATAATTTAATAAATACACGTACATGTACCGTGCCACTTATGAAGAGGCTGTCATTGGTATGATTGCTTCTAACTGCTACATGTTCCATTATTGCATATGGAAATACCATTTTTGATGTATGCCTCCTTTTTCAGGAACACAACTAGGGTGTAAAACAAGGGCTACATGTAATGCAGAGGGAGGGGGGATAATATGAGGTATATGAGGAAGGAGGGAACATGGATGCTTGGAGGGTCCTCCCACTATCTTACCCAGTTGACTGTCACCCACTGTCCACAGCTACTACTCAAGTATAACTCACTTTTTTCCTGTATCACTGTTGTTATTGGACTAGAGGCACTGTGATCCTTTGAAATGTCAGGAACTGCTTGCTCAATGATAGTGTTGCATTCTGTAAGTCTGGCATCTTCAACTACACTGTTAGACCCTCAGATCTTGCAAGTTCAATAAACTTGAAAGAACACTGCTGGCAGTTTTGTGAATTACATTATGGAGTTCACCCTTTGCAGTCTTTTTCACTGTGTGATTAGTTGTTTTAACCATTCCTTTCCAGTATGAGTATAAAGGTCAAAATACTGAAGTAATGAAAAAATCTGCAAAAAAGAAGAAGAAAGACAAAGATTCTGATAATGAAGAAGAAAATTTGGAAGAAGTGACAGAGAAGGAGGATGCTAACAGAACAGAAGATGAAAAGTAAGTACCGGTATAAGCAGTTGGTTACCTAAAGAAGCAGTGATGCCACATGAGCCATTAACATAGTTCAGAATAAACAGGCATTATAAATATGGGCTGTGTTATTTGTCATATGTTGTTGTATGTTATCTGAACAGGACCAGTTAGACTGAACACTGGCAACAGTGTGTAGCAGCTGCTCAGTCAGTTTACCAGTGTAGTGCAATATACATTGCTTTTGTAACTAATGCATCATTCACCATGTATGTACATATGTAATTCCACAGTAAAGACCAGGACATTACAGTGAAATCTCGGTATAATGAAATCATGGGGATGGTGAAATTATGTTCATAAATAATACTTGTATAAGGTCCAACACAGGTTTGATCGTGCATCAGTACTATTTAATAACATAGATAGCACAGCATGCTGCCAAACATACTAAACAAAATTACCACACTCACTTTATAACAAAGTGGGTACCTTTTTCTGTGCAGCTAATTTAATAGGGATTTCTCATTAAATTCATGGAGCCTTTCAGTGCTCTCCACTACGCCTTCCAGAACATCTTTATTGATCCCTCTGCAGTGCCATAGATGTTGCGCCATGTTGGATGCTTCCGTAACAGTAATGACATTTCCATCATGGCTGTTGTTTTCTTCTTCCTCGTCCTCTGATGTCACGACATCGTCAGAGTCCCTGTTTCTGTTCAGATTTCCAGTTTGTTGTCCCCTGTGATCTCTGCAGTAACATCAAAATCCACATGAATAAAGCCATCCAGATCTACCTCAGGATCTAGTTGTTATTTTTACATAAGAATATGTAGTAAGTTCATGGGACCAGGAGAAATGTACTGAAAGTTCATTATTCTGGTGTATGTTGAAAGGAGATTTTGCTGTATACAGTGTGTCAGGGAGAAACAACTGTCAGCTTACTGTTCATGCAACATGCTTAGCCAGGGAGAATATGTAAAATATGAAGCATAAGTTGCTTAAATTCTGAAATGAAAACTATTGCATTAATTCAGGTGACAGTTATAGAGTATAATTGCATGATCATGTATTGCCAGAATCTATATAAAATGTCTCTACTATATTATTCTGTGCCACAAGTAAAATGATCAAATACCATAGAATCTTTCCTGATTCTAAGTTAATGGTACGATATGAGTTGTTTGTCCCTAGTAAATTGATGCCTTAGGTCATATCCTTAGGCTTTGGTCTGTGAACATCACAGTTTCCTTCAACCATTCATAGTTAGCTGTTAATGTTACTTCAGTTGCCTTTCAAAGAATAATGTGGAAGGGGTAAAACTTTCAGTCACATGCAGTATATGATATTTGTGCCTCAAACTTGGGTGTTATGATCACAATTGCTAGAGTAATCACCATAGTACCATTTTGTTATGTTGCAACTATTATAGCACTTAACAGAATATTACCTGGAATAATTGATGTACTGGAAAATTTGACTTCTGTGCTATAGGAACATCTGTTGAGTCTTGTGGAAAATTGCATTCGAGGTCTTGTCATTAGACTGTAACACTTTGCTGTGACGATGGACTAATTGAAGTGCCTGTTATATACTGAACCAAGGTTGCCATCAGACAATGTACTATAAAATTTTGTGTTGACTTGTTGTCAGGCCACCTGATGCAGAAGGGAAAGCTGTAGATGGAAAGGTCACAGACAATTCAGAGAGTGAATCTGAAAACAGCCAGAAATCTCAAACAGGGAAAGACTTCGAAATGGTAGAACGGGAGGAAGTAGAGTCTTAACACTTAAATATGTGGTAAGAAATATGTTTAACCATTTATTACAATTAAATGTAGACAAAGGTGATAAGAAAATTTACTTTGATTTTGCAGTATATGAATTAGATGCCTTGCTGAAATTTAACACTGATATAAATTGTATTTGTAATTTTTATTTCTGTTCATACAACAGTTATGTTACCACAGTGAAATTAACAAGCAAGGAAGTTTTGCTGCATGTATTTCAATATTGTCATACTGTTGTCAGATGGTGGCGCTTTCTTAAACTCTGTACCAGTTAAATGATTTCACATTTGTTTTACTGTCCTTGTCCTGTTCTGATGTGCCACCACATAACCAATGTCTGTTTGTTGTAATGTTTTTGTATCAGACGTGTTTTATGAAATTAAGGTGCTACACAAAGGATCTTACAAGGGATGTGGTCACATAGGAAGCAAATGTTGAGGTGGGTGTAATCATCTGCACCAGATGTGTGAAGTTGAGGTATCCCTTTACATATATCATTACTAAAATGTACTGGAAGTGGCTTATCCTAGTGCAGCACAACAAAACCAAGCATAAAATTGTTATGGGTAGTCAAAACCTAAAAGAAAACAACTTTGAAACGGAGGATTCTTTTCATTTTTGGTATGTTGCAACATTTGGTAATCGGTTCCTGACATTTTGAGACAACTACATTGTCTCCAAGTCAGGAACCGATTACCTGATGTTGCGGGCACATATCCCAGTAGAACAGAATCCTTAACTGCACTGCTGCAAAAATGTGACAACCTGAAACTTCAAACTTACTCACCCCACAAAAACCATAAGTCTGGAAATGAGTTCTAAGACCAAATTCAGATGATGTTAACTGGATGCCATACCAGGAGCAGTAAGTGAGACTCAGTTCAACTTACTTCATCAGATTTGAGAGTGCAACTACTGCATAACTTGTGGAATAAGGATCCCGTTTTTCTGGGATATTACACGGCATCATGTCCCAGAAGAATGATGGAATCCTCTGCTACACTGCTGCAGAAACCTGGAAACTCACAACTAGGGGGATACCTGTATTTGCAGATAACATTATTCACAGGTATAGACTGCTTTAAAATTATTCTTATGATGGGTGCTGCAATTAACAATATTCTATGTGATCATAACCACAGCCATTCCATAATTTATGTTGTAATGAACCTGAGTGCAAGCTTAAAATACTTCAGTACTTCAGTGGACATGTCATGTCCGATTATTGTGAAATGTTGCAGTAAAACAGTATGTTACTGTGGGCTATGGAGGAATGTGTTCAGCAAAATTGCTGAAGGGGTATCATTTAACTAGCTTCTTGATTTTTAGAATGGTGTACATATACACATATAATACGCAGTTAAAGTATTGTATGAAATGTGACGAGCAGAACAAGTGTATGATGTTACAGAAAGCAGTGTTAAGTCAAACAGCAATCAAGATTGTATAAATGCACTGCAAAATTTCCCAAGTGAAAACAAAGTTATATAACGAAGCTACAATGCTTTCCACCCATTGACATTACATTACTGTATAAACATACAAACTTGCATTTTCTTCTCCTGGTAAGTGACATTTAGTGACTTAGCCCTGTTATCTATAGCAACACAAAAGCATTACAGTTGGCCAATGTTCTCGATAGCTACATTTGCTTTCCGTGCCAGAATATGCATGCTGTGTACGTTCATACACATGCACACGCACAGTGTTCATTTCTAGTTGTTGTGTGTCCCTCAGCATGACACTTATTCTGGAAACTTGCATCCTTCAAGAATTCAGAATCCACTTTTCACCTGCAGTTGAGCTGGCCTTATTTCATGGGAAGTCTGGGAAGTGGTGACCTCCAGCTTCTGTGCAGGATTTACACTGCTGCAAATATTTGACACAACAAGGCTCTTGTCTCAAAATATTAACATATACCCTTGAATTCCTGCAATTAAGGTGAACTTCCCTGTACATTCTTTTCAATTAATTTTGCATATCATTTTGTTGGGATTAATTGAACTGTAATCAGAATTTATTTCTTCCAAAAACATGTATTATCTGATTTGACATGCACTCAAAGCACTGTAAGGTCATTTAAAGACAACTTTGTGAACTGCACAGAGATCATTTCTGGGCCAGATACTCGTAAGAGTTTTTTTTATCTTAGTAATTAACTAACTTGATGTACAAATTTTGTTTTACAATAAGTTTATTTCATGCCTCTACATGTTTTGAGCACATTGCTCGAAACATGTAGCGGCATGAAATAAACTTATTGTAAAACAAATTTTGTGCATCAAGTTGGTTAATTACTAAGATAAATATACTGAGATGCACAGTCAGCAAAACATAAAAAAAAAAAACTCATAAAATTGTTGCAAATGAATACTCTTAGTTCAGCTATGTAAATTTTTCAAGTGCACTGATACCATCTGGGCTTCATTTGTAATAACAGTGGACTTAACAAGCGGCCGTTCAGTTGTTCACTTCTCAACTGCAGTAATGCACCTGAAGTTTTGGCTCATAAGCCCATATGTGCTGAGTTCATGTTTTCCTGTACTCAGGGACACAACTCAACCTGTTTGTATGTGCATGTATGTATATACACACATGATGTAACTATTTCATAATCTCTCCATTTTAATATTGTTGCTGTTTTCAAGTGTGAATGATGTGTTTTTGTTTTGACAAGTCTTGTCATGGATCTGTAGCAGTTATAATAAATCTTATGTATCAAAAAAAGATGTGACACTGTTTACAGTTTTAATGCAAGGTTGGAAATGTGGGCAAGCACCAAACTTCACTCTGTTTTATATTAGCAGACAGTATAGACAAAGTTAGGAAGCACATCACAGCACAGTCATTCAGGTATGTTTATCATCTTTATCTTGAGAACTCCAAAATTTACAGAGATGTGGTGTGCTTGGTTTGTTTGTGTAACCCCACTTCCACTACACACTTTTGCCACCAATGAACATTTAGGCAGTTACACTCAGAAACTGTCTCCCTATCAACAAGAACTGAATGTATTGAAAAATTTTTGCAAAGCTCCACTATCAGATTTCATTAAAATCTATTCACTGGTTCTACATTGTTGTATGGAGGCACATGTGATATATGCTTTTGTGGAAATTTTCATTATACAAATTAATTGTGTAAGGAGCATCACCTTTATAGATACTGTCATTCCTTTTGTTATAGTGTAGAGCCTCTAAGGAACTGGTGGTAGGAGTTAGAACACATGGTGCCAGTCTGGAGTACCAGAATGTACACACATAAACACATACATTATACTTGTATATTCGTTGGATCTAGTATTTATATTGTTATACATCCAATTGTGTCATATTATACTGGATATGAAGTTTTGCAGTCAAACACAACTCCTTCAAATTTGTCACCATTGCTACATGTTTTGGTTCAGTGAACCATCACTGGGCATTACTTTACAAAAATTTTAAAAACGTAAGTACATTTGCAATATGCATTGTTGGTTGTAAACTAGTGACATCTCACTAACCAACAGTGCATGTTGCAATCGTAGTTATATTTTTTAAAATGTTTGTAAAGTAATGCCTGATGATTGTTCATTGAATCGAAACACGTAGCATTCATGACATATTAAAGGTGTGTGTGTGTGACTGCAGTACTTCATTTCTGTTCAGTTCGGATTTTAGTTCAAGGGACAACAGGATGTGAAGTCAGTCACAACAAATATAAAATACACACATGCAGTACAATATAAAATATACACAAGCAGTACAATATAAAAATATGTTATATATTTCACATAAAGTATTAAAATGTTACACTAAGGCCATTATATAAAGCAGTTAACAGCAATATGAGTTATTTTTAGAATATCTTCTTAATGCTATGCATGATTTCAGGCTTCCGCCACGAAGATGATGAGAACTGTGCTTTTCTGGGCTACTGCACAGCTAGTAGTGGTAATTATTACCTTTCTTACTGTGTAACAGCCCAGAAGAGCACAGTTCTTAATGCTACTTCAGACTCAGCCCCTTTCATTCATGTGACTTGTGAATCTACATGGTAAACTATTGAAAATTTTGACATCATAGGACATACTTTTTGGAACCATGAAGGGTTGGCATCTGGCCTTGTACAGCTGAAATCTTTCAAAATTTTTCTCGGTTATTCACAGTGAAGTGAAAATATATATAGGCATGGAAAAGATAAATCTCTTAACCTTTACCATCCTACGTGACCATATGCTGGTCTCTAAGAAATACTGGTGAACAGCGTAGCATACCATATGCTGGTGTGTGTATGTGTGTGTGTGTGTTTACTTGGTAGTGTTCTGCAGGAAACATAGCAGAGTAAACTGTTTATTGAGATGTTCTGTGATTCTGAAAACCTGCCATCACCAGTTCATACACCTCAATTTCAATTTAAATTAGGTTCAGTGAGAGGGGAGTCAGAAGTCTCCATGTCATTTTGGTCCCACATGCAGTCCAGAGGAGGGAGCTGTTCACAACTATCGTGCCTATGAAGTGAGGATGTTTAGTCTATCGTCATTTTCATCACCACTGAACTGAATGATCCTGGCGTTTGTTGCACTTGTCTGTTTTCTCCAAGCCGAATGCCTGGAGATATATGTGGAAGTGGTGTCGTCAGTCTAAGAACTTCTGTATTTAGTGAATTCTTAGGCGCAGCTCTCCATCTGCCTCATCTTTCAAGCCTGTATGTACATCCATTGATGGGATGTAACTGGCCATTCTTTCTCGTCATATGTCAGTTACACGTCACTGTCAGTGACAGAAACGTCAGAATTAGGTCAAGTATAATTCAATAATATTATTTAGTGTCTGTCATTTTGAATTGGAAGCTATCATCTTCTGCAGCATTTGTGGAAATTTGTAACACAATAACATAATAGGCACCTGCCCAAGTAACAGGAGACAGAGAACGGTTGTCGCATCACTGACAAACTAGCCTTCAAAACAAATTTTCAAGGGCCACATTGTCGTTTTCTTGACCTACAGTGCAAGGTCATACAATCTGACCTACAGGGCTAAAATTGTGTGAGGAGGACTGTACAGACCTCAAAATTGTCTGGCACATTTCAAACAAAACAAAGTAACTTCTTGTAAACACAGACAACAGAAGTTGTGGTGTACTACAGACCAATACAAACTGAATGGTCACACATTCATATGCATGTAAAGTCATTTTTTAAAAAATCACTTTTGTTTGGCCCTTCTAATGTTAGCTATTTTAATTTATATGATTTGTTTCTAACACCTGCATTTCAGAAATCTAAATGTCGTGATGTGAGAAAAACTCCGGTATATAAATCCATCTGCTAAAAGGTTAAAGAGACTTCCACATGAATTTCTAGGCTGTGCCTTGTGGATGCTCCCTGGTTCATCATCAGAAAGGTTAGCAATTCATTTCACGGAGACATCTGCTTCAACAAAGTACTTTAATGTAAAAGTAAAGTCCGTTTGATGGCCATAATTAAAATATATTTTTAAGAACAATATACTGATGCTTGTCCATAAGAGTCCTATCCAGTTTAAAACTGCAGTTCAGGCAATGCTGTTCAGTAGACAGTCTATTTAAAGTGGCCCACCAGAGATTCTTCCATGGTTCAAATCCTCTCCTGTCCTCTGTGAGAATACTTCCAACTCGTACATTCCCATGTCTGTCAAAAGATTGCCGCCGCCACCACATACAAATTTACTGTGACATGATCATGTGTTGATTATTATACCTTTGCTCTGTATATTCTCTGACATCTCTTCTAGCAGTTGGCATTCAGAAACAAAGGATGTGTAAGTTTTACAGTGCCCACATCATAGTGTCTTAATTTATCTGCTCATGTACTAAACACTACAATGATCCCTGTGAATTACCATTGTTACCAGTTCTTTCTAGCATTACCATCTATCTCCAACACAGATGGATACAATCAAAGCCTATCCCACAGTTCCATCCATGACACACGGGTACATTCAGAGCCTGGTCCAGAATTCTGTCTCTGACGCATGAGTAAATTCAAAACCTTGTCCAGAAATTCTGTCTCTGACAGAGTACATTCACAGCCTCTTCCAAAATTCCATCTGTGACATGTGGGTATGCTCAGAACCTCTTCCAGAATTCCATGTGACACATGGGCACATTCAGAGCCTGTTCCAGAATTCCATCTCTGTGACATTTGGGTATGTTCAGAGGCTGTTCCCAAACTCCAGCTCTGTGACAAATGCATATGTTCAGAGCCTGTTCCAGAAACGCACATGTACATTCAGAGCCTGATCCAGAATTCCTTGTGTGTGACAAATGGGTACATTCAGAACCTGTTTGACAATTCCATCATATGATGTGACTGTTCACACGTTGGTACATTCAGAGCCTGTTCCAGAATTCCATTGTTTTGACACATGGGTACATTAAGAGCCTGATCCAGGATTCCATCTGTGTGGCACACAGGTACGTTCAGTGCACATTCTGAGATTGTGGTGGAGATGCATGGATAAGCTTAATGGGATGGCATGTTAATTGGATGCATGTGCATGGTATTATACTGGGGGTTTTCTTTCTTGCAGCTGTCCATCTGCACTTTATATAAGGTTTTTTTAATTCTTCCCTTGTAGACAAGATTTGGCTCTGTTGGCCATGTTCAGTGCCTCCTTAAACACAAGGTTACTGCCAGCTGAAATCACCTTCAGCTAATGACATGTATCTGTTTCTTATGCACTTTTAAGTATTACGTTCTCATGATAAGTGTATTGTTCATGAGGCACTGAAGCTAGTGCGTTAAAAGAGGAAAATATATTCGTTAATTACGAGATAAAAATATGTTATCTTTGCCAATTAACAGTAAGAATAGATCAGCCATTACTGAATAATATCCTCCTCCAGTTTTTTTTTTTACTTGCACTAAACAAAAGAAATGTCCCATGACATCAGACATAGATGGTACATTAGAAGTGATAATGGTGACTGTGACATACAGTAATTATGGCAGGAATGAATATGGCTGACTGAGAAGAAATGTGTCTTACAAGAGATCAGAAGGTTGTGTGTAGTTGGATTTTTGCAAGAAATAAATTAGTTACCGGTAATTTACCTGATATGAGTAAGAGTGTAAATTAAAGGAAGAAAATGTGTGAGATTGTAAATTAAAAGGGGAAAGTGTTAGTTCTGCATACTTTTAAGTAGATATATTGAACCCAAAATTCACACATTTTGATCCACAGCAATATGCATGACTCCCAAGTGTTGTTAAGCCTGTATGCACAGTAGTTACAGTCAGCTTCTTTGTCTCCATGCCCCCACCTCTCATTTCTGCAGTTGCAGTTTTCCCATTACATCATGTAACATTTGATTGCAAAGTGCAGCATATGGATTGAGCTCGACAAGTTGCATTTTTGCAAACTGACTTCCAAGTTTGGCAGCAACTTCAAAATCTAGTCTTGCCAAGTCATCATGGCCTTCCTTCCTGTTCATAATTCCATGCTGACAAAATGCTTGACATGCTGATCTTCCTCGCCCTGCACTGAGACTAATAGCTTCATTTAAGTCGGCAACAGCCGCTGAAAACAAGTAAATTTGTTCATATGAAAATTGAGACAGACATTATGACAAGCAAACCACAGCTGTCATTGTATTTGTCCTTCAGTCCTTCTCTGGTCTTGATGATGCTTTTACTTTTACTAATTTTTAGAACAAAAATAGCCACACTGAAGAAGGAGGTTCTGTAGACTATAAAAGTTACTACAATCTCAAATGTAGCTAGTTTATTTGAGTGAACTACAATTTTTCAAGGTAAGTGCCAAAAACATTGATGAATTTCTCCAGCTTTGACATAACTGTAAAACTCGATCACAAAAAAAATGAGGCCCTTGTATTCACAACCAATCACAGACAGACATTTCCTCTTCCTTAGTGTTGTGGAATCAGCAACCTCCCAACTGTTGTTTTACCAGCCCAATCGTTAGGACAAAAGTTCCCAGTGAAACAGGTACAACAACCTGCTTGTCACATTTATTGTGTGGGGTTGCACTGAAGGATCACACCTTGGAACAGACCATTGGGGCCGCTGCAGTAACACTGGGAAGGTAGCCGGTTGCACAATAGTGGGACGTGGAAATGGCTGTTTGTGAACCGTTGCAAATGCAAAGGCCCAGTTTCAGCTATAATGGAATTTTTAAACACATGCAAAGATCAGCTGCATGAATGTGCTTGGGGGATTAGGCTGCAAAATAATATTTCAGTGAAATAATTAACCACATTTAATGTTTTAATGGCTTCTCATTTAATCTTTATGACTCAGGCAATCTTAACAGTTGAACATCCCAAGTATACAGACAGCTTCTATTCAATGTGGCAGTGACAATGACAATGCCTATATGAATAGTAATTCAGACATTTTCTATGCTCATCTCTCCACATGCAGGCTCACTATTATCATAAATTCTATCAAAAAAGTTTCCCATGGTTCATGTTGCAAGCACCTAACCCATATGTGGTTCACTGCATGCTTCACTGATTTCTCCATCCCCCTGAACCTCCAGGCTTCCACAAAATTATTATATAAGTAGGCAATATACATGGAATTCTTAACAGCTATGAACAAAAACAATTTTATTTATATTTTCTTCCCTAGCATTACAGCCCAATTCAGGACATGGCTGTATCAGCTATGCTGCTTCATTTGTTCCTACATAGCACTTGGTTTATTTATTTATTTATTTTAATTAATGATGGATGCCTTCTGTTGCTCATATTATAGGGTCACATGAATAATGAATCACAGCAGATGTGGAAGGAAAGTGTCAGGATGTAATACCCCACCATTTGCAATGTGGGCCTAGAAATGAACTCAGTACATCCCAAACATGAAGGTGAGTGCTACACACTTGATTGCAATACTGGTAGTTGTGCATGTGTCTGTATGTTTGTGTCCATGACCTTCTCACAGGCATACCAGCAACAGAGGTATACTTGCATCCAGTGTTTACTATTTCTGGCATGCAGATAATCCTACACGAGTGTCATGGCAGTGACCTTTCAAAACTGTTTGCTGTATATTGAAAGTTAACAGATAAAGTTGTTGCTGTGCATACCAAGAAGGCATACAAGAGTAGAGGTATAGCTCCACTCACTCATAACCTCCCTAACCAGATGGAGTGAGCTATCAGTTCACACCCCAACTACTTAACCCCCCCAACACACATGAAGAATACCACATGCTGATAAAATAGGAAGGTGGGTGGGCCAAGAGCCAGTCTGAGCACTGTTGGGGAGAAAACTCTCTTGTGAATGGGATGGACAGAGGCCTTAGATTGGCACACTGTGCGACATGGGGGGGGGGGCAGGCCTCAAGATTCATACCTGCCATATCTCCTTTCAGTCGGTAAGCCTGAGCTCTGTTGTTATATCCTGATGCCCACTTTGGTGCAATGTTGATTGCCCTTGTAAACAGTCCAATGGCTGTATCAAGGTCTCCAGATTCTGCAGCCTTCACACCTTCCATTTCCAAACTCTTAGCTGCAGCTGCATTTGTTATTTCATCTTCATTATCTGAGAAGTATATTACATTTGACAATTTTATGTAGAACTATTGTACCAGATGACCATAACTGAAATTATCCCGGGAAAAAGAAGTTACATGGATTTGGGGCTTCAGTTTCTGTTGTCCAAAAACCACACCTAATTTAGAATTCAGTGACACTCAGCATCTCACATTGTATAAACATCGAATGCTACAGTGCTTAGTACACCAACTCTTTATATTATGTAAAGAAGTGACAGCTGCGCTCATAGAAATTGCCCGCAGGAACTAAACAAAACCAGAAAGAGCCTCTGTGTGAAAAATTTATATTCTAGGCAAAACAGGCACATCCAAATATTGCATAAGAAATGTTAACACACGGGCCAACATACTCAGTGCATTAAAGTGTTGACGGCCTAGCATGCTGTGGTAAAGGACGGATGAGTGATATGATCACTGGCTTGAGTCTGTAGTTACTGCCTGCAAGTGAAATGTGATGAACAGTAGAATGCAAAAAGCATAAGTGTGGTAAATATGCGTAACTGACATGGTAAAGGATGTGACATGAAGTATAAGTGTAAAGTGTAACAAGGTGGAGAATGCCTCAGGAATTGTTACATTAAGATTGTAACAGATAGGTCCAGTCACTGCTGCAGTCTGCTAAAATATTATTTCCATATAAAAGAACACACACATCACGAGAAAAATTTGGTGCAACGGACCTAACCAATGATAATTTATCAGTGTATCATTTCTTGTCTAAAATGTTAGTCACTACTCCAGTTGTTTATAAAGACCGCGGGCTAACCCACTTCACATTCCACATAGTATGCATGTATTTTGTACCAGTCAACTGATGATACTCTTATTTATTTTACAAAATAGCAAACAGGTAGTGACAATGTGTAGATGACCTTCAGAAAGGGGATAATTTTTGAAACACCTCGTAAATGTAAAGGAATTATCAGGTATGTTACGTATTTGGAAGGAAATACGAACAGGCATACATTCTCTGGAAAAATATAATTTGTTTGGGGTACCCAATGAGGCTTAATTTGCGAAGCTACAACCAACCTTGCAAATCAGGAGACAATTCTTCGTCACATAAAAATTCACCCGTTGGCAACAGAGGATTAAATATACAATTCAGTACAGCTCTGTCGTGTTCACTTGACATGTTCCTTGTGCTTAGGTGAAGATATCTGCGGCCAAATTCCACAATTTTTAACCCTAATAAAACCTGTTCTTTCCCCACCTTCTACTACGCAATAGCAATATGGACATACCGGAAAACAAGGCTGGGGCTACAATTCATACCACACATTAAAAAAGAAATTAATAAAATAGCAATCTTCAAAGCAGAGTACAATCGTACACATGGATGACAGTATGAAGTTACAATTTAAACGTGTTTTTGAGTGAAACAACACGACATGCAACTACGAGGGGCTTAAACGCGGGATCGCAATCAAATCATAATACTGCACGATTACATCTTCAATCCTGTCGCGGTTTCAGCATTGACAGTGAATATCGCATTCCAGTACATAACATTGCAGATTGCGGATAGCTCGTACCAAAGATTAACGTCAATTCTCTGCGAAGGGGATCCGTGGCGCACTAGAATCCGCGGTACTCGAGAAGCTCGAGAACAGGTATTAATCTGTGCCCAAGAAGGCCGTGTGTGCCCTCAATATGGCTGCATGGGAAGACGGTGTTGTGGAAAGCTGGGAAGACATAGAGGCCTCAGGGGTTTGTTACGTGCATTAAAATGCTTAATTAATTGTCACATAACTT
>Ga0123357_10003493_pt1 | contig 18065 bp, 11 predicted proteins | sample TergutEmb28metaG_FD_89873 | JGI IMG/M metagenome (GOLD analysis project Ga0123357, IMG submission 89873) | Embiratermes neotenicus P4 segment gut microbial communities from Petit-Saut dam, French Guiana - Emb289 P4 | ecosystem: Host-associated > Arthropoda: Insects > Digestive system > Gut ... | reverse complement strand
AGAATTATTTTTTTTTTCTTTCACAACAACTATGGAAACCACCCAAACTCCCCACTAACAAATTACACCCCCCCCCCCCCCCGAAGTTAAAATAACGAGAGCACTGGGATTCCGTCAGTTACAATAAAAATTTGTAGACTCCTCCACAATATTAAACATTAAAATAAATCTGAAGTTTTCACAAAATACCCAACCCTTGTTTTATGCCCTAGTTGTATTTCTAAAGAAGTGGGCATAAATCAAAAATGATATTCCCATCACAAATAAGGGGTTAGCATAATACAATTCAGCAAGCCAAAGGGTGTCAAACCAAAAATGAGGGAACATAAATTAAGAAGCAGTGTAAACTGGCTAGAGGCATTAAAGTGAAGGCACAAAACAAACAGGTGCAAAACAATGGTCAGGTGTAATTAAAATTTTTCTTTATCTGGATTATGGCATTGTGTAGTCTTATATGTGGTTACCAATATTTTACGGAAGCATAACATCTTTATCTTCAATGTGGACCTGCTGACCTTACCTTCCTCCAAAATGTTGGTAACCATCTACCTGACTATACAGTGTCATAACACACATCATCACACTCCAAAAATTAGAAACAGTCTTCATCATTCACAGACCATAATGTTCTGTATCAATTTTGTAAAATTCTATTTAACTGTTGACATCAAACATCATATATACCCACATATAAAATGACAATCTTTCCCTTATTCATCATCAGAAAAATGGGTGAGTTGCCACATAAATGCACGTAAAATTAAATGTTCTGTATGCGTGTTCTCCTGCAAACTGAAGATTGTGAAGGTGGATTATCTTATGTTTGAGTAAATATAGCATATGGTGATCAAAGAGAGATTGTAATTAACAGTGTTCAGGTACACAACTCACATTGGAGGTTGATATGAAGTTGTACCACTGCTTCCTCCAGTCGTGAAGTTACTGGATGGGAAACTCAGCTTCAATTGTCTGCGTCTTTCAGCTGTAACACATGGCAAATGTCAACCTGCAACTACTGCACATACTTAAGCAGCAACATGGGATTCTGTGGGTGATCGAAACTTGGAGTTCATAGAAATTGTAGAATGTAGGAAGTGACACAGCAATGCAACTGGAAAGATGGAAAATAATAGAAGGCTTTTCATTAAAAAAAAGACACTATAATTATTCTGTAGTTATAGAAATCCTTACTTTGAATCAATTTTTTTTACAGTGGGCTCCACCAAAAACACAACACAGGCACCAGTGCAATGTAGTAACTTGACCCGTCATCAACAACAGACAAGAAACCAATCAGAGAAACATCACTGCTCTTCTTTTATGTTTAAATGGCATTCATAATGAGAAGAATTTAGAAATAAAATTATTCATAGCCTGACTCCTTTAATTTTACTCTTAAATATGAATTCCTAAGTCCTATTTGTCATAGGCAGTGTGCCAACTTTTAGCAACAATTTCATGTACAATACAAAAAATAAAAAAACAGTCAACACAACTGCTTGATTGTAAGCCAAGTCAGTTACTTACATGAAATCACTACATGGTCTTGCCAAAAGGTATGATAAAATTGGGAGAACCCTCTCCCATACACACAAGAATACAATACTCTTTAGTTGGAAGTAGTGTATCCAAGAATCTCATTGACTAGTTGTATACTAATATGCCTTACATTAACTTGTTAGTGTATTGAGATGCTAACTTAATACTCGGTAATACACTACTCCAACCAAAGTGTACTCTATTCATTTATGTAAGAGACAGACCTCTCCAAATCTGATAATACCTTCCTTGATATATTTTATATTTACTGCACCTGAAGAAGGCCTTTTGACTGACACGTGTAGCAAATTCATATAACTAACTTTGCTTACAATTAAGTAGTTGTGTCTGACTGATTTGTAACTTTTTTATATTGAAAATTTTCTGTGCATATTAATTTTACAGTTATAACATAGCAAGGGTATTCTCCTAACAGAAGTAAGCCATGCAGATGACACTCTAAGGTTGAAACATGTTTCAAGCACATTGCGTGACAACACTACACTGGTAGTGGATAACAAGACAGGTTATGTGTACAGATGGTTGAAATCAACGACTTGGGCTGTCACACAATATAAAGCTCAAATATAAACTACCATATTATGAAACACATAACAGTCAGTGATGAAAAGAACTGTGAGAAACTTAAACAAATCTGGGGTTGTCACAAAATGAAGCAATTAAAATTGAAAAGGACTACAGCATAATCTACTCTCAATGACAGCATCACATATGAACAGGATGCCGATTCTGCATGTAAACCTACAAATTTAAAACTTTATATTGTGAAGTTATACCTAAATTTACTAAAAATATCTGTCCAAATCAACTACCATTAAAACAGTGTACTTCCATAGCTGAAACCCCCCCCTCAAAAAAAAATTAAACATCTACAAAACTTCCAGCAGCACAATAACCATTCAAACATAAAAGTTAACAATTTTACACCAAAAGAAAAAAAAAAACTCAGTTGCTATCTCACAGAGAAAACCATGTCAATTATAAGTTTACCAATCAGTAAATACAGCTGGGGTAATATATGATGAGAATCTTCTGGGTTAAGACATCATGCAGTCTCTGAGATTGTTACCACCACTTTAGAGAAATCCACAGCTTACATCCTCCATCATGCAAATGTATACAGCAGTTTCCCCTCAGATGCTGGTAACATATCCCACATTCACAAGCCATCACCACCAGATCTATTGGCACATCATCAAGCTCTGGTTTGCACTTCTATAAACATACAACTAATTAAAAGTATCAAAAATAACAGCCTAGCTCTCTCTCAGGTGACAGGAAATCATTGCAGTCAGTTTCTTTCTACCAGTGTTACCATAACATGAGTAGCAGGCTCACGAATATCACCGTGTAACCTGACATGTCCATGTCTGTTGCAGTTCATACATCCTGTTTTCAGTACAGGCTAATGCTAGACATGACTGTGGACAAGGAGCATATCACTGGGTCAAAGCTCTCTGGACACTCAAACCCCCACACAAAAGGTGCAGGACCCTAAAATACTGTTCTGTAAACCAAAACAACAGGCCTGTAATACTATTATCTTAAACCAAATAAATAATGATATGACTGGCAATACTTTCAAATTTATTTTCCTGGGCTCTGATGACATAATGGAGGCATGATGTTCTCAAATAATGAAACTTAGGTCTTAATGTAAGATGCCAGATATTTTATCCACCTTTAACCAAATGTGGGTTTTCTGAACAGACTTTAATAAAATATTCCAATAAAAAGTTTCATGAAAATCAGTCCTATGGGAGCTGAGGTGATACATGTGGAGAGATGGACAGACATGCCAAAGCAAAAGGTGCTTCTGCACCTTTGAGAATATGCCTAAAAGACTACTCATAAATATTTCTGAAATTTTACATATGACAGAGCAGAATCACAAGACTTTGTACTTTGACTTGTAAATCAAGAAACAATATTTATAAAATTCTGAAGCATCCTTGGCCTAATTTAGTACAGGAACTACACAATGTATGACAGTACACACAACCTAATACCCACAACAAACAAATTCCAATATGAACTTATAGAATGCATATGCAAATTTGTTTGGCTACACAACTCCTCCATGGACATGGAAATGAAAAGGACCAAGACCTTTTGTAGCTGTGTGTCCTTTTTCAACTGGAAGAAAAAAGAATGTCAATACTCTGCAATTCTAAAACTCCGTGTGTGCAGGGTGACACAGTCCTTCTTGGCCTGCATATTTGGAAAGAATGGTCAACAGTCTGTTCATTTTTAAAATGCCCTCTACATTCTGAGTAAAATGTGACGACAGAAAGCATGACCAGTAATGATGTAAATTCGAAAGATCCACGTCTTCTGTGATATTATATTCTGCTGACTTGTCAATACCTGCCAACATCCTGAAGGATCATAACGCCTTCATTATCAGAGTTAAGCACTCCAAAGCAGCCCAGCATTGCTTGACCACTTGCTTGGTAACTACTGCATTCACCAACTGACAGTGTAACATCCCACAAAAGTTGAGCCTTCATCAACACTGCTGTGATACCCTCAATACCTACGCTATAGGTTATTTATTTTTAACCGTAATAGGACAATTTGGATTTAATTGTACTGCCAACCTACTCCTTTTCCACCTAGTCCCTGCCATGTCATGTACTTTACTATTCCCTACTGATATTAGTCCATGTCCTGCTTCAGCACTAGGAACAGATGAGTTTCAATCAAGAGCCAGACTACTTCTGTAGTCAGGACGTTTGAAGGTTCTTTTGTTATGAAATTATATGCCTTGCAAAATTATCTGATGACCCTTGGGCACAAGATCAAATGTCAGTAACAATACCATGTCACTGTCACAAGCTTCGTTAAAGGGCTTAGAGACCAACATCACGTGGCACGTCACTGACATTGCATGAATGCCATTAATACTCAGCAGAAAGATGCAGCAGAAATTGCCACACTGATATGCCAACAACTGCCACTGATACACTGACACAAAAACTGTAAAGCACGCATGTGCAGTTATTGAGTGCACAGGCAGCACTCTGTATAATGCAACATTAACAGAAATGAGAATCTTGTGAGCAAGTGTATTGTGCATTCTCAATGAACATTTGTTTTGTACACAGCAGACTCCACATACACAAAGTTATCAGCACACTATATACATGATGCCGTCCACATCCACTCTCAACTCTAACAAAGGGATATCACAATCTGATGGTAAAAGAATCATGGATGCATTCAACTAAACCAGAACAAGTGTTAAGTACCACCCCTCTTATCTCATGAGGGAAGAAGGTTCTACAAATCAGTCACACCTCTCTGAAAGTTACAGATGTTACATACTTTGGCCACCAAAAGGTGGTGCTTTCATTATCAACCTATGCCATGTCATACAACCTTAATGAAACACACATATTATGGGGCAGTCATATGCTATAGTTTGCCTAACTCTGTCAGAAACACGTAACTTATTTAATGTGGTGTCACTTTCCTACAGGTGATGCAGTACCCTAATGCTATCATGACACATACAGTTTGCTATGGGCTTTAACATGAAGGTACTTGCCCACTTTTCTTATTCCCCATATGATTATCTTTCATATACTCAGGTAACAAAGACACTTTGGGGATGCCAGTTGAATCACAAATGCCATGAAAAAGGCTGTTAGAGAATCATGCCCCCAAAAATGGAAGCTCACAAAGTTAAGACTGATCACTTGCCCGACCAATGGAAGAAGTACATCATCTCTGGTACATGTTTTGACATTTCCAACTGAATCATCATATCTGTAGCTTATGTAACTCACATGAAGAAACCCTCTGAAATTACTCTGACATATTATAAAGAGCCTGATGAGTTAAGACGAACAACCTTAAATCATTAATATTTCAAACCCAGCATACAACATTTACCTATAAATGCATCAACTATTCTCCATGTTCTTCACATGTACATTATTACCACAATTAATTACAATTAACACTAAATTTCAGGACTTACTGTAATGCTATGACCTTGATCCAATGATCTCTGCCTACACTGTGTAAGTACCCTGACACAGCAACTTGAAGGCATGTTTGTAAAACAAACACAGACTACTAGCCTAATCATGCCCATGTGTCTAAAGGGAACTACATGACTCCCACCTGAAATATTTTCATAGAACTTCATATTTGGGGTGTTTACTACCTTATTTTGACACATCTTAATTTTGATTAAAACTGGATAAAAATAACAGACACATAATTACCTATGTGTATTTACTGACTAGTCTCTACAATGGAGGCAGACTGGGTTCTCTGTGATGTACAAACTGAAGCCCAAGAAACAAATGACCACCTAAACATGTCACCACTTAAAATGTACATATAGGCACACTATATCTTGCTGTTAAATTGAGGCACATAATTACCTATGTGTATTTACTGACTAGTCTTTACAATGGAGGCAGACTGGGTTCTCTGTGATGTACAAACTGAAGCCCAAGAAACAAATGACCACCTAAACATGTCACCACTTAAACTGTACATATAGGCACACTATATCTTGCTGTTAAAGTGAGGCACAGCCAGAAGGCTAGATAAACAGTTTTTTATCTAAACACAACATACTCCCCAATTAAAAGAAAAACGAAAGAAATGACCGTGCACAGACTGCAACAGAGGTACGTACTCACAAATAACAGGAAACAGAGGATTAATATAGGCAATTAATGCACCAGAACAATTATGGCCTGCACACATTTCATAACTTGTTGAATGCTTAAAATTACTGTTAGCTACTGATTTACTAAGAAAATTATCAGCATCTTTTGCAATGATGTGTTTTTCTATTAAATGACCAATCATTTAGCAGGAAACAGGTAGCTGCTCGAAAATGTTACCACTTACAAGCAATAAAACCTGTACAGACATAACAATCCTCACTTCTACAGTAACAAGTCCTCCCACCAGTAATGTAAGCAACCAGTATCACTCACTTTATCATCTTGAATGTAAATGGTACAGTCTTAACACAAGTTATCTGAGGTGGCGTGGTTGTTTAGACATATGATACTGCCACTGCAACACACTGAAAGCTGCATATATTTAACCAACCACTCCACCTCCATACATACTGCAGAACACATTTCATAAATATCACATACAATATTGGAATATAATAAGGTACACCATACAAGACAATTCTGAACATTATGGTCAAAAAGCAAGTGTGGTTATAACATGCACAAAATATTACATGAATAGCATGCAGTAACAGGAACAGCACCAGGATTAAGTGTTATAACACAATAGGCTCCACAACAGAAAATAAATACCAGAAGACATACACATCTAATTCCAGTAATTAATTTTATTTCAACCTATATTAATTTTAATTTTGGTCAGCATACTTTAACTACATATAAGTGATGCAGTAAGTTGACTAAATATGCACGCCCAATGACAGTATGGCTGTTCTGAAATTCAAAGCAGATCAAGGCATGAACAGGCTGTAATCAACTGAAATTTAAAGTGAAATGTAGTGACCAGGGCAACATGATGATTGAGTACTTAGTTCCAACAATCAAGCTGCCTAATGCATTCAGTTACTTTATTCATATACAAAGCCTCCCCATTTTTCTGGCAACATTACTGCATCTAGTGTTGAAACTCTGCATACTTCTTACAACATGTGAGGTTGTCAGAGTGTTTATGTAGATATAAGTCTTCTGGGACATGCTGCTGTGTCAACTGGCAAATAATTACTGACCTTCTGAAGGAAGCTGCTGCCTCCACAGCCTACCCACAAGAATGATGCAGCAAGCTCTCCTCCAAAACAACATTATATGTTTACCAACTAGCATTGTGTCACATATCAAAACAGACAAGTCTTCTTGCAGTCCACTGTTTGATGCTTTAAAATCCCACCTAAGTTACATTTATTTTGCTTGTTGTTAGAATATGGCTATGGAAAATAAAATCTCACTTATTGTTAGATTTCTCACACACCATTCTATTAACACATAGAAATCTGACTCCAGCAGTAACACTCCTAACTTCTATTCTGAAGGCGCCTAGTTTGAATCTCAGCCAGGACACATTCTATCCTGACTGGGTGTCAATCCAGTCTTCCTCAGCCTATCTAAGCAAATGCCTAATGAGTATTCTAAGTTACACCTCAAGTTTCCAACATTCCTTCCAATTAATTTTATCATTTGCCATGATACGGTTTGAGTTATGATCCGTGGTCATCCACAGTCCCACAAAACAAATACCAGAATAGTACCTTAAATCCACTCCAATCAAAAGTTGATGTGATACAGTTTGAGTTACTGCCAGCATTAATTAACTATAAATAAACAGATAAACAAACAAATAGGCAAATAAATAAATATACAAACCCCATTATGGCCCTGTGTTAGTTGTTTGCAATTTTCTTTTCATGGTGCCAAACAAACAAACAAAGTGATTCATTACATGGGTTCAAATTTTCTGTTAAACATTTTATACACTGAAGTTCCTGACACTGCTTTCCTCTACTTTTGCAGTTACCTGTATGTAAAAGTAAACTCTCGTTTTTGGAACAAACTTGTATGATTTCAACATCAGACAATATGTATCTGGAAGAACCACTCAATAATGTTAAACAAAAGGCATGCTGCTACAACATAGCATGTAATGCAAGGAACTACAGTGTGACTACTTGACAAGTTCCAGTTTCTCTACCTCCAAATAAACTATTCAGTGCTTAATAAGAAATGCGCCAGACTACAGTTGTCCCTGTGCATGCCACAAAGGCATATGGTAGAATGGGAGTGCATCTCCACTCTTCCTTAACCTCCAGACTAGTTAGGAGTGAGTTGTTAACCTCAAACCCCAGCCACTTTGCCCCTGGGAAAAGCATAACCAAGTGGGCCCCAGAACTGATCCAAACACATCACACATGTCAAAAACCTCTTGCATTTGTCAGAAATTAAATCCCAACCATTCAGTTGTACAGCCCATTGTCTGTTTACTATGATGACTGCACTACAGTAAAAGTAAACAAATATTACTTCTGCATTAAGCTCATCTTACCAAGGTACTAAGAATTATCGGAACTACACGCATGACACATTTAAGTGAGTTTTTCACAGTGACGTTTTGCACCATTCCATTTTCCTTCATATTTCCGCGGGTCGTATTCGTCCTGTCATATGTATGATGTCTGTATCAGAAGCATACAAAAACCTCCCAAACAATACAAGTAAAGTAACGCAAATAACGTAGAACTACAAACTGTTATACACAAAACCATGCCATGAAGCTACAAAAATATTTACATACATTTGTCGCTCAGCGCATAGATTCCAAGCATTTCTGCAGCATACCTCAATACTGCCACTCCAAATTTCAAGTAAGGAATAATCACAATCAGTTCTGTTCATTTGCGGAACTACTTCACACTTTCTTCCACACTGTAACACTACATCTATTACAAAATTTATTTATGAATTTGAAAAACACACCTTGATTCAGTTGGTTAGAGGAATTTCCCTGATGTTCTGCCATCTTGAAATATATTGGACGCGCTTGTACAAAACACTGCATACGTACTTTCGCCACTTTAGGACACTTTTCCAGCCCCCTTAACGAAAATAATATGCTCTCCACTAATAAGGTAAATCATTTGTTTCGTCCGCTAATAAATTACTCTTAACTAAAGCTTACAAAATAGGCTACTTTTCTCGCCAATGCAACACCTGCGCTATGCCGAACTCCATGACTATGCTTTGCAATCGCTCACACAGCGCGCTGTTGTTCCCAACAAAGGTAACCCAAGTTCCGCAACAGCACACCTTTGCTATAGCACATATTCACTTGATCACAGACTACTTCTTTCGCGCTGATCACTCTTACCACCACAGATCATACCACTGATTACTAACTCCTACAGTTGGGTAGGTCCATAGCTCTGATCCATGGTCAGAACAAACATGCAACTACATTGCCATCTGCGTAGTAACCTGTGTTTTGAGTTTTGCGGTTAACTGTACGCGCTTCGTATATGCGGGAAAAATATGGGTTCTGTGAATAAAGTTTTTGGTTCAATATTGGGCAGAAATGTTTTTGTTAATAGTGCAGTAGCTTTACACAAGTATGTTTACTGTAGACCTTCTCATTTATACAGATTTACAGCCCATGTGACAAATCAGCTGTTTGCTGGTGTCGCATGGCTTCTAACCTAAATTCGCATGACCATTGTTGAGATGAGAATATATATATATAAAATAAATGGAGTTCAATTCATTTTTCCAACCCACAAATTAGATTTTGTAGAGTTTTTAATGATTAGTAATGCTTTTTGATTTCAGATCACTCAATATTGTGAATTCATACAGCATGTATAGCCCGCAGTTTGTGGAGCCTGTTTTTAAGAAGGAAAAGCAAGAATCAATGTATGAATCCGGGGAAATAGAAAATATCTTACATTTGCCCGTTAAAGCAGCACGCCCTGATGCCACATGCTCTGTGTTCCACGATGATCTTGTTAGGTAAGTAAGAATATTTCGCTCCACATGTTCTATCACAGCATAGTTGTGTTGTATATGTTGCTATGGACAAATTTTGTACCCCTAGGTCCCATGTGGTGCCTTCTGTGGATTAACTGAATATGAAAACAAACATCTATCATTTAGACATTCACACTACACAATAAGTAATAGGTAAATAGCATTTGAAACAGAAAGCTCATGTAAATATTATTTTTAAAGCATGGTGTATTCCCTGCTTGAACTGTTTAGTTGGAGAATCTTATGAAAGTCGTAAATGCCTGTAAATCCAGAAGACTGTGGTAACACAGTTAATTGCTGTTGTATTTTAAGGAATTAAGAATATTCCAAAACACAGTAAATCATTTTCTATTACTTGTGCTTTACATTTTGAAACATTATGCTCATCATTTATAAAAGTTTTTTGCCCACAGCGTATCTGGCTGAGTACATAGGCATCAACTGTATTAGAACATCTCATTAAGTACTGTATTTATTTTAACTGAATACTTACAGCTGCATCTATTAGTGACCTACCTGCCACCTGTAACTGAATGTCCTTGTTCAACATTTTACAATGACAAAATGGTAACGGTGTACCGGGTACTTATCATTACACATACCATATATATACCAAAAGTATACCTATTTTTCTGAACATTATACATAAAAGTGTCCTCATATTAACTTTAATCAGGATGTCATGTCACTACTTTATGGTATTACAAAGTATATTAGTAATTGATTGCCATTTCCTGTTTCGTGATATCTCAAGATTTGGTAGCTTCTGTTGTAGTGCATAGCATTGTTGTCGATCAGTAATCTTATAGCCTACTTTAATATTATCTTTAAGAAGAGTGGAGTTCTGGTATTTGGATAATATGATAAGTTATCAGCACATAATCATGTAACTTATACTTGATATATGTGTCTTCTTCTAAGACAGGTCAGAATTGTTCATATGTACTTGGAATTCATGTTATAAGAGTTAATTTTTTGTTTTACCAGGAAATTCGTAAACCTTGTGATGAGGGACGGAAGGAAACTTCTGGCAAGGGAGTTGGTTGAGGAGGTAATATTATTATGTTTAGAAACCCCATCAGATTTTGATGTCCATTATGTAAAATAGGGGTCAAAATACCCAAATGCCATGTCACTTGATTGCCTGTCAGACTACGTGACAGGTAGCATACACTTTTTCTATTAACCTTTTGGCGCCAGAATTATTTTTTTAAATTTTAGCACACCCTGTATATAAAATGTGAATAATACAGTAACCAAATACATTAGAATTATGAAAAAAAAACTGCATTTTGAAGAGGAAGAAACGGAGAGTATATACCGTGTTTAAAATATTTAGTACCTATATTTGTTGAATAAATATATAAAATGCAACATTTGGAGGTTAGCGGTGCGGTACGACCACTATAGTCGTCGTTAGGCGTCAGAAGGTTAATTGTTGGGTGATTTCTATTAAAATAATTCAGTATCATCTGCATACATTGTCTTTTAATGTGCAGCACTATATTTTGACAAATTATTATTCTTCAGGCTTTTGAGAAAATTAAGAGAGTCCAGTTGCAGCGGTTCCATAGCGTGGATGACCCTGAAAAGAAAGCCTCCATTGAAACAAATCCATTAAAGATCTTCCATGCTGCCGTAAACAACAGCACACCTGTACTCCAGTTGACACCCATCAAGCGTGGTGGAGTGACATACCAGGTTGGCTACTTCTGAAATGGCATAGGCAGTGATTGTAAGTCAGGCAGATTAAGTCTTCATAATGTGGCTACAGATGCCAAAAGGTTATTCGAATCAAAATACAACTACTCATGCAGCACTGTAAAAAGTACGTCCATGTCACTTTCCATTTCTGACGAATTTCAAAGTGAAAATGTTCTGTTAATCACTTGTCAGTGCTGCTGCTCTCCTGTTTATGAGATTGCTTCCTTCAGTACTGCCACAAGAAATATTGGCAGTATGTTTCACTGTCTAATTAATTGCCATTAATCAATACTTATGCTTTAATTTTATTGTACTAAAGCAGAATTCCATCACAGGTCTCTTAAAGTCATTCACCCTGCACACTGCTGTTCCCAGGGCTTCCCCAGAACTATATGAACTGCAGGCTTCCACATCCTTCCTACTGTAATTTGATGCTCCAAAATCTTACAATCTGATACAGGATTATAAAATAACTGAAAAGTAAACAAATAAGAAGGGTCAAACTTCTTTTGTGGCTTTTATATGTGGATCACATTCATGATTATTCTAGGTCTAGGAATCCCATTTGCAATATATATCAGAGCTCCTAACCCATGGAGCATAGACCTGAAGAAGCTAATAGTCATTCAGGTTGTCAAGAAATTCACTGCCTTTTATGAAACCAAGAGGTTCATTACTGTGTTCACCTTGCCACTGATCCTTATGCTGAAATTTATGTCGACTACCCCATACCCACCCTGCAAAGACCATGACTATTTCAAGTTAGGTGATGACCACTTCCAAATCATTTCCAGTTCATTATTCACAGATCATTCTTTTATTCAGTGGTATATAATTTAAGCCACTAACAGCAACACTGAACTGTGAATTAATCAATTAAATGGCTGCAACTCTCATTTCTTACAGGCATAAACCTGGTGCTGAGAGCGCCTAGCAATGGTACACTTTGCAGTTGTGTAAATTTATGGTTGATGCTCATAATAAATCTATAGACAGTACACTGGAGAAAGAGGAGATTATTTTATTGGTATTTTGTTAAATATGAATATGCACAATATCCAAATGTCATTCAGGTAAAAGTATAGTTTATGTAACATAAAATGTTTGTACAGTGAACCAGTAGAGGAAATGGATGGTTATGTTTCAACCTAATATAACATGGAGGCTGTATGGGGCTGATATGTACCACACTGAATGAAACCTGACACTCTTGGATGCAGACAATAGATAACTGCATCCAAGTCAACTGAATAATGTTGAGATTACAGCATTAAACCTTAATATTGTGAACTTCATGTAAAAAACTCGTAAAATTGAATGAGACCTTCCAAAGATGAAAACCCTCACATTTAGTACAGGTCATTTGTTTGCTACAAGTGGCTGTACTTGGAGCATCTCTTCCTGACACCACTGCCATTACCAGCCTTGCTTGTTTCCATTATACAATATGAACAGAAACGAGTTCTAACAAGTAACATCATCATCCAATCTGTACTACTACTACTACTGCTATATACTATTATGTAATCTCTCATTTGAGTCATTACAACAGCAGCATCTGAAGGAGAATGATACAGAAGAGTAGCAGATCATGGTTGTTTTCTGAGAAAGATACTGTCGGAAAATTATGTTTGGTGTCTGTAATTTTTAATATTTATTCTTTCCTTTCTGTTCAGGTTCCTGTCCCTATCAGTGACAGCAGAGCCCAGTTCATGGCAATGAAGTGGTTAATTTTGGCTGCCAAGGAGAAGGATCCTAAAGTGCACTTTCCTGAGAAACTTGCTTGGGAACTAGTGGATGCAGCAGCAAATCAGGTGTGCAGTCACTGTCTTTTGCCTGTTGCCAATAATATACCATATAAAAAAGTTAATTTCCATGCAGTTTTGTTGGATTTGTGAAAATGCTGATAAATTATTATTTGTATCTGAAAACGAACTGCAAATGAAGATATCTCTGCTCTGTTCTTCCTGCAAATAATGCAGGTATTACTAGAAATCAAATATGTGTCCCTTCTCATGCTGTTAAGACATACAGAGGGAGTGAAGGTACAGCTCCACTCATTCTTAGCACTGATAAGGGATGGTGAGTTCTTTTCAAGCTCCAGCCTCTTTATCCCAGAGGAGAGTACGTACCCCAAGTATGTATTGAATGGAGGCTGCGGAGGTCCCAGAGCCATTCTGGAGAAGAGATAAATCTCTTGTCCCTGCTGGGGATCTAACTCTGGATCATCTGGCTTGTAGACTAGTCGCTAAACCAACTGAGTTTTCCCATCTCCTAGAACAGTCTTTTTCCATTTAGAACCTAACCAGTTACGGATATAAAGTGGACAAAAGCTGTTGTATTTCTAATGTCTTGTTTTAATTCATGTCAGAATCCTGCTTTACAGACTCTTTTTAATGATTTTCCTTTGTCCACTCAAGAAACTACTGGGCCCTGTTATAGGCAGTGGGTCCCTGTTATAGGCAGTGGCCATTTCCTCTCAAATGTTTCATAATATCCTGTGACAACTCATTTGACTGTAGTGTCAGCAGTTAATGTAGCATAATAAAATGAGTACATAAATAAACATACATAAATATTCTGTTCAGTAAAGCATGTCTGGATGACTGAAGTTCAATTCCCAAAAGAAGCACAGTTTTCTGTTTGCCACATTGAGATTAGCAATGGGCATCAGAGGCTCTTTGCCTGAGATGCTAGGATATGAAGCTGGCCACTCACTTGAGGTTAAAAATGCATGCGATTTCCCTCTCTCGGCACCATTTGTACTTTTAAGATGATGGTATAAATGCATTTCAGGGAAGAGTGGTCAAGAAGAAGCAAGACTTGCACCGTCAGTGTGAAGCAAATCGAGCCTATGCACATTACAGGTGGAGTTAAGAGTGTTTATAATTGTAACAAATCACGAACATGCCCAAAGAAAGTTTTAAACATAAAATATGTGTACTTTCTCTTGTACACATGTTTATAACATGTTAATAAAGAAAATAAAATCACTTACCAAGTATGGGTGTTGCTTCAATACAACAAGCTTGGCAATGTGTACTTTAGATGTGTATATTTTATGCACATAAATTCTTATACTACACACCAAACCACATTCTTGTGGACCAGCTGCATCTGCATCATCACTTTGACTACTGTGCAGTGAACTGCTCAAATCATTATCACTCTCTGTATTTACCCCCCAGATTGAAGCATCATGGCTTCTAAATGTTTAATCAAAGCTAATACTCCCAGTTACAAGTTAAATACCACATAAGAACTAAAATTTACAAGTGAAATTACATGTGCTAAGATGTCTGGACTCAGGTGAACATCAGTTTAATGTATGCAAAGCTGAGTTAACTTACGTTATTACATTGTCACTGTATAATGTACATTAATAAATTGTCCTATATTGGCATGTTTTAATACACAGCAAACCCTTGTATTCATGGAGGGTGTGTTCTTGGAAAGTACCATGAGAAATGAAAGCATAATGCGCAGAGTTGAGATATAACAAGAAAAATGGGGTTAGGGGAAACAAAAATATGTATCATCATAAAATACTGTTTAATAATAAGATATATTTGTAGTAATATTCAGTGGAATGATGCCATCATTCCTGGCTGAAGGTTTGAAAAGTTATACATGTAAGTATAATGGGTGTGATTATGTATTTCATTCTTAGCATTATGCTGTCCATCAAGCATTTTCATTCCACAAGAGTTTGCTGATAGTACTGTTATTCATTTGTGTAGCATTCCGACTGCTCCACCCTCATTCCATTTCAGGTATGACCCTATGTTTCTGGTTCTGTGACATTTGTAATCACCATCTGACACCAGTATTGACAAGAATCCAGAAACGCGCGTGTCATTTGCCAAACAGTCGGGGAACACAAAAGTGATGATGTGCCTGGCTGCATGTTCTGGAGTTCTACATGTAAAAAAACCAATAAAGTCTATTGCTTCTGCTGTTGTCAGGACCTAATAATAATTCAACATGCATACCTTTCCTAACATATGAGGCACAATGGGCAGAGGTAAAGCTGCTACATTTTGTGGGAAGTGCATGACACAAGTGAAAAGCAATGAATGGCTCAACACACTTACTGCATGTTATGTGCTAACCCATTCAAGATGTATGCAGGGATGAACATTTGCATCTGCAAACCATGGTTGAGAAACAGCCGTTTTCACCTAATAGAAAATTGTTCAAAATTTATTAACAATATATTGTAATTTCATAATAGTAGAGCATTATATTCACTGCAACAGTACAGCACCCATTCAGAAAATCACATCAAATTGTAACAGCATTCAGAGGTAACATACATGTACACATACATTTTTCATCACTTGTCTCATCCGTCTGAGACCCAAATATCACCCTCAGTAATAAATACTCTAGTTAAGGTGTATGTCCAATCATCTCTAGCTCAATGTTTACCGGCGCCATTTCCAAGTCAGTTTCATGCACAACATTAAAGTGCAGGGAAGTCACATACTTCATGCTGCCTCAAGCTGCAGCTGGCCAAGTATGGAGGGTTAGTTTAATGTTAGCACTTTGTTGCTGCTTTCTTAATAGCGAGAAGTATCTAATGTATATTCTGAAGGCCTTTGCTGCAATCACTTGCATATGGACTTTCCATGTCACTTCTCCATCAAAGATTACACAGATATTTCCAACAGTTTAAAAAGTAATGTTCCTTTCAGTGTGAGATGAAACTCTACTGGTCCATGTGCACGACAGCAATAGATGACCTCAGGCTTGTCCTGACTCATACTGATTAATACATTAAACAACAGCTTTGTAGAAGATCAGAGTAATGACTGGTAAGAGGTGATAATATCCGGAGCTGCTAGATTCTGAGGTGTGGTGAGTGGGAAAGAAGAGTAAGGTAGTGGGCACACGAGGCAAGGATGCAAAAAAAAGAAACACTGGAGAACTGGGAGAATGGAAAAAAGAAATGAAAGAGAAAAATAAAAAGGGAAAGTGTAAGAAAATAAGACAACGGAAAAAAGCAACGACATTTTGAACACTTTCGTTGGCATAACTTCGTGTGGGTTTATATACGAAAGTTGCCAGAGCGAGAGTATGAAATCTGTTACAAATATTAAACACATTAAGTAAAGTGAGTATATGATTATTTTATTCTTAGCATTGTGTTTGTCAACCAACGATTTTTATTCTACACAGTGAGTTTGGTAATATTACTGTTATTCATATGTGTCTCACACTCCAACTGCGCCACCCTCATCCCATTTCAAGCATAACCCTATGTTTCTCATTCTGTGACAACTGTCATCACCATATGACATCAGTAGTGATATGAATCCAGAAATACAGGCATAAGCATCACTGCACGCATTCTGGGAACACGCAAGTGATGGTGTGCCTGGCTGCATGTTGTGGAGTTCATGTAAACAAACCATGTCAATGATGTTTATTTCATCTGCTGTTGTCAGCACTTAATAATATTTCCACACACATATCTTTTCAATGTACAAGGCACAGTGGGCAGAGGTGAAGCTGCTACATTTTCTGGGAAGTGCATGACACAAATAAAAAGCAATGAATGGCTCAACATCATTACTGCATGTTATGTGCTAACTCATTAAAGATGTATGCAGGACCCGTCACATCTGCAAACCACGGTCAAGAAACCCTACACATTTGACATTTAAATGTTTTTCAAACTGTTCAATATTTAACAACAATATAAATTTCCAATATGTAAAAACATTTATTTCCATAATGAAAGTTAAGTTCACACCAGAACAAGCTATGAAGTTCCTAAGGTGAAGCACAGGTATAGCTCTTCTCTTACTTTAACATCAGTGCTAGATGGGAGTGGGTGGTTAATGTCACACCCTCGCCCATTTACCTCCCAGCAAGGATAATCAGGATTGTACAAGTGGTTGGATAGGCCCCAGGTCCGGCCTGGATGGGTGTGTAAAATCTTGCCCCCTCCAGGATTGAATCCCCAGGCCACCCAGCCTATAGCGAGTTGCTGTATCATCCTCACTACCCAACCCCCAATCCCATAACAGTATAGCCTTATATGTCTACTTAAGATCTACAGCACAAATCATGCACCAGTAAGGTGCCCAGCCTGCAAATTAGGAAATTACATCATCCTGGTACAGCATGCAAAAGCTGACATGTGGAAGAGATAACATATACGAGGTCTGTTAGAAAAGTATCCGACCGTATTTTTTTATGCGAACACCTGATGGATTATAATCTAGCGCGCTTGCATGAGCCGACCTTGAACCTTAGTGCGCATGCGTGAATTTT
>Ga0123357_10003491_pt1 | contig 18067 bp, 16 predicted proteins | sample TergutEmb28metaG_FD_89873 | JGI IMG/M metagenome (GOLD analysis project Ga0123357, IMG submission 89873) | Embiratermes neotenicus P4 segment gut microbial communities from Petit-Saut dam, French Guiana - Emb289 P4 | ecosystem: Host-associated > Arthropoda: Insects > Digestive system > Gut ... | reverse complement strand
GTCCTGCATTCTGATCTCGAGACATGACCATGTACTTAGTTTTATCAGCATTTACTTCCAGTCCAATCTCCCTAGTAGCCGCTACTAAAGCTTCTGCATTTTCCTTTAGTTTATGTATGCTTCCTCCCAGTATATTAACATCATCGGCATAAGCCAGAAGCTGATGTGTACCATTTAGTTTCAAGCCATCCTGTCGTGTTTTGACTATATTACATATTACATTGATCTTGTTATTTTGATAACACAACGGGGATGACGCACCTAAAAACTATTTAAGGTAAATACGTATCTCTGGAATGGGCACGCATGGGATTGACACGATATATATATATATATATATATATATATATATATATACACACATACATACGTATGTGTCGCTGCGGAAACTCGAAGGAAATAGACAACTAGGCGTAGACAGCAGGTTAATAATACAGCGCATCTTGAAGAAGTGCGACGAGAGCACGTGGACTGGATTCATTTGATTCACAACATGGAAGAGAGGCGGGCTGTTGTGAATACGGTAAAGAACCTTCGGGTTACATACAATATGGGAAATTACTGGGCTAGCTAAGAAACTTTTAGTTTGTCAAGAAATAATCTGCTCCAAAAAGGCAGCTAATCTCGACAACGGCCAGAACCCAGGACCTCCCGTCAAGACACCAGCAGCACTCAAGTCTACATGCGCATGGAAACGGCGTGCCAGCCGCAAGCCGGCTGCGATCAGCCAAAAGATTTCAACGCGGCATGCAGCGATGTTTCGACAGTAGCAGTGTTCACTTTCTCAAGATGGATAAATTGCATGGAACGGAAGGTTATGCCTTGACGTAACGGGTCTGACAGAAGTCTTGAGTTCAGTCAGTTCGTTGTCTTTTTTTAAATGAATGCCAAAAAATATTTTAAGTGCCACATGGCCGTTGTGCCCCAGTCAATAGATATATTTATTTACAACACAGTCAATAAATGTTCCAAGTTACCAGTTTCAGCCTACAGCCAGCCCACCATCAGACCTACACACTATGTAGAGCTTAGGAAAAACCTGCACAACAGTCCATATATTAACCTGGCAAAGAGATCTCATTCCATTCTCTTTTACACAAACGTCATAAAACTTGATCAAAAAGGTAAAAAAAAAAAAAAAAAAAGATGAAGAAATGCTGTATATAAAATCAAGTACATTTTGAATAAAATAGTTAATAAAGAAGGCAGGCGGTTCAAAATACCCTTTGTGGTATTGTACATCGTGCACAGTGCCGCCGCAGCCACTGTTGCCGTTGTCTGGGCATCGATAATGTCTGTGATTGTGATCCAGTGGTCCAGGGAATTTTCAGTATCTTTCAATGTGTGGGAACCTTCCACTTTATCCCGCAGTAAATGCTTTCTTGTCTACTTATCAGCACTTTCGGGGAGGGATTGTTGCGCTGACATTTTGGTGTCTTAACGCTGTCCTGTACTGCTGCAGGGAGACGTACAAGAAGCAGAAACGAAATATAGCCAACGCTAAAAAGAGGTGGAATTAAAACTGTCCTCCTCTCAATAACTTCCCTACTGGATACAGCTCAGTGGTGAGCCACACATTCACACCACTTTGCCACGAGCAAATAGCCCCTCAGCCACTGGCCAGCAGGCAGTGTCACGGTGCAAATCGCTGACACTGTGCTCAGTCCCAAATAGCGAACAAGCTCTTCCAGTTCTCTCTTAAGATTAGTCCAGAACGAGTATGATTTAAATGCCCGCGCTTTCACAGATTTCTGAAGCAGTGACATATAGACAGACAGACATTTGCAAGGTTTCCACACACAATATACAGAAACATCGCAAGTCGCGCGGGATTCCAACGTGCCAGTTGGCACGGCTTTGTTAAAAACACGCGTCCCCGAAACGTTCCGTGTAAGCAAACTACACACGTAAGCAGGTATGGAAAGCGATGGTGCATGCTACATAGATCTTGGCGTTCACCTGTTACAGCAACAAGTGCGCGTCACTCACAGCTAGACATTAGTTAGCTTCCACGCATTAAATATCCAAGTCACAACATGACTCGAATAACAGGTGTCGAACGGATGAGGCTCATATTTATGCCACACGTAAATCTTCTGCATAAAAATTTCGAAAAGAAAGACCACCCGCGACACCTTGCCTTCTATAGGCGCTGTAATCATTTTAAGCCCAGTGGTTACTTTCTTTACCAACAGTTTTAATACTTACAGATTCTACGGCCCGCCCACAAAGAGCATTTATGTGTTTTGTGTGGATCTCAGAACAAAAAATTGCAATTATTTTCCTATACGACATTCAGGTGTCAATACTTTTCTACCCAACGATCCCCTGTTTCCGAAAGAACATCGCTTTTCTTAAAGTTTCCAGGCTTTCTCCCGTTTGCCTTTCTGGTAGGAGCAAAATGTAGATGAAGATGAATGGGGAGCATTGGTGAAATGATATTCATAAGGAAAAACAGACTACTGAAAACAAACTGTCTCAGTGCCACTCTGTCCACCACAAATCTCACATGAAATGACCTGAGACTGAGCTGTGCGAGGCCGGTCACTAACCGCCCGAGCCATTGCAAGGCGTTCCTTGTGCAGCCTTCAGTACTACAAAACGGCATCACTAAATGTAGCTGACAGTAACTCCAGTCTCGGGTGTGAATCCAGGACGGTCCATGTAAGTTCTGCTTTTAACAAAGTAGCTATGGGACAGTACTTCTCAGAGTACTTCGATGTGCCCCTGTCAGTGTCATTCCACCAATACTGCATGTTGCTCTTACCAGACAGACGACGTGCGAAGACTGGGAGGCTTACAAAAAAATGCTTCTTCGGGAATCGGGAAGCAATGGATAGTCTTTGGGTCAAAACATATCTGATGTTAGTGAAGTACAGTCCATAATAATGCATTTTCAATTTACTTCCAGTGAATTACATTTTTGTCCGCATGTACAATAAACAGCTTTTTAGAAAGGCCTTACAACAAAGAGCTAGTTGGTCTGTTATGACAAACCTAAGCCAATAAGGTCTAAGCTAAATGTGAGCTTCGTGTATATTGGACCATTAAGAGAAAAAAATAAAATCAGACAAATGTTCATGCAGGCAGCGTAGCAAACTAACTTTGATTACAATTAAAATTCATTCAGTATTTCCATAGATGAATCATGTGGGCGGACAGATGCACACAGCGTCCCCATTGTGCACTTTGTGCACTGAACACAAATGATATCTCCCCATCTAGTACCACGGGGCTTAGTTCCGGGTACAGCATAAAGCCCTCGCCTCCAAGTTCATTCCTACCCCGCACACTTCAGAGTTACAAATCAAATGCAAATCAAGACCCGCGCGTACGTTGTCACAGAATCGAATTCTAGTGGAATCAAATATGTTTCAAGGTTCATATTTATCGCTGTCAGGCCGGAAGTTCTGCAGGACTGCGCCGTGCAGTCACTGTGCACTCAGCATCAAATGACCCAAGCTACAGTTGCACCGGCTCATCTTATTACCGTTACAAAATTTGGTTTGCCTCAGCGTCGAAAATTTTTATTTTATTTAAACGGTTTTCGTCACTGGCCTAAAGGCTGAAGAAGGTACGCTGTCGTTTGATGGTAGCCGTACAGCGTACACCAAGAGCGATAACAAAGCTATGAAGTTTCAAATCTGACAATTACAATATTTTGGTGCCGTTACTAAGCATGCCGTATTCTTTATGAAACTTCTTTCGGTCTTTATTGATCCACATGACATGCGACCCGTATTAAATTTCGGAATTATCAGTTAAGTCTGCGCGACGGTCATTCTGTTATTACGCCTACTGACTATGCAACTGAACCGTGCAGCACTGGATCTCCCACTGCACAGAGTTATTCTTGTGCCGCTGAAGTTGTAATTATGATTACTGTAGTTTCATTTCACTTTTGCAAGGAATTTATTACACAAGGAAGCCTGCAGATTCCGTAATCTGTATATGATTTGTTTCCATGCCAGGCTCCACACGCCCAGCTCCATTGCTGCTCCAGTTAGGCCCATCACACCGAAAGCAAAAGAAAATTTCCGGCCGGCCGCCACGCTGTTATTGTGCGTTCTACATAAATATTACCACAACGGACGGTACGTACTTCTCCAAAACTTACTCGACACATTATGTCAGGACCGCACAGCAGGTGGCACTATTGTCGCTCCCACACCATACCTTCGCGCACTTGCCATGTTGTCTTTACTGACTGCAGGAAATTTATATTTATACCAAATTTCGTTAAACGTGATTAACTTCTCCAAACTTAAAAAAAAAAAAAAATCATGCTCCTTCCCTGAACAATTTATTTCTTGTCGCTGACGGTGATGAACTTAATCCAAAAAGCGGCTCCAGCCATCCAAATATGTCCGACTTGGTGTTCCAGGCTTTATTATTAAAGGGTGCAGAGATATCTGGTGCAACTTGCGGAAGTATATTTAGAAACTTAGCTGGGAGTAATATCCGGCTGTGCCTGTTTTTAAGAAAGGCAATAACACCTCGCCCTACTTCCATCCTTAACAACTTCGTTGAAGTCTTTCAATTTCTGATACGCGATAATGTTCCACACTGTCTTCAGTTCAAACTCAACTGCTGCCAAGACGGTTTGGTACAGTGCAGGTCTCCCACCTCTAATCTGGTAACCTATCTTGATCGTTAGCTGTCAGCGTCAAGTTGATGCCACGTATTTTAATTTTAGTGGTTCCTTTGACCAAGTGTCACATACCTTGCTTTTATGTAAACTTAGTTCCTTGTTCTTACGAGTAGTTACGTCAGTGTGTTTCGTAACTATCAGATTTCTGGCACTTTGAAGCTGCCTTCTAGAGTTATTTCCGGTGTTCCTCAAGGCTGTGAATTAAGGCTTCAGTTTTTAATGCGTTTGTTAATGACGTATGCAATGTAGTAACACATTCAACATTTTTTCTCTTTGCTGATGACGTAATTTTTTTCGTGCTGTTAATTCATCCGATGATTATTCTCAGTCACAGTCATATAACGATTATATGTAAGGTTCGTGTGCTGCCAACTTCGTGGCTCTCAGTGCTGATAAAACCTTCTCCAGAACAACTCACACTGTTTTTTTTAACATAAATTTGGGGATTTTTGTGTTAATCGTAATGACTGCATTAACGATCTGGAGTTCCTATCGACTCCAAACTGTACTGTCAATCTCATGTCGATCATATTTTTTCACAATCCAATAAGCTATATATTCTCATTTCAAATAGTGCTTTTCATTATCGGCTCTTCATAGATTACTGAGATTACTACGTACATACACCTAAAGTACAGTACCAAAGTGCAGCATGCAATTCCATTCCATTACCCATACAGATTCCCAGAAACTTACCAGAATTCAGCGGAAATTTGAAGCTCTATGCTACATACAATTCTCTTCCCTACAATCTAACAGCTACAGTCATATCGACGGCTATAGTCACACTGACGGCTGTAGTCATATTAGTGGCTATAGTCATAGTAACGACCATTGGTATACTAACGGCTATAGTCCTACTAACAGCTATAGTCATACTAGCGGCTACATTCATACTGACGGCTATAGTCATGTTAACGGCTATAGTCATAGTGACGTCTAAGTCATACTGGCGGCTATAGTCACACTAGCGGCTATAGTAATACTGACGACTATAGTCACACTGACGGCTATAGTCATACTGACGGTTATAGTCATACTGACGGCTATAGTCACATAAGCGGCTATAGTCATACTGACGGCTATAGTCATACTGGCGGCTATAGTCATACTGACGGCTATAGTCATAATAACGGCTTTAGTCATACTGACGGCTATAGTCATAGTGACGGCTATAGTCATATTGACGGCTATAGTCATAATAACGGCTATAGTCATACTGACGGCTATAGTCGCACAGACGGCTATAGTCATACTCACAGCTATAGTCATACTGGCGGCTATAGTCATACTGACGGCTATAGTCATAGTAACGCCTTTAGTCATACTGACGGCTAAAGTCATACTGACGGCTATAGTCATACTGGCGGCTATAGTCATAATGACGGCTATAGTCATAATGGCGGCTATAGTCATACTGGCGGCTATAGTCATACTAACGGCTACAGTCCTCCTAACGGCTATAATCATAATAACGGCTGTGGTCATACTGACGGGTATAGTCATAACAACGGCTATACTCATACTCACGCCTATAGTCATATTGGCTGCTATAGTCACACTGACGGCTATACTCATACTCACGCCTATAGTCATACTGGCGGCTATAGTCATAATGACAGCTATATTCATACTGGTGTCTATAGTCATACTGACGGCTATAGTCATAGAAACGGCTTTAGTCATACTGACGGGTATGGTCATACTGACGGCTATAGTCATACTGGCGGCTATGGTCACTCTAGCGGCTATAGTCATACTGACGGCCATAGTTACACTAGTGGCTATAGTCACTCTAGCGGCTATAGTCATACTGACGGCTATAGTCATAATAACGATTTTAGTCATACTGCCGGCTATAGTCATACTGACGGCTACAGTCAAAATGTCGGCTATAATAATACCGACGGCTATAGTTACACTAGCGGCTATAGTCATACTGACGGCTATAGTCTCACTAGCGGCTATAGTCATACTAACGGCTATAGTCCTCCTAACGGCTATAGTCCTCCTAACGGCTATATTCATTATAATGGCTTTAGTCATTCTGCCAGCTATAGTCACACTGACGGCTATAGTCACAATAGCGGCTATAGTCATACTGACGGCTATAATCATACTGACGGCTATAGTCCTCCTAAATGCTATAGTCATAATTACGGCTATAGTCACACTAGCGGCTGCAGTCAAACTGGCGGCTATAGTCATATTGACGGCTATAGTCATACTAACGGCTATAGTCATATTGACGGCTATAGTCATACTGGCGGCTATTTTCATACAACCGGTTATAGTCTTCCTAACGGCTATAGTCATAATAATGGCTTTATTTATACTGCCGGCTATAGTCTTACTGGCGGCTATAGTCATACTAAGGGCTATAGTCACACTAGCGGCTATAATCATACTGACGCCTATAGTCATATTGACGGCTATAGTCACACTAGCGGCTATAGTCATACTGACGGCTATAGTCATAATGACGGCTATAGTCATACTGGCGGCTATAGTCATACTAACGGCTATAATCCTCCTAACAGTTATAGTCATAATAACGGCTTTAATCATACTGCCGGCTATAGACATACTGTCTGCTATATTCACACTATCGGCTATAGTCATACTGGCGGCGTTAATCATACTAACGGCTATAGTCATACTGACGGCTATAGTCACACTAGCGGCTATAGTCACACTGGCGGCTATATTCATACTGAAGGCTATAGTCCTCCTAAGAGCTTTAGCCATATTGACGGCTATAATCACACTAGCGGCTACAGTCATACTTGGTGCTATAGTCATACCGACGGCTATAGTCATACTAACGGCTATAGCCACACTAGCGGCTATAATCATACTGATGCCTCTAGTCATATTGACGGCTATAGCCACACTAGCAGCTATAGTCATACTGACGGCTATAGTCATATTGACGGCTATAGTCATACTGGCGGCTATAGTCATACTAACGGCTATAATCCTCCTAACGGCTGTAGTCATAATAACGGCTTTAATAATACTGCCGGCTATAGACATACTGTCTGCTATATTCACACTAGCGGCTATAGTCATACTGGCGGCGTTAATCATATTGACGGCTATGGTCATACTGACGGCTATATTCATACTGAAGGCTATAGTCCTCCTAAGAGCTATAGTCATTTTGACGGCCATAATCACACTAGCGGCTATAGTCATACTGGCTGCTATAGTCATACTGACTGCTATAGTCATACTGGTGGCTATAGTCATACTGACTGCTATAGTCATACTAACGGCTATAGTCTTATTGACGCCTACAGGCCTACTGACGGCTACAGTCCTACTAACGGCTATAGTCCTCCTAACGGCTATAGTTATACCAGCAGCTAGAGACAAACTAACGGCTATAGACATACTGACGGCTATATTCATACTGAGGGCTACAGGCCTACTAATGTCTATAGTACTATTAAAGGCTGTAGTACTACTAGCGGCTATAGTCCTACTAACGGCAATAATCAAACTATCAGCTATAGTCATACTTACGGCTATAGTCATACTAACGGCTATAGTCATACTGATGGCTATATTCCTACCCACGGCTATAGTCCTCCTGGCGGCTATAGTCCAACTGGCGGCTATAGTCCTAATGACGGTTATATTCCTACTGACGGCTATATTCCTACTGACGGGTATACTTATACTAGCGGCTATACTCACACTGACGGCTATATTCATACTGAATGCTATAGTCGTACTCACGGCTATAGTCCTACTGACGGCTATAATCATACTAGCGGCTACAGTCATACTGATGGCTATAGTCATTCTAATGGCTATAGTCATAGTAACGGCTATAGTCATAGTAACGGCTATAGTCATACTAACCGCTAAGTCATACTACCGCTAGAATCGTACTAACTGATACAGTCATACTGAGGGCTATTATCATACTAGCGGCTATAATCATACTAGCGGCTACAGTAATACAACGGCTATAGGCCTCCTAACGGCTCTAGTCGTACTAACGGCTATAGTCTTACAAACGGCTACAGTCATACTCACGGCTATAATCATACTACTGGCTACAGTCATACTAGCGACTACAGCCATACTAACGGCTAAAATCCTTCTAAAGGCCATAGTCGTACTAACGGCTATAGTCTTACTAACGCCTATAGTAATAAGTGATACTAGCGGCTATAGTCATACTAGCGGCTACAGTCATACGAGCGGCTATAGTCATATTGGCGGCTATAGTTATACTAGCAGCTTCGGTCATACTAGCGGCTACAGTCATACTGGCGTCTATATTTATACTAACGGCTATAATCATACTAACAGCTAAATTCATACTAGCGGCTATAATCGTACTAGGGGCTACAGTCATACTGAGGGTTATAATCATGATAACAGCTATAAAATCATACTAACAGCTATAGTCATACTAACGGCTACAGTCATACTGAGGGTTATATTCATGCTAACAGCCATAGTCATACTAACAGCTATAGTCATACTAACAGCTATAGTCATACTAACGGCTACATTCATACTGACGGCTATAGTCATACTGACGGCAAAATCAGATTGACGCTTATAACCATAATAACGGCTACAGTCATACTGAGGGTTATAATCATGCTAACAGCTATAGTCATACTAACAGCTATAGTCATACTAACGGCTACAATCATACTGACGGCTATAGTCATATTGACGGCAAAATCATATTGACGCTTATAATCATAATAACGTCTATATTCATACTGACGCTTATAATAATACTAACGGCTATATTTATATTAACGGTTATAGTTATACTGACGGCTATAGTCATAATAGTGGCTAGTCATTCTAGCAGCTATAGTCATACTGACGTCCATAGTTATACTAATGGCTATAGTCATACTAACAGCTATAGTCATACTAATGGCTACATTCAAACTGACGGCTAAATGCATACTGACGGCTACAGTCATACTGAAGCTTATAATCATACTAATAGTTATAGTCATACTGACGGTTATAATCATACTGACGGCTATATTCATACTGACGGCCATAGTAATACTGACGCTTATAATCATCCTGACGGTTATAGTCATACTGATGGCTATAGTCATACTGACGGCTATAGTCGCACTGAGGGCTATAGTCATACTGACGACTACATTCATACTGACTGCCATAGTCATAATGACGGATATATTAATTCTGACAATTATAATCATACTGACGGCTATATTCGTACTAAAGGCTATAGTCAGACTGACGGTTCAAATCATAATAACGGCTATAGTCTTACTAACGGCTATAGTCATACTATCAGCTATAGTCTTACTGACGGCTACAGTCATACTAAATGCTATAGTCATACTAACCGTTATAATCATACTAGCGGCTAAGTCATACTAACGGCGATAATCCTTCTAACGGCTATAGTCATACTAACGGCTATAGTCGTACTAACGGTTATAGTCCTACTAAGGGCTATGGTCCTACTGACGGCTATAGTCCTACTGACGGCTATAGTCATACTGACGGCTATATATATATACTAACGGCTATAGTCTTACTAACGGCTATATTCATACTATTGGCTATAGTCATACTGACGGCTATAGTCATACTGACGGCTACAGTCCTACTAACGGCTATAGTGCTACTGACGGCTATAGTCCTACTGACGGCTATAATTCTACTGACGGCTATAGTCCTACTGACGTCTATAGTCCTAATGACGGCTATAGTCCTAATGACGGCTATAGTCATACTGACGGCTATAATCATACTAGAGACTATAATCATAGTAGCGGCTAATTGATACTGACGTCTATAGTCCTTCTAACGGCTATATTCCTACTAACGGCTATAGTCCTACTGACGGCTATAGTCCTACTGACGTCTATAGTCATACTGAAGGCTATAGTCATACTGACGGCTATGGTCATACCGACGGCTATAATCAAACTGACGGCCATTGTACTACTGACGGCTATAGTTTTACTAACGGCTACAGTATAGTCCTACTGACGGCTATAATCCTTCTAACGGCTATAGTCATACTAACCGCTATAGTCATACTAATGGCTATAATCATACTAGCGGCCATACATTCTAGCGGCTAAGTCATACTAACGGATATAGTCCTTCTAACGGCTATAGTCATACTAACTGCTCTAGTCATACTTACGTCTATAAGCATACTAGCGGCTGTCATACTGACGGCTATAGTCCTTCTAACGGCTATAGTCATACTAACGGCTATAGTCTTACTAGCGGCTATAGTCTTACTGATGCCTATAGTCATACTGACGGCTATAGTCATACTGACGGCTATAGTCATACTGACGTCTATAGTCCTACTAACGGCTATAGTCCTACTAGCGGCTATAATCCTACTGACGGCTATAGTTATACTGACGGCTATAATCCTTCTGACGGCTTTAGTCCTACTGACGGCTATAGTCCTACTGGCGACTATAGTCCTATTTACGGCTATAATCATACTGACGGCTATAGTGATACTAGCGGCTATAATCATAGTAGCGGCTAAGTCATACTAACTGCTATAGTCATACTAACGGCTATAATCATACTAGCGGCTAAGTCATCCTGACGGCTATAGTCCTACTAACGGCTATAATCCTACCGACGGCTATAGTCCTACCGACGTCTATAGCCATACTGATGGCTATAGTCATACTGACGGCTATAATCATATTGACGACTATATTCATACTAGCGGCTATAGTCGTACGAACGGCTATATTCATACTAGCGGTTACAGTCATATTGACGGCTATAGTCATACTGACGGCCATAATCATACTGACGGCCATAGTCATACTGACAGCTATAATCATACTGACAGCTATAGTCATACTGACGGCTATAATCATACTGGCGGCTATAATCATATTAACGGCTATAATCATACTAACGGCTATAATCATACTGACGGCTTTAGTCTTACTAACGGCCATAGTAGTACTAACGGCTATAGTAATACTAACGGCTATAGTTACACTGACGGCTATAGTCATACTGACGGCTATAGTATTACTCATGGTTATAGTCATATTAACGGCTATATTCATATTAACGGCCATAATCATAGTAACGGCTATAGTCATATTAAAGGCTATAGTCATATTAACGGTTATAGTCATTCTAACGGTTATAGTCGTACTAACGCTTATACTCTACTAATGGCTATAGTCGTACTAACGGCTATAGTCATACGAACGGCTATAGTCATACTAACGGCTATATTCGTACTAACGGTTACATTCGTACTAACGGCTATAGTCGTACTAACGGCTATAGTCATACTAACGGCTATAGTCATACTAACGGCTATAATTATACTAATGGCTAGTCATACTAACGGTTATAGTCATACTAACGGCTATATTGGTACTAACGGCTATAATCGTACTAACGGCTGTAGTCGTACTAACGGCTATAGTCATACTAACGGCTATAGTCATACTAACGGCTATAGTCGTACTATCGGCTATATTCATACTAACGGCTATAGTTATACTATGGGCTATAATCATACTAACGGCTATAGTCATACTAACGGCTCTTGTCATACTACCGGCTATAGTCATACTAACGGGTAGTCATACTAACAACTATAGTCATACTAACGGCTATAGTCATACTAACGTCTATAGTTATTCTAATGGCTATAGTCATACTAACGGCTATAGTCGTACTAACAGCTAAAGTCATACTAACGGCTAAAGTCATACTAACGGCTATAGTCATCCTATTGCTCTTCGTCCTCTCACATTACGCACTTTGTAGGAAATAAGACATAAACTTTACGAAGATGTTATCATCACTTTTTGAAGGAGAGGGGGTTCTAAACCTGTCCGTCTTCCAAATTCGTACCTGGTCTTCGAGTTCCCACTCGGAAACCCTAAGGGCTTCTTTGTTTTATGTTTCCCTTTTGAAAATTGTCCCTCTTCGAGGTGCGCCGCTGTGGCAAATTTCGTTTGTAATAATTTGGTTGTGGTCAGAAGGCAAAGTCGGATTTAATATTGCTTTTAGTTCCACAGCATAAATAGAAAGCATACACGTGAGTACAGACTTTTAATTGCCACTCAATTGGGACTCGTCGCATTGAGTTACCAACCCACACGCACCAACACACATCATTTTTCATTTTTCGTTTCTTTCTTCTTTCCACAGAAACCATAAGCTAACGCTCATCGACGATAGACATCGATGATGGATAGACAATAAGCTGGATTCCCGCATATGACAGCTGCAACGAAAATAGTCCACAAATTCTACGTTCGATTCAACACTATCAGTTTGAAACAATATGCTACCTGACTCGGACAAGTTTTGAGAATCACTTCAATAACACAGTCACTAAGACTATAACAATCACTTCAGTAACACAGTGATTAAGACCACTAGAATTACTCCAAGAATATGGCAAATTCAGACCACTAAATTCTTTACAATTATGTATATTCCATATGCCATTTACGTGTTTTCTTGCGCAGTTATTACTGCTTACACAGCGCAACACAAACTCTGTGTCCATCGTCGGCTGCGGCACACTGTCAATTTACTACACCAATGGGACGTACTTTGTCTAACACCTTGTTGTCACTCAGCCCACTAGAAGTGCGGTTAATCTGAATAATGCATTTAGCAGAGGTTATACTTGCTATTATATGAGCTAATTTCGTGTACTTGCATGAATTGGAAGTAACATAACTTGTTAACATGTTTATAATAACGCAATGTCGCCGTACAGCGGAGATGCGTGACATAACAGACATACATTATGGCGGAATATTATAATTTGCAGCACTGTGATTTCTACGACAGACACCTTCGTAAATAAGACGTCAAACCAACAACATTTACATTTGCAGACCTGTTCGCAAAATTGCGAAAAGCTACTATTAGCTTCGTCATGTCTGTCCGCATGCAACAACTCGGGTCCCTCCAAACGGATTTCCATTAAGTTTGATATTTGAGGATCTTTCGAAAATCTGCCGAGAAAATTCAACTTTCGTTAAAATCTGACAACAATAACGGGCAATTTAAATTTATGACAATACCTCGCTGAATTCTTCTTAGAATAAGAAATGTTTGAGATAAAAGTTGTACAGCACATCATAACACATATTTTACGTTCAACCCATTTTTCCTAAAATTGTGCCTTTAGGAGAATGTGACCAATACAGTACAGTCAGACAGACCACAAATGGCAGTACTTTTTTTTTTCTTGTGGCGCTGCGGCCCAACGCGGGCCATGGCCTCCTCATTCTTGAGGTTTCTAGATCACACACAGCGACGCATCACAGCCGGTAGGACTCCTCTGGACGCGTAATCAGTGCGTCGCAGAGACTTCTACCTGACAACACACAACATTCACAACAGACAGACATTCATGCCCCCGGTGGAATTCGAACCCACAATCTCAGCGGGCGAGCGGCCGTAGACCTACGCCTTAGACCGCGCGGCCGGCCACTGGGACCGGCAATGGCAATAATTGGTTTGTGCAGAAAACACGCGATTTGCAAGCCGCATAACTAAAGTAAGAATACAGACACAAACTCATAATATTTAATACTTACAGCTTCATAAGTGATCAGTTCCGGCTGACTGATATCGTAAAACGTTTCACGGCGACCCTAACGAAAACTGAGAGACTGCGCAGCGCCTCACCTGCCATTACGATCTGTTTCGCCAAACTTCACGTCGGACGGCACCTTATTTAGTATCAACGCAACGTTTCTGTGTACTGTGTGCAGACAGTGCACTGCAGTGTTCTGCTTTCTGTGCCCTTTGTGCACCGTATACCCTTCAGTGTAGCACTAAGTTTCGTAAGCCGGCTCTGCTTCCGTTTACAGGAAAAGAAAAGCACCTAATCTGGTGAATCCCTTTGAAAGAGCTATATTCAGTCACTGGTCCGCCAGATCAGGTGCTTTCCTTTACCTGAAGATGTAAGCACAGTGTCTTCCGAAACGTACTGCTACATTGAAAGGTAGACGGTGGACAAGGGGCAAAGAAAGCGGATCGTTTGAGCACGTCAGGTACACGTCACAGCCCTGTACAGTTGAATTAATTGGAATACAACTTCTTTTAAAAACTGGCACTATAATTAGCACAGTTCTGTTGGCCGTTAATTGAAAATGTACATGAGCGGTGGTATTACATACAATTTACGTAATGCTGTTCGGTCCAGTATGGTCAGTACGCGTAATTTCATTATCAAATTGATGTCACTAGAATATGACCACGGAATGATTCCAGTTCGCACGAAAACTTAATAGATTAATCTATTCGTGATGGACCCTGTTTTCACGAAAGAGGTTCTGCCATTACTTAACACGTCCCTAACGATCCCAGTTACTGCCCTTACAAGTGTCTATCTTAAACACAAAGCGCACTTACAATATCAAAACATTTTGTCTGCATGACGTCCAGAAATACTACAACAGAACGAAGTGGACACTTCAGGACGAAAAAATCCGAAGGCGCCTCCATGTGTACGTTTCCTACTTTGTCCGATCCACACTACATTATGCTGGTTATCCTACCGTGAAATGCTGACTGCGCGTAGACTAATTCACAGCCAGAGTCACATTACTGGTGTCGAGCCCCCATCAGTCTGTCCGTCTTCACGTGTGGGTCTCTCAGCTGTCATGAGTCACAGTTTTTAGAGTTACATGGGCGTACACTACACTACAATAGTAAGGAATACATACACCAAATACACAAAATTTGAAGATACATAATACATATATACTATACAACACATTACATACATGGTCTCATTCAGTCCAGGCTTCGTACAGCAGATTATGCCTTCAATGGCTAGAATGACAGCTCAATGAACTGTGGTAAAGACTAAGATTAACCTGAATTACGTTTAAACATTCATTCGTACCGCGCAGTAAACACTTTCCGTCTCGGTTATAAAAACCAGTCAGTTAACGCTGAATAGGGAAATAATCGCTGTTTGTTCTGAGGTCCGTACAAAATACATAAATACACTGTGTGGGCAGAACGTAAAATTTGTGAATGTTAAAACCGGTGGTACATATAGTGACCACTGGGCTTTAAAGGGTTAAATGGGACGCTGACAGTGCGTTTCCGTGAAATATCGACACTGTCTGGTGCACATGTCTTGCTACGACAGGTTTTATCAACCACACAGTGCTTCCAAGACAATAACTCCTTAAAACAGTTCCTCCCCACGAAGTCAAGAAATTTCCTGCACCTCACGGAACCCGAAGTTTCATTACCGCATACACAGCATACCGCTTTCTCTCCTAAGCCAGATCCAATCTACACCCCGCCCCCAACCCGTCCTATTCCTTCAAGATGCGTTTTTCGTATTATTCTCCTAATCCTTCAAAAAGTAAAGCTCCTGGAGAACATTTTAAAGGTCAGTTATTACCTCCAAGAAAACACCGGCTGTTCGTTACATAAATCGGCAGGTTAATGTTGTTCAGAGCACCGGTCATCTTTATTCTGCGAAACAAACGAACCGCACGCACACACTCGGCGAACGCACCGCGTTATTTAACCGTAAGACAAAGCCGTACTACGTTACTGCACTTTTATAGCGACGTTCATATCGTTCTTTGGTACGATGAAATGGACGCTTTCTGAGATAATGTGTTTATTTGCATGTAAGTAACTCCTGTCTTAGATACAGAAATCTAAATCAACGTTCATACGGCAGCGATGACTGTAGCGAATTAATCACAAAATACAGAGGCGGTATTTGCGTTCGCTTTGCTACAGCAATCCTGTCAATCGAACAGCACTTAACGGTGCAACGCAACGCAATTTTTGTAAGTCAGTGCAGTTACAGCGATACGCAAATATCAGAATTTGTCAGGGATGATCCCGGAATTCGTATTTTATGATACACGATACTGACGCTAATTCGAATACTGCAATACACTGTTTCTACAACATGACACTAACACACACTGCAGCACTAACTTACCTTTCATTTTACAGTACCAGTACTCACTGTACTGTCGAAGTTACTGCTTCTTTTTCTAGCTTAATCGCCACTATCCGCTATTTACCGTGCTGGCAACCCAGTTCACCCTCTGACAGTTTTCAATCCTGCACGCGCTGCTGGCTGTCAGTGTGACAGTAATGCTGCTGGCACATTTTTCGAACTGCTTTACTATTGTCAGGCCAATGAACTTTGTGTCTGCGTGGCAGTTTGCTTATTCAGCTTACTGAAATTCAGTTTTCTTTGGGCACAAATGGGACTTCAGTTTGAATGGAGTGGCACCACTTGCTATAAATAACAGTGCTGGCACGTGAAAGGATGCGGGGCGGTGGGGTGGCATTTGGCAGAACACTTGTTCTAAATTAACCAAAACTAGCGTCCGACTGTTGTTTACAACAATAAGCAACAGCTGTAAAAATCTGCGGTTTTTGCGCGTGTTTTGTGTTGTTTGAGAGCAGCACGACCGCTGTTTGGGAAGTTGGAAAACTTTCGCGAGAAGTTGAAGTCCGGCTCGGCACGGCCCGGCAAAAGTTGCTCGCGTCCACTGAACCCATCACCAGCGAGAGGGAAGGTACGCAAACCTGTTGGAGCAGACCCGAGCCGGTCGCGACCCATTCGGAAGACGCCGTTACCTTCAGGATGTCTTACCTTGAGTCGGCTGTAACAGAAGACTCAGCACCAGGATGGAAGATACGGCAGCATACATTGCGCCGACGATCTGATCCCGGCGTGTGTCGGGGAGTGAATGGTGACCACGTGGCTAGCGACAGAACATGTGCGCACAAGTGAGTCACATGACGACCGCCTTCAAGATGCGCCAGCACCACACACGAACACACATACATACATACTCAAACTATTCAAGCCTGTGCACATCGGCCGCGCCGACACACCACTGCTCGGTTAGAGGCGGTGGGGCCAGTCACTGTGGCTGCAGTGCAGAGAGGGGGGGGGGAGGAGAGATGACCGTGCCGTGACGAGCGTGCTCAAGGCCTCCTCTGGTGGAGTGCATGAAACACCAGCATCTAGCCGAAGGAGTTGTTGAGGAGAACCACGCGGTAAGGGAGGGGAGACGGTGCAGGTCTCATCCGAAACCCACAGATTGGTTTCGTAATCAGTGACGCTACTGGCTGTGGGCCGAACGTCCGGTGTTCGATTCCCTGTTCTGCAACCCATGTCGTGCTGGCGAGTGTGAAAGTCACAACCGGTTTAGGGGCAAGACTTCACCCCAACCATACAGGCCTCTATGGCTAACACAGCCGTCGTTCAGCACTTAACAACTCAGCTTCAACCTGAACTATGCATTCCCCCGACTTACGCAAATTTAAAACAACAGAAACAAATAAAGTAACATTTCTGAAATTCACTCAATTTTTCCTTGCGCAAATAAACGCGCAATGAGACGTGAGACG
>Ga0123357_10003490_pt1 | contig 18067 bp, 17 predicted proteins | sample TergutEmb28metaG_FD_89873 | JGI IMG/M metagenome (GOLD analysis project Ga0123357, IMG submission 89873) | Embiratermes neotenicus P4 segment gut microbial communities from Petit-Saut dam, French Guiana - Emb289 P4 | ecosystem: Host-associated > Arthropoda: Insects > Digestive system > Gut ... | reverse complement strand
TAATTTGAGCCGGTCTGCCCCGAAGTCCCAGTCTGCCCGGAACTTGCCACGAGTACGCTACGGATAAATTTTACGTCGTTCGAATTGACCACGAAAGCGGCAATGCTTGAATCGCCAGGATTGGTGGCGATTGGCGCATCGAATTCGATATCGGATATCGTGACAGAAGACCTAACATTTGCAATCTTCAGCGCAACATCAGAGCTTGGCGATCGCACGACGGGCTTGTTGCTTGCGCTGTATTGCCAGGTGGCGCAATCGAAACCGCCGTAAATGCCTTGGACGGTCGCGGACTCATCGAGGCTCACTTGCTCGGTATAGCTGCCGGCGCCGACGCACACGTAAATGTTTGGTTTGCCGCCAAGAAGGCTGAGCGCTTTGCCAATGGTTAGGACGGGCGATTCTTGGGTGCCGTCGCCGTTGTCGTTGCCCTTGCTGCTGCTCACGAAAATGCCGGTGTCGTTTGTTGGGACCACCGGGCTGGCCCCGCTGTCGTCCGTGTTTGCAGGCGGAGATGCAGGTTGCGCGGAAAAGTCCTGCCCAGTGCACGCCGCAGCGATCAGCGTTGTGAATACAGAAAGAACGATGCTACGGGCATTAAGCATGTGCGGCTCCATGGAGCCGTAATTATCGATCTGGTTTTGGTCAGCGCGCAACTCTTTCATTTACCCCTGCCGCCGGACTTGCTGTGGCGTAGCGGCGTGTTTGTTGTTCGTTTTCCAGTGAAATGTTTTCAATGAAATGGGAATTATCCGCCTGCAGTCGCAAGGGAACGGTTGCGAAACCAGACGCCTACCAGGGCGACCAACACGAGAAGCGCCGCGATGGATAGCACGTTTCCGATTTGTCCCACTCGCGTATTTCTGTAGCGGATCTCGTAGCTTCCGGACTCCTTGATATCCACACACAAAAGGCCATTTTTGCATTCGTATCGTTTCAACTCCGCGCCGGAAGCATTCGTAACGCGGTAGCCAAGGTAATAGATGAGGGGAATTTGCAAGGTCACGAAACCTTGTGCCGTATTTTCGATCACCACGTTCAGATCGAGGTTGACACCCTGCCTACGCGTGACTGTCACATGTCCCGAACCGTTCACAAGAACCGGAGCCAGAGTCTGCTTGATGAACTCGGGTTGTGCCTTCGCGTTAGCCCTAGCCTCAACAAATGCGACGGGGCAATATTCTCCATCGGAGGTGCCCATTCCCGAAATGGGTTCGTTCATGGAGATGGATTCGACTGCCACCTTCTGCGTCACCACTTGATGTACGGTGTCGACCAGTAGCACGCAGGCGACGAGCACCACGGCCCCTTTGGCGAATCTACCTTGGCTATTGCGAAAGGCATAGCTTGCCAGAATGCAAAGGAAAAACGTCCCAAACAACAAAAGCCGCCAAGGAAACTGCAGTACCGAAAAAAAAGCCGGCAACTTTGTCCAAGGCATGAGCCAGGAGGCCATAAATAAGCTGAGGACTGCAAGCCCCACGAAAATGAACTGCAAGCGGTCTACACGCTTTCGTACCAGGCCAAGGGCTGCCAGTACTCCCAGCGTGGCCCCAACCGTGAGCGGCATCTGCGGGCCTTGGTATCGATATCCACGACTGCCAAAAGCGCCATAGGAATACTGCACTCGCCAGTCGAACATTTGGGCCACGGTGAGTCCAAACCCTTGTACCCCAGACGGCAGCACTCCGTACCTTGCCTCGTATTCTTTCGAGAAGATGGCGTAGTTTCCTGCCGCGCGATGCTCGAACAAGGGCAAAAAGAAAAAGGCCGTCAAGGCCAGCGTAAGGGCTGCTGCCTTGGCCAATGCCACGGCGATTGATTTGTAATCGACGGACTGTCCTTTCAGCGGAAAGAAGAGTCGGAGAATCACGAAGAAGGTGAGAAAAATTAGGGAATAAAATCCGCTGATGTTATGTGTGAGCAACATGCCGCTGGTGCCGACGGCGAGAATCCACCACTTTTTCGTGTTGCCCTGGAGGATTTCATGGGCACCAAGAAACATGACCGGCAACCAGATAAAGGCGAACGTTTCCGCATGGGCATTTCTGATATAGAAATCAATCATATGATAGGGGGCGCTCAAATAAAGTACCCCGACAATGCCTGCCACGCGGTCATTCGAAAATAATCGGCGCACGAAGAGGAACATGGTCACGCCGGACAGAAACAACGCCAGGACATCCGCCACCTTGACGGCTCCAAGGAGCGGCAACCCGGCGCCATAAAAAAGATATACGAACCAATTCGACAATGGCGGATAGAAGAGATGCCACCCATAGCCAAGTCCGCCAACGAGATTCGGTAAGACCTGCGGCGGCATCTGCCCGCTTTCGAGGGCCTGACGGATTCCCACAATCCGCATCGGCACCCGCATTTGTTCGTGGCTCTCGAAATAAATGTCGCTTTTCAATAAGGGCAAGCAGATGAGCAGCGACAGGCAAAGCATGGCCCCGATCCAGAGCCATTTTTCGGTGACTCCGTTCCAGAGACGTACCCCAAAGCGTGGCGGCATGCAGTCGCGATCTAATTCAAATAGCGCTTTAGTTCAAATAGCGCTTGTCGTTGGGCGGCCGCGGCCGCTCGTCATTGGCGCCGCCTTTGACGACACGAAGAGAGGGCCCGCTGCGCGAACGCCCTTTCGGTGATCGTGTGCGATGGCCGCGAGGATCTAGAATCGACTCGACGTTGAGCCCGCCACCGGCGCCTCGCCGAAGAAAGGCAAGCTTGATGCGGAGCCACACGGCGCGCACCGGCGAGGGTGTGCCGCCAAGCAGAATACCCGCCGCAATGCCACCAAGCGGCGCAACGGCGCCTTCCGGCGCACCTTGGAGAAATACGAGCGACAGCACGGCAAGGCCAATTGTTATCCAATAAAGCGCGCGCCCGCGAATTGGCAAAAAGAAAAAGAGCCGAATTTGCCTTTGGCCATTTTCTTTTGCCCACGCGATGGCCGTTGCCGCGATGGCCGCAAACGGGCCAAATACAAAGGCTGGATGGAAAATCGCGAGCGTGTCCGGCAAAACATGCGTAACGAGCAAAACCGCGAGATTACCAAATAGAACAGCGCTAGCCAAAAAGCGAAGAAGACGCGCGCCGCCCCAGGTTTTTTCGAGATCAGTCGTGAGAAAGTACAGGCCAACGAGCGATAAGAGCGCGTGGCCAATGTCGGTGGGCGAGGTGAGAAGCCCCGATGTAAGAAGTGTCCACGGACGTGTAAGCACATGATGCGGCTGAAGTACGAACCACGCGAACAGCTTGGCGCCGGCCGGCGGGCCCGGTGCCCAGTTGACCACGACACCCCCAAGCACGGCGAGAACGGCGACAGCGATGAGCACGGCTTTCAGCACGCGACCGGGCCGAGGCAGCGCCATCGTCATCATCTCGTTTGGGTCTCTCATCCTCCCTTGACTCTAATTTCGCAGTTCAGAGTCGGCAAGGCGGTCAATTAAGCCCGCGCCGCCACGCCACCTAGGGGATTGGCGTGCAAGTTGCCATGCTTGTACCCCCTGGCGTTGCTGTTGCCGAGCACGTTGTTTGCGCAACAGCAACTCCTGCCAACATGAGGCCGACATCGAGTGTGAAATCAGCTGGCGCTGGCGTTGCGGGGGAAAGCACGTACGCAGTGCCGCACGCGAGATCGACCGTTGAAACGATACTCGAGCCAACGCGCGCGCGAATGCGTACAGCGTCGAACGCGATGGGTTGGGCAGACGCGTCGGCGTCGGGCTCATCGTTGGTGTCGGCACTGGCGTCTTCGTCCGGGGTAGCCGCGTTGGTCGTACACACCGCGGAAGATCCATTCGCCATGGCAAACTCGGAGGTGGAAAGCTGGATGGTAGCCGCGGCCGGCGGGTTGCCTGCCACAACGCCTGTCGTTCCGGGGGCTATTGGATTGCATGATGCAAGCACTTGAACTTCGTCCGACTGCGTGGCCGTGCACGTGGTCGTCCACGTGGGGTTGCCAGCCAAAAGCGCCTGATCTGCCGCGGACGCCGTGGCGGGATCCGACGTGCTTAGCTGCGCGAGCGGCACGTTCGTCCCGTTGATGGGCACGTTGAGCGCGTTCGCTGCGCTCGCGTCGAAAAGGTATAGGTTCAAGTTGAAATTGGCATTTGCGTTATAGCCAAGGGGCAGGTTCACGAACGTTACGTCGGTGAAACAGTCGTAAGTATTGGCCGCAACGAACGTGCGCGTGGTTTGCGAGGTGCTTGGGTCGACATTGTCTTGGTAAACGACCGCCGCGATCTGGAACACCTGCCCGGCTGCGGTCCCGCAGCCGCGACCCGCGGTCAACGTTTCCGCTCGGATGACGATTCCGGTGATGAAAATCGTTGCGGTGGAGCTGGTTGTGCCGCATGCAATTGCCCCCGCGGTTACGGTCACGGCAAGGCCAAAGAGTATCAACGCGAACTTTCGAAGGCGGCTCACGGCTGCTTCTTGTTACTCGCACAAACGGATCGTGTCACCAGAAGTATCCAGCGCCAACGTTGGCGGGCAGCACTACAGCGCAACTCGGTTGCGCTGAATTTAAAAGTCCAATGGCGATGCACGCACGACGCGCTTCGCTGAGCCCGAAAGCCGTGGCTCTTGGCAAAAGCGAAGCGTGAGCCACGGATGTCGGGCTCAGCGCATGTGAGTGCCGCCATAGTTTGACACGGCTTCGTCTGCCAGCCGATAAGGTGGCATGGCTTTCGAGATCTTTTCGTCGATCCGCATCGAGCTCCCAAGCACTGCTGCGCCGGCGCCATCGGCCGCGGCCGTGCGTCTCGACCCGGTGCAACTTGTTCTTCAAGCATCGATTCCCGTAAAGTTCGTGCTCGTTTTGCTCGTCGCATTCTCGATTCTTTGTTGGGTCATCATCGTTGCCAAAGCGCTGCATCTCATGCGCGCGCGAAGCGACTCCGAGAAGTTCATGAGAGCCTTTGACTCGGCCGGATCGCTCGACGCGCTCGCACAAAAGGGGCTCGCGGCATTTCGAGGCTCGCCTTTTGCGCGCATCTTTGCGACTGGCTACGACGAAATGGTGCGCCTGACCCGCGGCGAGCGCGGCAAGCGACTCGACGAGGCGCAGAGCATGCACGTCGACAGCATCACGCGCCGCGCTGCTGCCGCCGAGATCACCCATCTCGAGTCGTGGATGAGCCTCCTTGGCACCATTGGATCCACCGCGCCATTCATTGGCTTGTTTGGCACGGTCTACGGCATCATGGACGCCTTTTTGAGCATCGGAAACCAGCAAAGCGCCAACTTGCCGGTCGTTGCGCCGAAGATCGCCGAAGCACTCATCGCAACCGCGATCGGCCTCGTTGCTGCTATCCCCGCGGTCATGGCGTACAACTACTTTTCGCGTCGCGTCGGTGAGCTTGCCGACGTGATGGATGCCTTTGCGGCCGATGTTACGTCGCGTGCAAAGCTTGGCGGAGGTGTTTAGCCATGAGCATGGGCAGCGCGCCCGCCGGCGCACGAGGGCGTCGCCGCATGGGCGGCATGAACGACATCAACGTGACGCCGCTCATCGACGTCATGCTCGTGCTCCTCGTCATTTTCATGGTGACCGCACCGCTTCTTACAACTGGTGTGCAGGTCGATCTGCCGAAAGTCAGAAGCGCGCCAATGCAGGCCGACGACACGAAAATGCTCGTCATCGTCACGGCCGACGAACACGTTTTCCTTGGCAAAGACGAAATCACCGACGCCGTCGAAGAGAAGCTCAAAACGAATGCGCGGCTCAAAGAAGAGCGAGAGCTTTTCGTGCAGGCCGACGAGAGCGTGAAATACGGCACCGTTCTGCGCGTGATGGCCGCCGCACGCAGCGCGGGCGTCGAAAAGCTGGGGATGATTACCGATCCCTTGGTGGTCAAGTAGGCAGGCAATCACGGCGCTCTCACGATGAAGGTTCCCGGCGTTCCTTACAGCCCGCGTTATACGTCGAGCGAAATCTTCGTCGGTATCGCTCTAGCCATTGCGCTGCATGCCGTTGCCGTGGGGCCTTTCTTCGTCAAGGCCATGGCGCCGTCTGCTGTCGAAACCAACGACAAGCCGCTGGTGGCAAGGCCCGTCGTGCAGGCAACGCTGCTCAAATTGGGTCAGCCCGTGGATCCAAAAAAGCTTCCCGACAGGATTGTTCCGCGCGCGCGCACCGCACCAACGCACGAGGCAATCGCATCGCGCGAAGAGCCGCTGCAGAAAAAAGACGCCGGCGCTCGTCCACCCCCACCGCCAAACACGCAACCGTCCGACATCGAGCACCTCATTTCCAAAAGCGATCCATTTGCCGAAGACGCAGGCAAAGCACGCCCTGAAGAAGGTCACCCGGGTGGCGTCGACGGCGGCACCGAGACCGATCCAAACAAAGTCAGAGCCGGCGATATGTACGCCGCGCAGCTGAGTGAATTCTTTGGGCAGCGCCTTACGGTGCCAACCATCGTTTCCGTCAACGAAGCACGGAAGCTTTGCACTAAGTTGCAGGTTACACTCAATCGCAACATGGTGATCTGGTATCTTCGCCCAACGTCGGTGATTTCGAGTGGCAACGAGCTTTTCGATGACGCCGCTCGTTCCATGCTTCAAAAGCTTCTCGACGACCGCACGCCGTTGCCACAACCTCCGAAAGAGCTCGACGAACTTTATCGCGGTCGCGTCGTGCAGCTTGTCATTCAAGGCGATCCTCATGGAGACTCTTCGCGATGCATGCCAAAATGATTTGCTTCGTACTTCACGCGTCGGCCATCCTTGCCGCTGGCACAGCGGGCCTTGCATTCACGCTCGCACGGCCGTCGGCTGCGCAGTCGCCCGCACCTGCAGCTTCGCCCACGCCTTCTGGTGGCGACGGCGTGACCACCATTTTTGTCTCCGGAGGATCGCGATCTCTTTTCAAGATTGCGGTCGTGCCACCCCAAGGCGAAAAAACCGCCTCTAGCACGGTCACCGAAACGGCGAGTCGTGACTTTACGCTCTCGAATCTCTTTCAGGTGCTAGACGCCAATAGCTTTACCGCGAACCTCGCAAAGGAAGGCACGTCGATCGACCCATCGTCGTGGCGCAATGTGGGCGCCGAGGCTGTTGTCAAAGGCGTCTCCTCGATGCGTGGCTCAACGGTTCATCTCGAGCTTCGCCTTTTCGTCGTGTCGCGTGGCTCTGATGCAGTGTTGAAAAGGGAATACGACGTCGCGCCTAGCGATGTTCGCAGCGCGGTTCACCAGTTCGGCAACGAAGTCGTCAAGTACTTCACCGGTACGCCGGCAAGTTTCGGCTCGCGCCTCGTTTTCAGCGCCACGACGGGTCCAGGGCAAAAGGGCATTTTCGCGATCGACAGCGATGGGCGTGGGGCTGGCCGCTTGCCTTCCGCAACGAATGTCGCGCTCGCACCCGCGCCTGGACCAGGAGGCATCTACTATGCGGGCGAACTTGCAGGCGGCGGCTACGAGCTTTTCAAAGTTGGAAGTCCCGCTGCCGTGTTCAGGCACCCTGGGCTCGTTTTCGGCGCCGCATTCGGTGGTGGCAAAATGGCTGTTGTCATTGCGCAGGCCGGGCAAAGCGACATCTGGGTGGGCTCGCCGGACGGCGCGAATCTCTCGAAAGTCACTCGCGGTGGGCTCAACACACACCCAGCGTTTGGTCCTGGCGGCCAGCTCGCGTACGTTTCCAACCAAGACGGCAACCCGCAGATTTACGTCGATGGCAAGCGCATAAGCTATCAAGGCACGTACAACATGGCACCTGCATGGTGCAACGATCCAGAAGGCGTGAAGATCCTTTTCATGGGGCGCGAGGGCGGCACATGGGACATCTTCAGCGTCAGTCCGAGCGGCTCGGGCATCAGGCGCCTCACGCAGGACCAGGGGTCGAACACCTATCCTGCATGTTCACCCGACGGCCGCAGCGTCGCGTTCTTCTCGACGCGCGGCGGGCTCTACATGTCGAACACGCAGGGCCAAAACCAGCAGAAGATCGCAAACGTAACGGGCGAGAGTCTTCGTTGGGAGTAGGGGCGTATGGCCATACGCCCCTACGGTTTTGGCTTTGCCAAGATTCGTTCGATCGTGCGTGTCGACATGGCGCCCCTTCGGACTTCGTCGTCCTCGAGAAGAGTTTTGTGAAGGGGAATGTTCGTGCGAATGCCGCCAACGATGAACTCGCCCAAAGCGCGCTGCATGCGCACCATGGCCTGCTCGCGCGTTGGCGCGTGGGCAATGACCTTCGCGAGGAGCGAGTCGTAGTGCGGAGGCACGGTCCAGCCGCCGTACACACCCGAATCAACGCGCACACCTGTGCCGCCAGGCGGAAAGTACTCGGTGATGAGACCAGGCCAAGGCGCGAACGTGTGCGGATCTTCCGCATTGATGCGGCACTCGATGGCGTGCCCGCGGAAGCTCCATGTGCGCGTGTCAGGCAGATCGAGCTTCTCACCCGCGGCAACGCGAATCTGCAGGCTGACGAGATCGAGCCCCGTGACCATTTCCGTGACTGGGTGCTCCACTTGAACGCGCGTATTCATCTCGAGAAAATAGAGGCGTCGGTCCTCGTCCATGATGAATTCGAGCGTGCCAAGCGATGTGTAGCCGGTCTCTTTGACTGCGCGGCGGATGACGGCGCTGATTTCTTGGCGTAGTTCTGGGGTCATAACAGGGCTTGGCGCTTCTTCGATGACCTTCTGGTGCCGGCGCTGCAGCGAGCACTCGCGTTCTCCAAGCGTCCACACGCCGCCGTGCTGGTCGGCGAGCACCTGGAACTCGATGTGCTTCGGTCGCTCGACAAACTTCTCCATGAACACATCTGGGTTATTGAAGCCTGCTACGGCTTCGCGCGTTGCCTGCGCGAAACTCGTGGCAATGTCCGCTTCGGTGCGCACCACGCGCATGCCGCGCCCGCCACCGCCGCCCGAGGCCTTCATGATCACCGGCAGCCCGATGCGCCTGGCTTCCTCGATGGCGTGCTTTGCATCAACGAGAACATCGGAGCCAGGTAGCAGCGGCAACCCGAAGCGCTTGGCATTCGCGCGCGCTTTCACTTTGTCGCCCCACGCCTGCATGGCCTGTGGCGATGGCCCAATGAATGTGACGCCGCATTGGTTGCAAAGACGCGCGAACTCGGCATTCTCGGAGAGAAAGCCGTAGCCAGGGTGAATGGCATCGGCGCCGGTGATTTCGGCTGCGCTGATGATGGCTGGAATATGCAAGTAGCTGCGGGCCGCGCGAGAAGGTCCAATGCACACGGCTTCATCGGCGAAGCGCACGTGCAGCGCGCGTGCGTCAGCCTCGGAGTGAACGGCGACCGTGGCGATCCCCAGCTCATGGCATGCGCGCATCACACGGAGCGCGATCTCCCCGCGGTTGGCGATGAGGACCTTGCTGAACGGTGGCGTGCTCGGGTTCGGAACTGCCCACCGAATCGACGGTGGCACGCTTGCGGGAGGCGCGCTCATGCCTTTTTAACGCGATAAAGCTTTTGCCCGTACTCAACGGGCTTGCCATTCTGCTCCAGGATTTCGATGATCGTGCCGCTAACCTCCGCTTCGATCTCGTTCATCAGCTTCATGGCTTCGATGATGCAAAGCGTTTGGCCTGGGCGAACCACCGAGCCAACCTGAACGAACGGCGGCGCGTCGGGGCTTGGTGCATGGTAAAAGGTCCCAACGAACGGACTCGTTACGTCGACGACGTCGCTCGGAATTTGAGCAGACAGAGTTGGCGCGGCTGCCAACGGGGCCAACGGAACTAGCGGTGCGGACAACACAGCGGGGCTGCCTGCTGCGGCGAACGCATCTGCCGTGAGCACGCGCCCCGAACCACGCACGATGCGTACGCGGGTGCCTTCGGTTTCGTGCTCGAACTCTGCGACGTTTTCTTCTTTTAGAACTTCGAGCAGCGTTCGCAGTTTGTCGATGTCGACAGTCATAATTAAAGCGAGACTAATGCACTGCCGCCAACGTGTCATCCATCGTTGATGCTCAACGCGGTGCACAGAAAACTTACGATGCGCCGAGTCAAAAGCGGTTTAGCCAACGCACGAGACCTTCGAGAGCTAGCACATAGCTATCGGCGCCAAAGCCACTTACTTTCGCTATGCAAGCACCGGCGACCATTGACACATGGCGATAGGCTTCGCGCGCTTCTGGGTTCGAGATGTGAACTTCAACGCAGGGCAGGCTAACGGCTTTGAGCGCATCGAAAAGCGCAAGCGATGTGTGCGTGTAGGCGCCAGCGTTCAACAAAATGCCATCGAAGGTGCCGCGGGCCGAGCCAATGCGATCGACCAAAGCGCCTTCATGATTCGATTGAAAGGTGTCGACATCGACGCCAAGTTCGCTTCCTCGCAAAACAAGCTGCGCGTGAATGTCTTGAAGCGTAACTTTGCCGTAAATTGTAGGTTCGCGCGTGCCGAGAAGCTGAAGGTTCGGCCCCGAAAGCACGAGAATTTTATGCTTTGCCGCCAAGTTAGAGTTCCGCCATGATCTTCGGCGCTGCAGTTCGCATGAGATAGCGACCCTTCCCGTAGTTCCCGTCTGGCGTCAGCGCGAGAGCCAGGAAATACGTGTCGCCGAGTGTTCGAATGAGGGTGACAAGCTTGTCGGTGCCAATCACGATCTCGTGAGTTGCCCCGGCTTCGAGCATTTCGGCGGCGCGTTTGATCGAGCCGATGACAACGCCGAACTCGATGCCAACCGTGCTGATGTCGAACGCCGCGTCGCTTTTCGCATAAGATTCGACGGCGATTCCGCTTGTGTCCATGAGAAGGCCGGCGATTCCGCCTTCCGTGCCCTCGACGACTTCGCGAAGTGCCTCTTTGAACATAAAACGAACGTTAGGCCCCTTGACTTTGACGCGTCAACATCGTCGCGGGAAATCAGACCTGCCGGTGCGGTGCGCCACATGCGCGCGAGGCCAGCTTTGAAGTCGAGCCCTTGACCCTTCATGGTTGCAACGTTTAAGGTGCGCCACAATGCGCGCACGAGCAGGGGATCCCCCCCGCACGATGGCTCAGAAGATCCTTGCCGGACGCTGTGCTGATTCGTCACTTTCGGGGGACATGGTGCAGGTGAAGGTCGATCAGATCGTCCTTGCGCGTGCGCCCCTGCGGGCGATCGCCGAAGCGCGTGAGGCGGGCCTCAAGAAAACCACCGCGGAGGTGGCCATTGCTTACAACGCTCGCTGCATCAACGAGGCCCTAGCGCGCGCCCGTAGCGACGAAATGCAAGCTGCCACTGCCGACATGCTTGCGCATGGCGTTGTGCTGGCGCGCCCCGGGATCGGTTTTTCTGCACCGGTTCATCTCGAGCGCTTTGCAAGCCCCGCGCGGTTGTGCGTGACCGATGATCCACGTCTTGCCGGCGTTGGTGGCATCGGCATGCTCACCTTCGTGGTCGCGCCTGGGTTGCTCGCGCAGGCCCTTGCTCAAGGCAGCGTCGTCGTGCGACCGCCTCGCGGTGTGCAAGTGCTCTTATCCGGACGAACACGTCCGTTCGTGTGCGCACGCGATGTGGCGCTCGAGCTTATCCGCCGTGGTCTTGGCGATGCGGTCGGGCGAATCGAGGCAGCATATCAGGCTCCCGTTGTCATCGAATTCGCGGGACCAAGTGTGCGCTTGCTGTCCGTGCCCGAGCGCGCCGTACTCACGTCACTCGCGCCCCAACTTGGTGCCGCTGGTGCGCTTTTCGTGAGCGACGAGCGCACCGAAGTTTTCCTTCGCGATCAGCGTCGCAGCAAGGCGCATCGCGCTCTTTCTCCCGATGCCGGCGCACCATGCGACGAGGTTTTGAACGTTGACCTCGGCGCGGTCGATCCGCTTTACATGGACGACACGGGGAGCGTGCGCTCGGTGCGCGATTTGTCGGGCAAGCCTGTTTCGCAGGTATTGCTGGGCGGCGACAGTGGCATCACCTTGCGCGATTTGTTCGCGGCCGCAACCCTGCTCAAGTCAAAGCGTGTGCCGGCGCGTGTCGAGTTCCTCGTTGCGGTTCCGTCGCGTCAAATGCTCGAAGTGCTCTCGTCGAGCGGGGCGCTCACCGACCTCATTGCAACCGGGGCGCGTCTCGTCGAACCCGACGCACGCGTGATGACCGGAGAGCTTTATCCGCCCGCTCCCAGCGGCTTGAGCGCCCGCGCACACGATCTCGAACCCGGAATGGCATCGTCGAAATCGGTGGTCATTGCGTCAGCCGAAACACTCGCGCATGCCGTTGCCAATGGCGAAATGGGCGATCCGCGCAGTTTCAAGCGACCTGTGCGTGTAACCATTCCACGAGCGTTACCAACCGACGATGTTCTTGTCGTGCGCGACAAGAAGGGCGCCGGCGAGGCGGGCAAGAAGGCGCCCCTCACACTCAGTCCGCCAACTCCGTGGAAGGGCAGCCAGACGCTCGATCTGATCGAGGGCACGGGCTCAACGGGCTCAACGGGTTCAACGGGATTGGGATCTGCGGGATTTGCCATCGTGTGCTCAACGCTCGACGAGGTCCGCGAGCTCGCGGGTCGTGCCGTCGAGCTCGCCCCCCGGCTCCGAGCGGTGCTTGCGCCGTTCATTCCAAGTGGTTCGGTGTCGCTCTTTAGCGGCGTCGGTATTGCAGCGTTGCGTTTCGAAGCCGCTTCCATCAAAGGCTCGAAAGGACCGCGAACACTCGTGTTGCCTCCGCCAGCCCAATGGTCGGAACAAGAGCCCATCGAGATCACGATTGGCGCCCAGAAGGTGTCGCTCAAGTGGCTCGCGCGTGGTCAAGAACGCGCTTGGGCAGCGGCAGGAACGGCTCGTCCCGTGCCGCGCACACGCTCCTCACACTCGAGTTGATGTGAACGCGATGAGGGGCGGCCACAGGGGGCCGCCCCTACGCATATGCGTTTTGGCTGGGTGTAGGAGCGCGATTCATCGCGCCCTCGGTTGCGTCTGGCAAACGAGCGTGCCCTTCTTTATGCTGGCCTGCCACCTCGCCACAAGGAGGCTCGCTTGATCAAGGGGCGCCTGACCCGACAAGAGCTCAGCTGGCTACTAACCCAAGAGGCGCAGAACGCTGCCGAGCGACTTCGTTCCGGCGTTCAGATCTTGCGCACGCAGGCGCCGCCGTCGCTCGATGCGCCGTCGGATCCTGTGTCCGTCGATGCATCGCTCGATGCGCTCGACGACGTCATGCGCATGCTTTCGAGCCTTCATCAGCGCACGAGTGCGGGTGCTGCAACTCCACGGCGAGGGCGCATCGATCTCGCGGCGGTGCTCTGGGAAATCGCGCCCGATGCGCGCGTTTCCATTCAGCCTGGCAGCGGCACCGAAATCCTCGGCGACGAGTCTGATTTGCGCCGCATGCTGCAAGTCATGCTTGGGCATGGCGGCGGTGATGGGTCGTCGGCCACCGTGCGACGTGACGGCGACGACGTTCGCGTGTCAGTTGCACTTGGTCCCGACAGCTCGCCAACTGCCGAAACCGAGCGCGTGTGGCTGAGCCGCATGGCCAAGCGCTATGGCGGGCGCCACGAGCTTGAAGGTGGCACAGAGGTTCTCGTGTTTCCCGCGGAGGGTGCTGGTGAACCAAGCGAGCGCGAAGCACTTCGCCGCGAGCTTGACCTTGCCCGCAAGCAAGGTGAGATCTACGCTCGCGAGCTTGCCGCCGCACTCGAACGCGGTGAAGAAACGACCGTTTTCGCGCCTTTCGCACCTTTCGCGTTTGCGGCAGCGCCGGTCGAAGTCGATCTTGTGTCCACTGCGCGTGCCGCCGTTCAAAGCGCCGCGGCGATCGCCAATCGTGAGCGCGTGAATCTTGCAGTGCACGGGGCTCACGATGCCAACGATGATGGCAGCGTGTACGTTTGGGCGCAGGCGAAGGCCATTTTCGCCTTGGTGCGTGGGCTTGTCGAGAATGCCGTTCTTTCGTCGCCGGAGGGTGGTTCTGTCAATGTGAGCGTGCTATTTACGAACGACGGCTGCGCGCGTCTCGTTGTCGACGACAGCGGGCCATCGCTTCCGGCTTCGGCACGCAAAAGCTTCCTTTCGCTCGCGTCGCACGCCGGCGCATACGGAAGGCCGAGCGCTTTGCCCGTGTTCATGGCAGCCGAGCTCGCGGCTTGTCAGGGCGCGGCATTGGAGATCTCCGACGCGCCATCCGGCGGTCTTCGTGTTGCGGTCGCGTTCCCTAATCGAGCAAGCTAAGGTGCTTGCGGGCTCGCTCTTCGGCGTTGGCCATTACGCCGTTTGCCTCGTCTGGCGGAATGCGCAGGTGCTCGGCGAGATCGCGGAGAAACGCTGCGTCTGACGGGTTTTGCTGGCCGTCGGCGAACGTGAGAAGCACGGCGTGCTGAAGAAGAACGCGCCTATCTCCTGCTGACAAATCTTGAAGCCGGATATCTTGGAGAGTGCGCTTTTCTTTTGCGTAGTCGTAGAGAAGTGCTTTCTGCTCTTCGGATGCGCCATAGGCATCGAGCAGCGCGTCGAGCATTTCTTTCTCTTTGTCGGTAAAAATGCCGTCTGCCCACGCAACCGGAACGAGGGCAGAAACAATGGCGTACTCTTGTTCGTGCACCCGAAGATGATCCGAACTTCGATACAGCACGTCAAGAAAAGAAGTAGGGGCGCCATTCATGGCGCCCAACCGCTGGCCGATACCGATAGCGCGCGATGAATCGTGCCCCTACGGCGCCGTCGTGCCTGCCACGGTCACGACTTTGTTGCCAAAGCTGTTTGAAGGCGCAGAAAAAATATCAATTTTATTGACATGCAGCCGTTTGCGCAAGGCTTCTGGGCCGGCGAGCAGCACATCGATGTCGGCGTCGCAGCGAAGCTGCTCGATGCGCGCTTCGGGACCAATGCCTGCGAGAAGCCACACCTCGGCACCGCGCACGTTGGCTGCAACATGCACGGTGCCGGGTGAGCCGGAGCCGCCAACTTCGGTGCCCGGATCGGACAACGGCCACGGATCGACTGCGCCTGGCTTGCCATTTAGCTTGTTTGGGGATGGCTCGAGCTCTATCGGCAAGTCGAGGCTAGGCTTGCCGCTCATGCCCTTGTTCCAAAGCGATTCGCTTTTCACACTCGCACGCTTTGGCGCATAGCCTTCTGCCGTTGTCACGAACTCGAGGCGCGTGCCCATTGGCATGCGCTCGATGTCGAGTGGCGTTTGCCCCATCCGAAGCAAGATTTCGGCGTTTGCAGGTACGTCGGTGACCACGAGGGTAACTTTGCAGCGAGGCGCAGACGCGCTGGCGGTGAGCGTGCCTTCTGAAGCGAGAGCGACCGCGGGCTCCTTCTTCCCCGTGAAAAATGATGGGTAAACCTTCCAGATAACAACGATTCCGGCAACACACACGAAAAGCGCGCTCGCGAGAATCGTTAGGCTGGTGCGAGGTGCACGAGGACGATGCGTGCCGGGCGCCGCGGCTTGGCGGTTCGGATCGCGCCATGTCGTCATGGTGCGCGACGGCTCGGCAGACACTTTTTCCGTTTGTCCCACTTTTTCTCGCGCCCCCGATGAGGGCAGCGCGTGCGATGTCGCGGCCGGAGGCGCAGGCGTTGGATCGGGGCTCGAGGCTGTTCTTGCAGATGATGCGCGGTAGGACGAGGGCGATGCGTTGCGCCCCACACCCATTGTGATTCGCTTGACGTCATGGGCAAGGCGCGCGAGAGCACGCCTGCCAGCGGCGCGGTTGATTGGGACGAGTGCCGTCTCGATCTCGTGGATAAGTGTCGATAAGCCGCTTCCTGGCGCGCGCTTTGCGATGGCGGAAAGGCTGGGCGTTGCCGAACCGCTTGCCTCGAGCAGTCGGCCGAGGATTGCGCGCACGCTCGTTTCTGCGTCGCCCGTGGGTGCGTCCTTTTTGGGGCGGACGAGCGCAACGGTGCCTTCCTCGCTAATGTATACCGTGCGTGGTTCGACCTCGCCTTCCGCGTTGCGTGCGCCTTGCGCCACTTCGAGGGCAAGGTAGCCGGCGATTTCCGGGGCAAGCGGAACTCGCTTGGCGATCGCAACGGCGAAGATTTCGTCGAGCGTGATCGAGTTCTCGAGCGCGTTCACGTTATCCTCGTCGACGAGGACCTCGCCGACGAGGGCCTCATTGGAATGCCAGCACTGGCGAGAAACTTCTTTGCCTGACCAATGCTGTAGGTGCCGTCATGGAAGATCGAGGCAGCAAGAACCGCGCTTGCACCGCCCAGCAGAATGCCGTCGCGAAGATGCGCGAGCGAGCCGGCGCCGCCGGAGGCAATGATGGGTACGGACGCCGCTTGTGCGATGGCTCGCAGAAGCGGCAAATCGTAGCCTGAAAGGGTTCCATCCCGGTCCATGCTTGTCAGCAGGATTTCCCCTGCGCCAAGCCTGGCGGCCTCTTCTGCCCACGCCACAGCGGAAAGCCCCGTGGGTGTTCTACCGCCGTGAGTGACGACTTCCCAATCGGCTTGGACTGATTGAGCTGCTGCGCCGACGAAGTCCGCGCCTTGGCTTGCACGCTGCCGCGCGCGGACATCGATCGCGACGACGACGGCTTGCGTTCCCCATCGATCGGCGCAGCGACGAACAAGCTCAGGATCGGCAACCGCCGCCGAATTGAGGCTTACTTTGTCGGCGCCGGCGGCAAGCAAGGCTTCGACATCGGCTTCGGTGCGGATGCCACCACCCACGGTGAGGGGAGTGAAAGTTTGGTCAGCCGCGCGTGCCACCACGTCGAGCATGGCGCTTCGACCGTCGGTTGTGGCAGTGATATCGAGCAGGGTAATTTCGTCGGCACCGTCTTCATCGTAACGGCGCGCGAGTTCGGCAGGATCTCCAGCGTCACGCAAGCCAACGAAGTTGACCCCTTTGACGACCCTTCCGTTCTTCACGTCAAGGCACGGTATGATGCGACGAGTTAGCACGCGACGACCAGCCTGCTGCGCGCCGCGATGCCTTCGTTGGGCCCTGCGGTGCCTGCGCACGTACGAGAAGTACGCTTACGCGGGCTCCTCGGGCCCGCCTTGGCCTCACGTCGCTCGCGACGGCTGGTAAACATTCTAAGCTCTAACTGTGTAGCCCGTGCTTTCGTGGGCTTCGAGCAGCTTTTCGACGGACGCTAAATGATTTTCGATCGACTCGTGAACGATTTGTGTCATGACCGCGCTCGATCCCTTTAAAGCCTCGTAATAGCGCTGGCGTTCGGTCGAATGAACGATTGCTGGTGGCAGCCCATTGCGCATCAAAAGAAGATTCATGATGAGCCGCGCGACGGTGCCGCTATCGGCTGCAAACGGAAACACACGCAGCAAGTCGTAATGTGCGCGAGCGGCAATACGGATTGCGCTGCGCGTGCGACGTGTTTCCGGATCGTTCACCCAGTCGATGATTTGACGGACCTTGTAGCTTATCTTGTCTGGGGGGGTGTATTCGTGGAAATAGAGGCGGTGTTGAGGGATGTCTTTACGGTATTTGACCGTTTTGGTGTCCCCTTCTTCGGGATGCAAATGAAGATAAATTTTCTTTACGACATCAATTGTGACGGCAAGGCGCTTTTTTGTGGCAAAGTCGCGGACGTATTCGAGCGCCTCGCGGTGCCGGCGAATCTGCTCGCACGCAGGCTGGATGGACGAGTCGGTCACAACCAACGCCGTTGGATCCATCGCTGCCTTGAGCTCCTGCTCAGTATAAACTGAGCCTTCAAGCGCGCTGTCGTGGTAAATCCACGACATATCGACGTTCTCGCGGTACAGCTGCTGGAACTCTGGGTTGGCTCTTGTGAGCCGCGCTTCGACGGACGCACAACGTTCCTCGAGTGTTGGCGGCTTTTGTGGTGCCTGCGGTGTCTCGATTGTGGGGTGAACCGCTAGGGTTCGTTTCACCGCCTTCGCCGCCTTCGCTGTCTTGGAAAGGGGGGGAGGCGCAGAGTCCTTTTTTGACGATTTTGCGGAGGCCTTCGCTACCATTGTGCTTTCTACCCGTCAGGGAAGACGGACTTGCCAAACCACGACGCACTACCGGCGCGCCTCAGAGGATGTTTTTACCAGCCTGCTGCGCGAATCGATGCGTCGGTTGGGCGCTGCGGTGCCTGCGCACGTACCACAACGTACGCTTACGCGGGCTCCTCGCGCCCGCCCTAGCCTCAATTCGCTCGCGACGGCT